>WNGP01007143.1_pt1 | contig 14781 bp, 14 predicted proteins | sample 5407671 | NCBI WGS metagenome assembly WNGP01 (sample SAMN13153381, study PRJNA577476) | soil metagenome | isolation source: 40 cm soil or saprolite under Garry oak tree replicate 2 | place: USA:California | collected 2016-06-15 | reverse complement strand
TATTTGTTTTACGCCCGGCTACGGCCCGGCGGCGCCTGCAAGCTGATGATCAAATCGGCGCGAAGCAGGAACTTACCTCAGCCCGGGCGCGGCGTCAATTCCTTGGAGGCGCCTTGAACCGGAGTTTGCGCTGCTGCCAGCGCTCGCGCCGCACGCGCTTGCGGCCCATTTTCTGCCGGTGCAGCTCGATCAGGTGAACGCGCATCTTGGCGAGGACAAAATCGCGCACCTCGGCCGGGATCTCGGCCGCCTCGCGCTCGAAGCGCGGCACGACGGTTCCCGAATCGAATTTTCCATCGCGCACCAGGATCGGCGCTTGCCCGGCCCCGCCATCCACGCTGCCGCCGTGATCCACGCCGTCGTGGTAGAAGCCCTCGGGATCGCTCCATACCAGGGCGCGCTCGTTCAGCTCGACGTCATAGCACAGCTGGAATCTGACGAAGGCCCCGCCCGCGTCCTGCCAGATGAACAGGTCGAAGTAATCGCTCTCGAACCAGCGGCGCTTGAGCGTGGGGTTGTCCTGCTCGACGATAAGGACTTCCCTGAGCATCGATCGATCGGTTTGCACCGTCGGGCCGCGACTCAGGCGTTGAGCTTGGCGAGCAAGGCGCGCGCCCTCCCGGGGTCGAGCGCGCGGTAGATGCGCGCGGCCGGCTCCTCGACTTCCCGGATACGGGTCCGCAGGACCTGTTGCTTGATCGCGAGCAGCTGCGCCGGATGCATCGAAAACTCCCGCAGCCCGAAGCCGAGCAGAAGCCGCGTCATGGCCGCATCGCCCGCCATTTCCCCGCACACCGCCACCGGAGTCTTGGCGCGCTTCGCGCTGCGGATGGTCTGCGCGACGAGCTGCAGCACCGCCGGGTGCAGCGGATCGTACAGGTGCGCCACCGTATCGTCGGTGCGATCGATCGCGAGCGTGTACTGGATCAGGTCGTTGGTCCCGATCGAGAGAAAATCCAGCTTACTGATGAAATATTTCAGGGACAGCGCCGCGGCAGGCACCTCGATCATGCCGCCGATCTGTATGCGCCGGTCGTACGGGACCTTCTGGTCGTCCAGCATCTCCTTTGCCTGCCGGACCGCGGCGAGCGTCTGTTCGACCTCGTGCGCGTGGGCCAGCATCGGAATGAGCAGGCGTATCTTTCCGTGGCGGGAGGCGCGCAGGATCGCGCGGAGCTGGGTGAGGAACATCTGCGGCTCGGCGAGACAGAAGCGGATCGCGCGGAGACCGAGCGCCGGATTGGGGCCGCCCCGGTCGGCGCCGTTGATGCTCTTGTCCGCTCCGAGGTCGAGCGTCCTGATCGTGACCGGCCGGCCGTGCATCGCATCGGCGACCTCCCGGTAGGCCTCGAACTGCTCGTCTTCCGAAGGCAGATCGTCCCGGTTGAGGAAGAGAAACTCGCTGCGGAACAGGCCTATCCCAGCGGCTCCGGCCTCGTTGGCCTCCTTCACGTCCTGCGGCAGCTCGATGTTGGCTTGGAGCTCGACCGAGACCCCGTCCATGGTGGCCGAGCGCGAGGTGCGCAGGTGCTTCAGCTTCTGCCGCTCGGCTTCGATCTCGCTCCGCAGCCGCTGATATTCCTCCAGCACCTTCGCGCCGGGATCGACGATCAGCACGCCTTCGCGGCCGTCGACGATCACGAGCTCGCCTTCCCGGATCATGCCGCGCGCGTGATGCAGGCCCACGATCGCCGGGATGTTGAGGCTGCGCGCGACGATGGCGGTGTGGGAGGTGACCCCGCCGAGGTCGGTCACGAAGCCCGCGTAGCGGTGCTGCTTGAAGAGAATCATGTCCGCGGGCGACAGGTCGTGCGCCACCACGATCAGGTCTTCCTCGTGCGAGGGCGACGCGGGCGCGTGCCCCGTGCCGAGCATCGCCTTCAGCACGCGCTCGACCACCTGCACGATGTCCTGCTTGCGCTCGCGCAGGTACGGGTCGTCCATCTCGTCGAACTGCGCTACGAGGTAGTCCATCTGGAGCACCAACGCCCATTCGGCGTTGCAGCGGCGATTGCCGATAAGCTCGCGCGGGACGACGGAGAGATTGGAGTCGTTGAGCAGCAGCGCGTGCAGGCTGAGGATCGCCTTCATCTCCGCCGGGGCGCCGGCGTACACGTTCGTCTGCAGCGCGGCAAGCTCGCCCCGCACCTGCGCGATCGCGTTGTCGAAGCGCGCGATCTCCGCCCCGATCCCCTGCGCTGCGATCTCGTAGTGGGCGACTTCCAGGCGCGCGGTCGACACGAGGTGCGCGTGGCCGATCGCAATTCCCCCGGAGACGCCTGCGCCGTGCAGGGTGAAGCTCGCCGTGCTCGCCTGAGGATTCTCGCCCATTTTCACTGAAAGCCTACTCCTCTTCCCCGAAGCGCTCGGTGACGAGTTGGACCACCGCGGCGAGCGCGCTTTCCGCGTCCTCGCCGTCGGCCTCGATGACGACGCGGCTGCCCTTGCCTGCGGCGAGCATCATGACGCCCATGATGCTTTTCGCGTTCACGCGACGGCCGTTGCGCGACAGCCACACCTCAGAGGTGAAATTTCCGGCGAGCTGTGTGAGCTTTGCCGCGGCGCGCGCGTGAAGTCCCAGCTTGTTGACGATTTCAACTTCTGTTCGCGGCATTGTAGGCGTCTGAAACCAGATGGACCACGCCGTCCCGCCCGCCGCTCATCGCCTTCTCGACCACAGCGGCGAGCGGTTCATCGCGATAGGTGAGCGCGCGGATCAGCATGGGGAGGCTCGCCCCCGACAGGCCTTCGACCTTGCCGGGCTTGAGCAGGCGCGTGGCGATGTTCGAAGGCGTCGCGCCCAGGATGTCGGTGAGGACGAGCACCCCGTCGCCGCTGTCGAGCTGGCGCACCAGCTCCTGGGCCTGGGGAAGGATCGCGTCGGGATCGTCGTGGACCGTCACGCCCAGCTGCTGCACCTGCAGCGGCCGCTTACCGAGCACGTGGCTCGCGCCGTGGATGAGCGCCTCGCCCAGGGCGCCGTGCGCGACGATGAGAACCCCGACCATGAAAGCCTCTTTTGCGAGCCCGGTGAAGAAAGCTCGCAGCGAAAGGCCTATTGTGCAGCGGCAGCGGAAATTCGGTAAGGGGAATCAGCTGGTGGTCTGAACCACGACCTCAGCTCGGGCGGAAGGCCTCCGGAGCGCTGAGCAACGGTTTACCGTGCGCCGGCGCTTACTAGACCGGAATATCGATATTGAGGGTCTTCGCGCGGAACACTCCGGACTCGCCCTGAGTCCCACACCTCAATTGCCGATTTGCACCGCGACCACAGCCGCGCCCACGCCGCCTTTGCCGTCGGTGACTACGTAGACAAAGTAGTCGGTGACACTGCTTGCGCCGACCGGCGGCGTGTAGGTCACCATATTGCCGGTGAGAGACACCGCACCTCCGCGACTCGTGGTGGTTTGCGACAAGGCGTAAGACAAGGAATCGCCGTCGAGGTCGCGAGTCAGTGTGGAAAGATTGACCTGCTTCTGGGCTCCAGCCGCCGTTGCGACCGTGGCGAACGCGGCATCTGGGTGCCTGTTTCCGGCCAGGGCCGCCACCCGCCCGTCCAGCCAGGCGGTGATGCGGCCTACTGCGGTCGGCTCGATACCCATATAACCGTGAAAGTCGAGCGCTCCGCAAACATCGCGTACGTCGGGCGCGGGAAATACCGTGACGGGCACGCCGCCGCTCACGGCGTCGATTGCCGCGTTCGCCCCGGCGGCGGTCAGATTGTCGAAAAGTGCCTGCGAGTCGACCGGCCTGGTGACGCCGCACAGGTCGCTGGTATTCAGCAACACGTGCGCGGGACGGCGCACGAATCCCGGCTGCAAACTGGGGAAGCCCGGCTCGTTGATGAACAGCCTGTCGGGGAAGAGGGAGGACCTCCGGGTGACCGCGCTCGAGAGCGAGATGCCGGCGGCGATGAGGTTGTTCGCCACCACGGAGAGAGCCCCCTTGCTGGTGCCGGACAGGAACACGTCGAGGTTGTCGGTGTTCACTTGCCTGAGCACGGCGAGGATATCGATTGCGTGGTCGACGGAGATGCGGTATTCGTCGACGTTCTGCACGGTGTCGCTGGGAGTGGCCGTCGGCCGGTCTGACGGGCGGTCCATTGCGACGGCGAGATAGCCGGCTTCGGCGAACAGCTGCGCGGTGCGCACCAGGAAGTTGCCGCCGCTGGTGACGATCGCGCCCGTCGTCGCGTTACCGGTGATATTCATGTCGAGATCGCCGCCGCCGATCAGGAGCACCGCCGCCTTGGGTGCACTACCGCTCGACGGGCGATTAGCGATGTACTTGACGATAACCGGAGTCCCCCCTTCGGTGGTGCGCGTCGTGGCCTCCCCATAGAAGCCGCAAGCCCCCGATACGGTCCGGGCATTGAGCGTGCCGTCGGTATTTACGATGCTCGGGGAGGTGCACCTCGACAGGCCGCCCGAACCGAACACGTGCACCAGGGCAGTTCCGTCGACCGTCAGCCCGGCGCTGTCGGTGACGCGATAGTTGAAGCTGTCCGGCCCGAAGAAACCGGGATTGGAGACATAGACGAGCTTGTTGCCGATCACGGAAGCGGTACCGTTAGCCGGCGTGCTCAGCAGCTGGTGGCTGAAGGTCTCCCAGAGGTCCGCGTCCTCGACGAAGGGCGTGACCGCGGTGCCCGGCGTCGCGGTGCGCGCCGTGATGCCGGCGTGCGTTGCGACGGGAGCATCGGCGAGCGGCGTCACCGTCACGTTGGCGGCTGCGACCGCCGAGAGGCCGCCGGAATCGGTCGCGCGAAAGCTGAAGCTGTCCTGACCGTTGAAATTCGCGTCGGGCGTGTAGACGATCTGGTTGCCGACGACGCTCGCCAGCCCGCGCCCGGGCTGGGTCACGACGGTGAAGACGTGCGTATCCCCGACGTCGGGATCGGTCACCGCGGGCGTCACCGGCGCGCTCGCCGCATCCTCGGTAGCGAAGATGCTCAGGTCCGCGACCGAAGGCGGATCGTTGACCGCCAGGACGGTTACCGAAGCGGTGCCCACCACGCTCAGATTGGTGGAGTCGGTGGCGCGGAACGTGAAGCTGTCCGGGCCGTTGTAGTTTGAAGCCGGCGTGTAGACGAGCTGGTTGCTCACGACCGCGGCGCTGCCGTTTGCCGGCTGAGAGGCGATGCTGAAGGTGAAGGTCTCTCCGGCGTCGGGATCGCTGACGCTCGGGGTGACTGGGGCGCTCGCCGCGTCCTCGAGGGTTGTGATGCTCGCGCTCGCCGCCGTCGGCGGGTTTCCGGGCGGATGCCCACTGATGACGCCGACGATGATTGCGATCAGAGCCGCCAGGGATATGAGCCCCAGCAGGAACTTCTGGATTGCAGCCAGGATGATAGTCAGCATTGATCGGCTCCCTTTTATCGTCGGATTCGTGCAGCCGATGGTATGTTCCCAGCGGGTGAGGGCAAATCCCCAACATTGGGTACGCCCGCGAATTGTCCCCAGAATTGGGTACCGCGTAGAGATCGCGGGAACGAATTGATGCGAGGTATTCTATGCGCGGGGTCCGACCACAGGAGGGGAAGATGTCCGCTGCGCCGGAGACGGCACCCATCGCGAGCGTGGCGATGGTCGAGGACGACCGCGACACGCGGGCGCGACTTGCGGCCTCCATCCTTGCGCAGGGCTCGTTGCGACTCGTGGCTGAATACGCGACCGGCGCCGAGGCGTTGGCCGGACTTGATTCAAGTGCGCCCGATGTCCTGCTCGTCGACCTCGGGCTGCCAGACATCTCCGGTCTGGAGGTCGTGCGCTTTGCTGCCGGCCGGCACCCGGACTGCGACATCCTCATCATCAGCATCTTCGGCGACGAGGCGAACGTGCTCGCAGCGCTGGAGGCGGGCGCGCGCGGCTACCTGCTGAAGGGCTCGCTGCAGCACGACATCGCCTTCGACATCCAGGACATTCGCAACGGCGGCTCGCCGCTTTCTCCGGTCATCGCACGTCAAGTGCTGAAGCGCTTACAAGCGCCCGGGCGCGAATCCCCGACGAAGAAAGCCGGGGCGGAGGACGAAACCATCCTCACCGCGCGTGAAGGCGAGATTCTCAATGCCATCTCGCGCGGTTTCTCCTACGCCGAGACCGCGCAGATGCTGGACATATCCGTCGGCACGGTGCACACGTTTCTCAAGCGCATCTACCGCAAGCTCGCCGTGCATTCGAAGACCGAAGCGGTGTTCGAGGCGAGCCGCCTGGGGTTGATCCGATGAGATGCGCCGCCGGGGCGGGGCTCGTCCTCGCGCTCGCCGTCCCCTTCGCGCACGCGCAGATTCAAGTGGTGCACGTCCTCGAGCGCGGAGAATTCGTGCCCAGCGCCGCGTTGTCACCGCCGCCCGACGATGCGCCGTGGCAACCGGTGAGCCTGCCGGACAACTGGTACCTGTCGCGGCCGGGCGCTAGGCAGGCGGGCTGGTACCGGCTCCCGTTTGACCTTTCTCCCGAGCAGGCTAACGCGGCTAGTTCGCTCTATCTGCCGCGAAACAGCGCGCGGCGGATGTTTTTTTTCGTCAACGGCCACCGGGTGGGAGGCAACCTGGGGTACGGCGACCCGGGCGCCCGCTCCTGGGCGCCCCCGCTCGTCACGAACGTGTCCCCGGCGCTGCTGAAACCCGGCCGGAATATCATGCAGATAAGAGTGGTAGCGGTGCCGGACCTCCGCCAAGGGCTGACGCGCGTCACGCTGGGACAGGGAACGGCGGGACGCGCGCTCTACGAACGCAGGTACGCAACGCAGGTCACGAGCTTTTTCATGTTCAGCGCCGCCGCTCTGCTTTCGGGATTGCTGGCCGCGGCCTTCTGGATCCGCGAGCGCAGCGACACGACGCTGCTGTGGTTCGCGGTCACCGCCCTGGCATGGGCCGCGGCGGCCTTCCCCTGGCTGCACGTCGTGCTGACTCCGCCCGCGTTCGGCCAAGGCCCTCTTGCCTTCGCCGCGCGCTTTGCGTACGCCGCACCGATGCTGGTGCTCTGCCTGCGCGTCGCGGGCCAGCGCTGGCCGGTCGGCGAAGGGGCGCTGTGGATTTTCACGCTGGCCGGACTGGCTCTCGCGTGGCTCTTGGGCGAGGACGGACAAGGCGCGGTAATCACGTACTGGAGCGTGGCCTACCTGGCCGCGCTCTTCGTCTTGCTGATCGTGCTGATCCGCTCGCAGCAGCGCCGGCGCAGATGGGCGTTCTGGCTGCTCGCCGCCGCGCTGGTCTTCGCCGTGCTGCTCAATGCGCACGACCTTGCGTGGTGGATGGGCTGGATAGACTACGAAAGCTTCCAGCTCGCGCACTTTCACATTCCGCTCGTGCTTTTCGCGATCGGCGCGACGATCATCGATCGGCATTTTCGGGCGGTCGGGGCGGTCGAGCGGGCGAAGCTCGAGCTGGAGGAAAGGGTCGAGCAGAAGACGCGCGAAATCGAGGCGAATTACGCGCGAGTCGAGGAGGCCGAGCGCGAGAAGGCGCTTGCCCGCGAGCGCCAGCGCATCATGGCAGACATGCACGACGGCGTGGGCTCGAGCCTCGTCGCTCTGCTCGGCGCGGTGCAATCGGGACAAGCGGCGCTGCCGGAGGTCGAACGGCGGCTGCACGATGCACTGCAGGAACTGCGGCTGGCCGTGGATGCCCTGGAGCCTACCGATGGCGATCTGGGCGTGATTCTCGGCAACGTGCGCCACCGCATGCGCGCGGCGATCGAGAGTTCCGGCGTGCGGTTTCACTGGCGGGTGGGAGAGCTGCCGCAGTTATCCTCTCTCACGCCCAAGGCGGTTCTCGCCGTCCAGCGGATCGTGCTGGAGGCCCTCACCAATTCCTTGCGTCATGCACGCGCACGCGACGTGACGGTAAGCACTCAGATCAACGGAAGCTCGTTGCAGATCGGTGTTTCGGACGACGGCATCGGATTCGACGAGGCGAGCGTCATGCCGGGCCGTGGACTCGAGAACCTGCGCCAGCGCGCGCGCGGCCTGGGCGGAACAGTTGATATCCGCTCGGCCAGCGGCAAAGGAACAAGCGTCACTCTGCGATTGCCGCTGGACTCCGTGCGCGACGCTACGTAGCTACGCAAGCAGTCAGCTTGAGCAGGCGGCCTCGAGCGCGTCCAGAAACATCCCGGCGACGCTGAATCCCGTCTGCTGCGTGATCTCCTGAAAGCACGTGGGGCTGGTGACGTTGATTTCGGTCAGGTAATCGCCGATCACGTCCAGGCCCACGAGGAGCAGGCCCGCTCGCGCGAGCTCCGGCCCGAGCGCGGTCGCGATTTCCAGGTCGCGCCGTGACAACGGCTTCGCGACGCCGGTGCCGCCGGCGGCGAGGTTGCCGCGCGTCTCGCCCGGCTTCGGGATGCGCGCGAGGCAATGCGGCACGGGTTTCCCCGCGATCAGCAGGATGCGCTTGTCGCCTTCGCGGATCTCCGGGATGTAGCGCTGCGCCATCACCGACTTTTCGCCGTCCCGCGTGAGGGTCTCGATGATCACGTTGCGGTTGGGATCGCCCGAGGCGACGCTAAACACCGATTCCCCGCCCATACCGTCCAGGGGCTTCAGCACCACGTCGTCGTTTGCGTCGATGAACTGCTGGAGCTGACCGGGAAGCCGCGTCACCAGCGTCGGCGGGGAGAACTGCGGGTATTTCGCGATCGCCAGCTTCTCGCTGTGGTCGCGGATCGCGCGCGGGTCGTTGAACACCTTCGCGCCGTCCTTTTGCGCGAGCTCCAGAAGCCAGGTGCTCGCGACGTATTCGGTGTCGAACGGCGGGTCCTTGCGCATGAGCACCGCCTCGAATTCCGCGAGCGGCGTTTCCTTTGGCGACGCGATCCGGTACCAGGGGTCCTTGTCGAGAGTGAGGCGGGAAGTTTCGCCGATGACCCGGCCTCCCTTCCACACGATGCCTTCCTGCAGCATGAAATGCAGATCGTGGCCGCGCTTCGCGGCCTCGACCATCATGGCGTAGGTCGAGTCTTTGTGAATCTTGAACGAGGAAAGCGGGTCGGCGATGAAGGCAAGCTTCATCGCGGAATTCTAACGGAAGCCGTGCTAGAGCGTCAGGCGCGGGCGGCCTCAGCCTGCGACCAGGTACAGCACCATGATCACGATCCAGGGCGCGAACGCGACGGTGGTTTCGGTGAGCCCCATCTTGGCGATACCGCTCGCTACGTAGAGATTGAGACCCACGGGTGGATGGATCAGCCCCACTTCCATGTTGATGGTCATGATGATGCCAAAGTGGATCGGATCGACGCCGAGCTTCACCGCCACCGGAAAGAGGATGGGCGCGAGCAGGAGCACGATCGAAGAAGGCTCCATGAAGTTTCCGGCGATCAGCAGCAGGACATTGACTCCGAGCAGGAACATCCAGACGGAGAGGTGTTTGTCGATGATCCACTGCGCCATGGCCTGCGGGATGTTCTCCGAGGTGAGGAGAAACGAGAACAGGATCGCGTTGGTGATGATGTAGAGCAGCATCGCGCTCATGTTGGCCGAAGCCAGCAGCACTTTCGGCACGTCGGAGAGCTTGAGATCGCGGTAGACGAAAACCGCGACGACGAAGGCGTAGACCGCGCTCACCGCCGCGGCCTCGGTCGGCGTGAACACGCCGCCGTAGATGCCGCCGATCACCACCACGATCAGCAACAGGCCCCAGATCGCGTCCCAGAAGGCCGCCGCGATTTCCTTGAGGCTCGCGCGCTGCATGCGCGGGTAGTCGTGGCGCCGGGCGATGACCCAGGTGATGCCCATCAGGATCGCGGCGAGCAGGATGCCCGGCACGATTCCGGCGATGAAGAGCTTCCCGACGCTGGTGTTGGTGGACACGGAATAAATCACCATCACGATCGAGGGCGGAATCAGGATGCCGAGGGCGCCGGCGGTGCCGATCGAGCCGACGCCGAACTTGCGCGGGTAGCCCTGCTTTTCCATGGCCGGAATCAGGATGGTGCCGATCGCGACCACGGTGGCCGGGCTCGAACCGGATACCGCGGCGAACAGCGCGCAGGCGAACACGCCCGCCATTGCGAGGCCGCCATGGAAGTGGCCGACCAGGGCGGTGGCGAAGCGGATCATGCGCCGCGCCACCCCGCCCCGGGTGAGAAAGGTTCCGGCGAGAATGAAAAACGGGATCGCCATGATGGCGAACTGGTCCAGGCCGGTGAACAAGCGCTGCGACACCAGTTCCGCCGGAAGATCGGTCATGAAAAACAGAAAGGTGAGCACGGTAAGGCCGAGCGCGATCGAGATGGGCATCCCGGTCAGCATAAGGACGATCAGCAGGATGAAAATGATCCAGCCGTTCACGTCCGCGCCTCCGTTTCGAGGCCTTCGACGTGCGCGAGGCCGTGCGAGGGCAGCTCGCCCGAGCGCCGGAAACGCCACGCGACCTGCAGAAACCGGTAGCACATGAGAGAGGAGCCGAGCGGCACCGCGAGATAGACTACCCACATCGGCAGCTCGAGGTCGGGCGAGACCTGCCCGGTGCCGAACATGCGGAACACGAACATGCCGCCGAGAACGGCGATCACGCCGGTAAAGAGCGCCCCCGCGAGCAGATCGAAGGTGACCCAGAAGCGCCGCTTCGGGGGCGCGAGCAGGCGGACCAGAACGTCAACGCCGACGTGAATGCCGGTGCGAACGCCATACGCCGCGCCGAACTTCGCCATCCAGATGAAGAGGTAGATGCACAGCTCCTGCGCCCAGGTCAGGTTGACGTGCCGAGTGAAGTGCCAGATCCAGGCGACATCGGCGGTGTAGCGATACACCACCGAAACGAAAATGACGGCGGTCGCGAGCCCCATGAAGCTCGCGACGAGCCATTCTTCGAGATGATCGAGGACGCGGTTGAAGGTGCGCATGGGGCGCTCGCGACGGCCCGCGTCGGCCGCCTGTCAGCCGGCTATTATTTCGCCGGCGACTGCGCGACCGTTCTCTCTATCGCCTGAAGCGTATCCTTGCCGACCACGCCCTCGTACTCCTGGTAGAGCGGCAGCATCGCCTTGCGCCACAGCGCTTTCTCCGCCGGAGGCAGCACGTACACCTCGGTGGTCTTCGCCGCCCTTATTTTCGCCAGCGCGTCGTCGTTTTCTTTCTTCGCGATGTCCCATACGTACTTGGTCGAATCCACCATGGCGTCGACCAGGCTCCTGCGGATGTCCGCAGGCAGGCCGTCCCAGAATTTCTTGTTGACGATCACCGCGTACATCACCACGCCGTGGTCCGACAGCGTCATGTGCTTCTGCACTTCGTGCATCTTTTGCGTGTACTTGTTCGAGGACGTGTTCTCCTCGCCGTCGACCACACCCTGCTGCAGCGCCGTGTAGACCTCGGAGAACGCCATCACCTGCGGGATCGCGCCGAACGCCTTGATTTCGCCCTCGAGGATCTTGGAGGATTGGATGCGGATTTTCATGCCCTTGAAATCGTCGATCTTCCTGAGGGGCTTGTTGGCGGTGAATTCCTTGAAGCCGTTGAACCAGTACGCGAGCCCGACGATGCCCTTCGGCTCGAGCAGCCTGAACAGGCCCGCGCCGACCGGGCCCTCGACGACCTGTTCGAGCGAGCGCTCGTCGGCGAACATGTAGGGCAGATCGAACACCTCGAACTTGCGCGCGCCCAGGGGACCGAACTTCGATACCGAAGGCGCGAGCATCTGCACTGCGCCCAGTTGCAGCGCTTCGAGCTCCTCGCGGTCCTTGTAGAGCTGGCTGTTGGGATAAATCTCGACTTTCACCCGCCCCTTGGTCTTCGCCTCTGCTAGCTCCTTGAAGCGTATCGCGCCCTTGCCTTTGGGCGTCTCATCGGTGACGACGTGACTGAACTTGATGACGATGGGCTGCTGCGCCTGCGCTCCGGTGAAGAGCGCGAACGCGATGGCCGCTCCGGTGAAGTGCACGAGCTTCATGGTCTTCCCTCCTCCCCGGTTTTATTTCACCGCGGCGAGCATGTAGTCCACCGCCGCCTTGACTTCCGCTTCCGACAGCGTGAGGTTGCCCCCTTTGGGCGGCATCGCACCCTTGCCCTTGAGCGCGTTCTCGTACACATGCTCGGTGCCGTGCATGAGGTGCATCGCCCACGCATTCTTGTCGCCGAACTTCGGCGCGTTCGCCACGCCCGCGCCGTGGCAGGCGATGCAGGTCGACTCGTATACTTTCTTCCCGTCGACCTTGCCGGAGGCCGCTTGCGCCGCGGGCGCCGCTGCAGCCGGCTCCTTGAATTTCGCTCCTGCCGCGTTCGCCATGTAGACAACGGCCCGCTCGACTTCGACGTCGGAGAGATCCGCTGCGCCGCCTCTGGGAGGCATCGCGCCTTCGCCCTTCAGCGCCACTTGGACGAGCTTCTTCTGGCCTTCCCTCAGACGCGGTCCCCAGTCGCGCCGATCGCCGAATTTCGGCGCCTTGGCAATACCGGTCGCATGGCACGCCGTGCAGATCGACTTGTACACCTCTTCTCCGGTCTTGAGGACTTTGCCGGCCGGTCCGCCCATGTTCACCTCGGCGACCGGCTTGATGCGCTTTGCGACGGCTTCGGGTGATTTGGAGTCCTCGTCGTAGTTCCTGCCGCTGGTCGCGAGTTGCGCGAACAGGACGATCACGACGATCGGCACGACGAACGCGAGGACCATCACTGTGACGAGCTGCTTGGGAGTCTTGATCAGGGATTCGTGGCGCTTTGCGCTCATTCTCGCGCCTCAGGCGAGCGTACGAGAGCGCGCATTATAGCGGTTGCCGGTGCGAGCAGGGGGTCCCGGCGGTTCCGGCGCACGTAGCTTGCCGCGATTTTATCGAAGACCGATAATTCGAAATCCGATATGGAGACCTTGCGGCGTATTGCGCCCGCGCCCTTTTCCTTGCCATGATCGATCCTCTCGTCGTCGAAGAGCTGATCGACCGGGCGCTCGCCGAGGACATCGGCTTCGCCGACCTCACCTCGGAGCTGGTGATCCCGGCCGACGCGCGCGCGGAGCTCGCGCTCAACGCACGCCAGGACATCGTCGTCGCCGGGATCGACGTCGCCGCACAGGTGTTCCGCCGCCGCGTCCCGGAGTGCCGGGTGGAGCTGCGCGTGAAGGACGGCGAGCGCGTCGGTGCAGGCACCGCGATGGGGCGAGTCGAAGGCCCGGCTCGCGGGCTGCTCGCGGTGGAGCGAACCGCGCTGAATTTTCTCCAGCACCTCTCGGGAGTCGCCACCCTCACCGCGCAGTACGTCGAGCGCATCGCGGGAACGCGGGCGGTGCTGATCGACACGCGCAAGACGACGCCGGGCCTGCGCGCGCTGGAAAAACACGCCGCGCAGCTGGGCGGCGCGCGCAACCACCGGCTGCGCCTGGACGACGGCGTGCTCATCAAGGACAACCATATCAGCGTGTGCGGCTCGCTCGCCCTTGCCGTCGAGCGAGCCCGCTCGGGTGCTCCCGTCCTGACGAAGATCGAGGTCGAATGCGACACGCTCGAGCAAGTGAGGGACGCGCTCCGGGCGGGTGCCGACATGATTCTGCTCGACAACATGAGTCTCGAGGACCTGCGCCGCGCGGTCGCGCTCTCGGGCGGCCGGGTTCCGCTCGAGGCTTCCGGCGGCGTGAGGCTGGAGACCCTGCGCGCCGTCGCCGAGACCGGCGTCGATTTCATCTCGGTGGGCAGGATCACGCAGTCGGCGCCCGCGGTGGACATCGGCCTCGACGCAGTCGTCAGGGTCTGACATGGCAAAACACTCGGTGTGCCTGTTCTGCTCGGCGGTCGAGGATCTCCCGGCCGCCGCGCGCGATCTCGCCGCGGAATTCGGCGCTGCTTGCGCGCGGCGCGGACTGCGCCTGGTCTACGGCGGCAGCGGCCGGGGGCTCATGGGAATTGCAGCGCGAGCGGCGGCCGCGGCGGGCGGAGAGGTGCTCGGGATCATGCCGCGCCATCTCATCCATCCGGAGCGCGCCGCGGCCGATCTCGGCACGCTCAAGATCGTCGAGTCTCTCGCCGAGCGCAAGCAGCTGATGACGGAATCTTCCGACCTGTTTGTCGCGCTGCCCGGCGGGATCGGCACTCTCGACGAGCTGCTCGAGATGCTCACGATGAACGACCTGGGCCTGCAGGACAAGCCGGTGATCCTGTGCGCAAGCGACGGCTTCTGGCAGCCGTTCATCGCGATGATCGAGCGCTTCCGCGCCTACGGCGTGCTGCGGCCTAGCGTGGAACGCAGGCTGCGAGCCGCCGCTTCGGTCGAAGAAACCATGCGTCTCATCGAGGACCATCTGGCGTCTGCGGCTCACGGGACGCAGGCCGCCGCGTCGCGCAGTGTATAATTTCCTCTCCCGCGCCCGTAGCTCAGGGGATAGAGTGATGGCCTCCGAAGCCATAGGTCGCGCGTTCGATTCGCGCCGGGCGCGCCAGATTCCACCGCACTCCGATACCGTAAAGTAGGGGAGGCAGCATGCGCACCGAGATTCGCGTTGGCGTCCTGGCGGGCGCCGTACTGCTCTCCGGAACGGCAGGGGCCCAGACCGAAATCCACTGGTGGCATTCGATGCAGGGGGCGCTCAACGACAAGGTCAACGAGCTCGCCAACGGCTTCAACGCCAGCCAGAAGGAATACAAGGTCGTCGCGATCTTCAAGGGACAATACCCCGAGTCGATGACCGCGGCGATCGCCGCGTTCCGTGCCGGCAACGCGCCGCACATTCTGCAAGTGTTCGAGGTCGGGACCGCGACCATGATGGGTGCGAAGGGCGCGATCAAGCCCGTCTACCAGATGATGAAAGAGGCGGGCGAGCCGTTCGACGCGAAGAACTATCTTTCCGCGGTC
>WNGP01002724.1_pt1 | contig 14782 bp, 12 predicted proteins | sample 5407671 | NCBI WGS metagenome assembly WNGP01 (sample SAMN13153381, study PRJNA577476) | soil metagenome | isolation source: 40 cm soil or saprolite under Garry oak tree replicate 2 | place: USA:California | collected 2016-06-15 | reverse complement strand
GCGGGATCGTGTCCTGCTTGCCGCGTGGCGCGGTCGGCTTCTCTTCTCCCTGCATCAGCTTGTTGACTGCATAGATGATCGCGGCGTAGAAGTTTCCTTGGTACGTCCCGAACACGCGAAACGGCTGATTGCGATCGCCCAGGAAGGGGCGAAGACTCCACGCCAGCTGGACGCCGACGAAGGCGAACAACAAGGCCCACGCACGCATAATAGTGAGGGCCTTCCGCGGGTACACACCGCGCTTCTCGCAGACGACACTCAGGCCCTCGTGCAAGGCGTACATGCCGAACAACCCGGCCACGCCCGCAATCGCGATGTTCAGGAGGTGCTGGAAGTAGTAGTTCGCGCCGGTGATAAGAAAGAATGCCGTGATTGGTACGAATGCGGCCAGGAGCACGCACGTGAGCGCGAGCGCGCCGAACACCAGCGCGGCCACCTGCGGCAGGCGCAAGCGCGAGCCGACGAGGACCTGCACAACGAAGAACGCGGGAAAGCAGACCGCGAACGTCGCGAAGAAGAGGAACGGCAGCTTCACGCCTGCCGATAGCGCCTGCGCGGGACCCGAATAGGCGCCGGCGACGAGTCCGAAGAACCCGGACAGTGTGATGATCGTGACGACGGCATATCGAAGCTTGCTGCCAAGCGCGACGCCCTCGACGACCTCCTCGAAGAACCGTTCTCGGTCGCTGAGTAGCGCTTTCAGGAAATCGGAGTAGCTCGTGATCGGCTGGTCCGCGGCCACGCCTCTAGCCCCCGGGGGTTTGAGGCCCAAGCTACCGAGTTACTACTGTTTTGTCAATTTTGATAATGTTACATGATGTTTACTAGTATCCTACGCCTTCCGAATCACGGGCGGCACATCGGTCGCAAGCGCGGTCGCCACCTGCGCCGCGGTCGCTTCGTCCATCCCCCGCTTCTGCGCGAGCTCGAGGGCCGCCCGCCCGAGCGCCCGATATAGCCCCGCGTCATCGCTGGTTAACGCCTCGAGATGACGGCGGACGGTCGCTGTGTCGCCGCGCGCCACGGGCCCGGTGAGCGCCGCCAGAGGCTCTTGGCGCGTCAGGTTCTCGAGCGTCCCCTCCACCAGGGGCCGCAGCGCCTGCCACGCTTCCGCATCCGATAAGCCGGCATGCCGCAGCAGTCGCTGGGCTACCGCCTCCACCACCACGAAGTAGTTGGACGCGAACACCGCGCTCGCGTGATAGATCGGTTTGGCCTTGGACGGGATGCGAAACGGCCGCATGCCGAGATCTTGCGCCAGCGCCTCGGCCGCCTGCACCGCGCGGGGCATGCCCTCGACCGCCGCCCAGGCGCCCTTGAGTCGCTCCGCCGCGCGCTCTGGATCGGAAATCGTCTGAAGCGGGTGGAGCGACCCCAGCGCGGCGCGCGACGCCACGAGCGGCCCGAGCGCCTCCTGACCCTGTGCGCCTGAGAGGTGCAGCACCACCTGATCGGCGCCGATCGCGGTGGCGCGCGCCAGGCCATCCGCAAGCGACCGAATCGCGTCGTCCCGGACGGCAAGAATGACGACGCCCGCCTGGGCGATCCAGGCGGGCGGCTCGTTTTCGGGACCAACCGTCAGCTTGAGGGGCTTCGGAACCGGCTTCTTGCTGCGCCCGTGCAGACGGACGTCGTAGCGTTTCCCCTCCCCCACGCGCGCGAGCGCGAGCGCCAATCCGACACCGGCGCGGCCCGGCCCGATGATCCCCACGACGTGGGGCGCCACCTTAGTTCCGCAGGGTCGCCGGTGCCTTGGCGGCCGCCAGGGCGAGGAGATCCTGGGGCGACTTGGCGCGGCGCGCCAGACCGAGTGCGGCCTGCACCTGGCGGTCCTCCTCCCGCTGGCGGCGCACTTCCGCCGGACGGCCGAAGACGTAGCGCGCGATCTCGTAGCCGAGATCCTGACCGATGACGTGGCGGGCGCCCGCAAGAACGCTGTCCGGCAGCACGACGCCGCGCGCCCGCAGCCGGCGGATGACCTCGTCCGCCATGTCCGGGGTGACGGTGAAGTCGGGGCTCTTCAGACGGCCCGACGTCTTGATTTCAAGCGCGTAGGCGGTGCGTACGTCCCAATAGGTCGGGATCTTGTTGCCCAACCCTTTGACGAAGGCGCGCTCCACAGTCGTGAACGTGTCGGGCGCGACGAACAGGTCCGGCCGGATACCACCACCGCCCATGACGACGCGGCCGTGGTCCGTGTGAAATACCAGCGAGGAATCGACCTTGGTGCTGTCGTGTCCCAGCTCCGCGGCCTCGGCCTGCGCGACCTGGTCCTCTTCGTTCTTGCTCTTGCGCTGGATGGTGCGGCCGCTGGGCGTGTACCAGCGCGCCGTCGTGAGCTTCAATGCGGTTTCGGGCGTGAGCTGCCACAGCGACTGCACCAGCCCCTTCCCGAACGTCGGCGTTCCGACCACCACCGCGCGGTCGTGATCCTGCAGGGCCCCGCTGATGATCTCGGCCGCGCTGGCGGTGCCCCCGTTCGTAAGCACCACGACGGGGAGGTTCGGCCACGGCTGGGGCTTCGCGTCGCGGTACGTCCTGGACGTGGTGGGCGCCCGGCCACGGGTCTCCACCACTTCCTGCCCCGGGTCGAGGAACAGCTCGCTCACGGCGACGCCCTGGTCGAGCAGCCCGCCGGGGTTGCCGCGGAGATCGAGCACCAGCGACTTCATCCCCTTCTGAACCAGACCGTTCACGGCGTCCGTGAGCTCCTGCGCGGACGTCTCGCTCACAGGCGTGAGCAGGACGTAGCCGACCTTCTCGTCGAGCATCATCGAGACCTGGACCGAGCGGATGTGGATCGTGGCGCGCGTGAGCTTGAAGGTGAGCGGCCCCTCGACCCCGACCCGGCGGACCCGGAGCTCGACCGCACTGCCCGGCTCGCCGCGCAGCTGCTTCACGGCCTGATCGTTCTTCCACCCCTCGGTCGAGCGACCGTCCAGGGCGACGATCTGATCGCCCGACTGGATCCCCGCCCGCTCCGCGGGCGTGTCGGGGAGCGGCGCTACGACGGTGATCCAACCGTCCCGCACGTCGATCTGGATGCCCAGGCCGCCGTAGTTGCCGGTCGTCGCCTCGTTGAGCGCCCGGAAGTCGTCCCGCTTCAGGAAGACCGAATACGGATCGTGCAGCTGGTCGAGCATGCCGTCGATCGCCATCTGGTACAGCCGGCGCTCCTCGATCGAGTCCACGTAGAAATCGGCGACGTGCGCGAGCACGTCCTCGAACAGACGCGCCTGCTGGTAAACGGACCCCGTGGGCTCGGTTTGGCGCTGCAGCAGCCAGCCGCCGGTGGCGAGGGCCAACCCGGCCGCGGCGGTGACGATCACGACGTTGCGGAGCTTCATGAGACGCCTCGTGTTGAGAGTGCGGTCACCGCCATGACCTCGCGCCAGGCGGCGTCCTGCACGACCTTTTTCGATTGTGTCGCGTCAACGTGCACCACGCCCGGTCCCGTCGCGCGGCGGTACGCCTCGAGCACTCGGGCGTGAAACGCGTCGTCCTGGCGCTCGAACCGGTCCTGGACCTTGCGCGCGGCCCGTTGCCGGGCCCGCCCCACCTCGACCGGGACATCGAGCACGAGCGTGACGTCCGGGACGAGACCGCCGGTGGCGAGCCGGATGGCATGCGCGACGTCCTCCGCCGGCAATCCGCCCCCCGCCACCTGATACGCCATGGTCGAAAGGTCGAAGCGGTCCGCGACGACCACCTGTCCGGCCTCGAGCGCCGGCCGGATGACCCGCTGAACCAGATCGGCCCGGGCCGCGAGAAACAGGAACAGCTCCGCGACCGGCGACATCTCGTGGGGAAACTTGAGCGCTACCTTGCGCGCCGCCTCCGCCACCGGCGTACCGCCCGGCTGCCGCACCGCCGTCACCTGGAGTCCCTCGGCCGTGAGCCGCGCCGCGAGCCAGCGCACCAGCGTGGATTTCCCCGCCCCTTCCGGGCCCTCCACGACGATGAAGACGCCCATCAGCCCAAGGTGATAATGGGGCTCGCCGCCCCCTGCTTCATACCTTCGTAGATCCGCGCGTTCACTTTGGCCATGAGCTTTTCGAAATTCGCCTGCGCGGCCACGACCTGCTGATACACCGAATTCGCCTGGACGCTCTGAAGGGCGCGATCGTACCGCTCCACCTGATCCTTCGCAGGCTCGCGCCCTTCCTGCGCCGCCCGCTCGATATCCTGTGCGATGCGCTCGACTTCGGCGAGCAACTGCCGGCAGGTCGCGTCCTCCTTCATCCGCTCACTGGCCCGGAGCAACACCTTGTACTCTTCGCTCTGTCCCAGGAGCCGCCCCAACTCGCTCGCCTTCTGATCGATCACACACCCTCCTCGAGACCCGCCAGCAGGAATCGCGGCCGGCCGAACAGATCGTCATAGACGGCCACGCGCGACCAGCCGTGCCGCAACGCGAGCGCCCGCACGGCGTCGGCGCGCCGTTCATCGAGCTCCAGCGCCACGAACCCCCCCGGCTCGAGCAGCTCCCGCGCGCCCGCGAGGAGCGCCCGCGTCGCCGCGAGCCCATCCGCCCCGCTCACCAGCGCCTCGCGCGGCTCGAACAGGCGGACCGACGGGTCGAGCGTCGCGTATTCCGCCTCGGTCAGGTACGGTGGGTTCGAGACGATCGCCCGGTAGCGTTCACCGGCCAGCGGCGCGAGCAAATCACCCTCGCGGACCTCGACCGGCACCGCCGGCTGCACGAGCGCCACGTTCTCGAGCGCCAGCGCCGCGGCATCGCTCGACCGCTCGACGGCGATCACCCGCTCGAACCGCCCCTCGACGGCGAGCGAGAGGGCGATGCATCCACATCCCGTCCCGATGTCCGCCACCACGCCACGCATCCCGCATCCCGTATCCCGTTTCCCGGTCTCCCGCAGCACCAGCTCGACGAGTCCCTCCGTCTCGGGGCGGGGAACGAGCGCACGGGGATCGAGCCTGAGCGCCAGCGTGCGGAAGTCCGCCCGCCCCGCGGCGTACCCGAACGGCATGCCGCTCGCCCGGCGCTCGACGGCCCGGCGGAAGCGACGCGCGACATCGGGCGCGGGCCGGCGGTCGCGGCCGAGCCATACGTCTCCAGGCTTCACGCCCCTCCCCGCCACCGCGGCCCAGAGGGTGCGCGCCTCGCGCCGCGGGTCTCGGAGCCCGGCGGCCGCGAGCCGCTCCACGGCCTCGCTCAGCACGTCCCGAATCGCGTACCGCCGCGCCATGCCCTCAGGCACTGAGCCGCTCCTTCTCCCCCGCGAGCCGCAGGGCGTTGATCAGATCGTCGAGGTTGCCGTCCAGCACTTCGGAGAGGTTGTGGACGGTGTAGTGGATGCGGTGGTCGGTGACGCGGTTCTGGGGGAAGTTGTAGGTGCGAATCTTGGCCGATCGGTCCCCCGTGCCCACCTGCGCCCGGCGCTCGCGCGCTCGGGCCGCTTCCTGCTCGGCGATCATCTTGTCGAGCAGGCGCGAGCGCAGCACCGCGAGCGCCTTGATCTTGTTCTGGAGCTGACTCTTCTGGTCCTGACACTGGACGACGAGGTTGGTCGGCAAGTGGGTGATGCGCACGGCGCTGTCGGTGGTGTTGACGCTCTGGCCGCCCGGCCCCTGCGAGCGGAAGACATCGATCCGGAGGTCCTTGTCCTCGATCTTCACGTCGACCTCCTCCGCTTCGGGGAGCACCGCCACGGTGGCAGCGGAGGTGTGGATGCGCCCCTGCGCCTCGGTCACGGGAACGCGCTGCACGCGGTGGACGCCCGATTCGTACCGCAGCGTTCCGTAGACGCCCGGGCCCCGGGCGGCGAAGATAGCCTCCTTCAGCCCGCCGAGATTGCCCTCGGAGAGCGAGACGACCTCTACCTTCCAGCCCCGCCGCTCGCAAAACCGCGTGTACATCCGAAACAGCGCGGCGGCGAACAGGGCCGCCTCATCGCCTCCGGTACCGGCGCGAATCTCCACGATCGCGTCGCGGTCATCGAGGGGGTCGGCGGGCGTGAGCAGGTCGGCCAGCCGCCGCTCGAGCCGCTCGATCTCGGGGCGCAACCGCTCGACATCCGCGCGCGCCAGCTGCGACAGCTCGGGATCCCGGTCCTGGAGGACCTCACGCGCCTGCGCGAGCTCCCCCTCGAGCCGGTCCAGCCGCTCGTGCGTCTGGCGGATCTGGTCGAGCCGGGCGTGCTCCCGGCCCAACTGCCTCAGCTTGGCCGGATTCCGCGCGGTCTCGGGGTCGGCCAGCTCTCGGGCGACCTCCTCCGCCCGCGCGAGCGCCTGGCGGAGTCGGGCCTCCACGCGTCAGCCTGCGGCCTTCTCGGTCCCGTATTTCTGACGGAAACGCTCCACCCGCCCGGCCGTATCCATCAGCTTTTGCTTGCCGGTATAGTACGGGTGGCACTTGGCGCAGACCTCGACATGAATCACGGGCACGGTGGAGCGCGTCACGAAGTTGTTGCCGCACGCGCACTGCACGGTGGCCCGCTGATAGGCGGGGTGAATCCCGGGTTTCACAGCACTCAATCCTTGACTAAAAGTCGAACGGCACGAAGTGTGGAAATATAACTGGCGTCGCAAGTTGGCGGCAAGCAGCGAGGCACGCGCCGAATTGACACCAGCGCCCCTTGGACGTAAGCTTGCGCGCGACCCATCGACCCTACCACGCCCTAGGGGAAGCCTATCGTGTCGGTCACGGCGATCCTCCAAAAGGTCCCGCTGTTCAGCCAGTTAGCGCCCGTCGAGCTCGAGCGCGTGGCGGAAATCACGCGCGAACGGAGCTACCCGCGCAACTCGGTGATCCTGTTCGAAGACGACCCAGGGGACGCCCTGTACGTCGTCGCGACCGGACAGGTGAAGGTTGTGCTCATCGGCGAGGACGGGCGGGAGGTGATCCTTTCCGTGCTGGGCGAGGGAGACTTCTTCGGTGAGATGTCGCTCATCGACGAGGAGCCGCGTTCGGCACACGTGATCGCGATGGAAGACTCGAACCTGCTGGTGATCCGGCGGGAGGACTTCCAGGCTATCCTGCAGCAATCGCCGGGCATCGCCATGGGGCTCTTGCGGGAGCTGTCCCGTCGCCTGCGGCGCGTGGATGAGAAGGTCGGCAGCTTGGTGCTGCTGGACGTGAACGGCCGGGTGGCGCAGCTGCTGCTCGACCTCGCCGACGAGGCGGGGTCGGACAAGATCACCCGCCGCCTCACGCACCACACCATCGCCCAGATGATCGGGTCGTCGCGCGAGACGGTGAGCCGCACCATGCGCGAGCTGGTGGACAAGGGCTACATCGAGATCAGCCGCCGCGAGATCCTGATCCGCGACCGTTCCGCACTGGAAGCGTCCGCCGGACGGTCGTGAGGTGGGTCACGCGGGTCCGGTGAGGCGGCGGCTTGTCCTACCTCTCGAATTTTCCATAACTTAGCCCAAAGGTAGGGCGTTTGTCGGCACGGATGGCCTACACGGTGACCTTTTGGGGAACGCGGGGTTCCATCCCCACCCCGGGAGCCCACACCGCGCGCTACGGTGGCAACACGCCGTGCGTCGCCGTGGAGGGTACCGGGCGCAAGGGAGGGGGCCAACTGGTCATCCTCGACGCGGGTACCGGCATCCGGGCGCTGGGGCGTGAGCTGGTCGAGCGCCAGCAGAGCGCCGTGCAGGCGGAGATCCTGCTGTCGCACGCCCACTGGGACCATATCCAAGGCCTGCCCCACTTCAAGCCCTTCTTCGCTCCCGGCAACGCGGTACGCATCTGGGGCTCGCGCCAGGGAACAACGTCGCTCGAGGCGATCCTACGCCAGCAGATGGACCCGGCCGTGTTTCCCGTCCCGCTGGACGCCTTGTCGGCGAAGCTCACAGTGCAGCAGGTGGAGCCGGGCGAGTTCGCGGTAGGGACCTTCCGGGTACGGGCGATGCGACTACGCCACCCCGGCACGACGCTCGGCTACCGGCTCACGCCCGAGGCAGGCGGTCCGAGCATGGCCTACGTGACCGACAACGAGCTCGGGCCGGGGGGGCACTACGAGACCGCCGCGTCGTGGCGCAAGGATTTCGTGGCGTTCCTGGCGGGTGTGGAGCTGCTGATCCACGACGCCATGTATACGCCCGAGGAGCTGGAGGAGCACCGGGGGTGGGGCCACTCGACCTTCGAGGAGGCGGTCGCGCTGGCGGGCGATGCGGGTGTGAAGCGCTTGGTGCTGTTCCACCATGAGCCCGAGCACGGCGACGAGGCAATCGACGCGCTGGTCGCCGCCGCCCGCCGCCAGGCGCGAACCAAGGGCCTGCCCGCCGAGGTCGTCGCGGCGCAGGAAGGGATGACACTGACCCTCTGATCCGAGGAACTGACTCTATGCGCTCGCGTCTCGTTCCTGCATTGGTGTCGCTCGTCGTACTCGGCTCTATCGCACGCGAGCTGGGCGCCCAGGGCCGCGGCCAGGATGCCCGACCGGGCATCGCCGTGCTGCCGTTCGACAACAGCGGCTCGTACGGGCAGGACAAGGAGAATTTCGACGCACTGCAGAAGGGCATCGCCGGGATGCTGATCTCCGAGCTCGCCGCGAATCCGGCGGCCCGGGTCGTGGAGCGCGAGCAGATCGAGAAGCTGCTCGCCGAGCAGAGCCTCGGCGCGTCGGGCAAGGTAACTCCGGAAACAGCGGCGAAAATCGGGAAGCTCGTCGGCGCTCGCTACGTGATCGCCGGTACGTTCATCGATTTCTACGGCGATTTCCGGATCGACGCGCGGATCATCAACGTGGAAACGAGTGAGATCGTCAAAGTCGAGTCGGACCGCATGCAGCGGGATCACCTGTTCGACATCATCCGCACGGTCGCCGCACGGCTCATGAAGGACGCCAACCTGCCCCCGCTCCCACGGCAGGCGTCGGATCAGCGGATGAATCGGCAGGTGCCGACGGAGGCGCTGACCTTCTACGCGAAGGCCCTCCTGTACCAGGATCGCGGGCAGAAGGACAAGGCGGTGGAGATGTATCAGCGGGCCCTGGCCGTGTTCCCGGAGTACACCGAGGCGCAGCAGGGCCTCCAGCGCGTGAAGAGCTCCTGACGTGCCCGTCCGGGGCGACCCGGTGCCGAGCTCCCCGCCGTGAGATACCTCCTGCTGCACACACCCGCCTGGAATCCCGCAGGCGTTCGACCCGCGCTCGACGGGGCTCAGATCGAAGCGCGCGAAGCGCGCGTGCCGCGGGAGCTGGTCGCGGACGAGCGCCCGACCGTTTTTGTGCTCGACTCCGAGAGCCGCTCGATCTTCACCGTGGACGTGCTGCGGGCGTTCGTGGACGCCGGCGGGGCGATCGTGGCGCTCGGCCGCGAGGGCGAGCCCGATCTGCCCGCCGAGATGCCGTCCGAGCTGCTCTCCGGCTTCGTGAAGCAGCCCGTGGGGCCGCGGCAGCTGTTGGTCGCGATGCGGGCGGGGTATCGCGAAGCCGCCGCCCGCATGGAGACCGCGCGCGCCCGATCCGAGGCTGCAAACCGCAGCCGCGAGATTGGCGAGCTGACCCGCATCGGCGTGGCCCTCGGAACCGAGCGGGATCTCAAGACGCTGCTCGAGCTCATCCTCACGCAGGCGCGCCGCATCACCACCTCGGACGCGGGCAGCTTGTACCTGGTGGAGACGGGGGACCAGGGCCAGAAGCGGTTGCGTTTCCGGATCGCGCAGACGTACTCCAAGCCCGAGGCGCCGTTCGTCGAGTTCACGATCCCGGTCGATCGCTCCAGTCTCGCAGGGTACACGGCGGTGACGGGCGAGCCGCTCGTGATCGACGACGCGTACTTCCTGCCGCCGGACGTGGAATACAGCATCAATCGCTCGTTCGATGAGCGGCATGGCTACCGTACGAAGTCGATGCTCGTGATCCCCATGAAGGATCACAAGGAGGAAGTGATCGGCGTCCTCCAGCTCATCAACCGCAAGCGACACGCCGAAGCCATGCTCGCCACGCCCGTGGACGTGGAGCAACAGGTGGTGCCCTACTCGCGGCGCACCGTGGAGCTCGTCACCGCGCTCGCGGGGCAGGCCGCCGTTGCGATCGAGAATAGCCGGCTGTACGAGGAGATCGAGCGGCTGTTCGAAGGATTCGTGAGGGCCGCCGTGCACGCGATCGAGCAGCGGGACCCGACGACGTTCGGCCACTCGGGACGGGTGGCGAACATGACGGTAGGACTCGCCGCCGTCGTCGATCGCGCGGAGGACGGTGCCTACCGCAACGTGAGCTTCACGCGGGAGCAGATCAAGGAGATCCGCTACGCCGGGCTGCTCCACGATTTCGGTAAGGTCGGCGTGCGGGAGCAGGTGCTGATCAAGGCCAAGAAGCTCTATCCCCTGCACCTCGAGCTCATCAAGCAACGCCATCATTTCGTGCGGCGTACCGCCGAGCGGGAGTTCTGGAAGAAGCGCTCCGAGTTCCTCGAGACGCACGAGCGGAAGGACTACGAGCCGTTCCTGCGAGCGCTCGAGGCGGAGCACGCCCGGGAGATCGGAGTGCTGGACGCCTTCCTCGCCGCCGTGCTCAGCGCGAACGAGCCGACCGTGCTGCCGGGCGGACGCTTCGAAGCGCTGCTCCACCTATCGCGGCACACCTACGAAGATCCTGAAGGCCGCCCGCACCCCTACCTCACCGAGGAGGAGATGCGCTATCTCACCATCCCCAAAGGCTCGCTCGACGAGACGGAGCGCCTGGAGATCGAGAGCCACGTGACCCACACCTACCGGTTCCTGCAGCAAATCCCCTGGACTCGCGAGCTCCAGCACATCCCCATGATCGCCTACGGACACCATGAGAAGCTCGACGGCGGGGGCTACCCACGGCGGGTGACCGGCGAGGCGATCCCGATTCAGACGCGCATGATGACGATCAGCGACATCTACGATGCGCTGAGCGCAGCCGACCGCCCGTACAAGGCCGCCGTCGCACCGGCGCGGGCACTGGACATCATGGCGGACGAAGTGCGGGCCGGGCAGCTCGACCAGGAGCTGTTCCGGTTGTTCGTCGAAGGAAAGGTGTTCGAGACGAAACCCTAGCCGAGCAGCAGCTTGCCGGCGACGAGCAGCAGGAGCCCGCCGAACGCCCGCTTCAGCGCCACCTCCGATACGCCGCCCGCCAGATGCGCCCCGATGAACGCACCCACGAACAGCCCTGCGGAGATGATGATGGCATAGGGGATGTTGACCTGTCCCCGCCGATAGTACTCGACCGCCCCCAACAGACCGACCGGGAGCAGCAGCGCCGCCAGCGACGTGCCGCTCGCCGTGTGCGGCGGCAACTTCACGAGCAGCACCAGGGCTGGCACGATCACGATCGCTCCCCCGACGCCGAACAGCCCCGACACGACGCCCCCCACCAGGCCGATGAGAGCCACGAGCGCCCACGTCATCCGTTGTCTCCGCGTTCGGGTTTACCCCAGCCGCCGCCTCCCGGCGTCTCCACGCGCAACACGTCGCCAGGCTCGAGCGACACGCTCACTTTAGAGGTGAGAGGCGTGCCGTTCAAGAGCGTGCACCCGCGCGCCCCGTCGGGCCCGCCGGCGGCTCCGCGCGGGGCGTGGCGTCGTCGCTCCGCGAGAATGCTCGCCTCCATCGGGGCGAGCGCCTCGAATTCCCGCACCACCCCGTCGCCCCCCCTCCACTTCCCCACGCCACCACTCCCCGGTCGCAAGCCGTAAGACTTAAGCCGTAAGGGATACTCCATCTCGAGCACTTCAATCGGCGTGTTCCGCGTGTTCGACATGCCGACGTGCACGCCGGATGGCCCCGAGGCGCCACGGCTCGCCCCCTGGCCCCCGCCGATCGTCTCGTAGTAGGTCCAGCCACCCGCCACCGCATCACCCCGTTGCGCGTTGCCCGTTGCAAGTTGACCACCGAACGTCACGTTATTCATCGTGCCCTGCCCCTGCGCTGGTACCCCGATCCCGCCGGCGGCGAGCGCCAGGAACACGGTGTCCGCGATGCGCTGCGACGTCTCGACGTTACCGGCCGCGACCGCGCTCGGAAATTGCGCGTTCACGAGGCACCCCAGGGGCGCCGTCACGCGGACCGCGCGCGATACACCGCCGTTGGTTGGGACATCTTCGGGCAGAAGGGTCCGCACCACGAACAGCACCGCCGAGCGCGCCACAGCGAGCGGGCAGTTCACGTTGCCGCGCGCCGCCGGAGCGGTGCCCGTGAAGTCGACATGGAAGACGCCGTCCGTGATGTCGACCCGGACCCTGATCGCCAGGTCCGCGTCATCCACACCATCTCCTTCGAGCCAATCTGTCGCGGTGAGCGCGGTCGCCGTCAGCCGCCCGAGAGCTTCCCGCGCGCGCCGCTCGGCATAGTCCAGGAGGTCCGTGGCCGCCTCGCGCACCACCACCCAGCCGTACCGTGTGGCGAGGGCGCGCAAACCCTCCGCCCCCCGCGCCACGGCCGCCCGCTGGGCCGCGAGATCCGCACGCCGCGTCTCGGGCGTCCGCACGTTGGCGAGCAGGAGACGCTCCACCTCGGCCGTCAGGCGCAGCGGCGGCACGATCACGCCCTCGGCGAAGATTTCGCGCGCCCCGGCGGGCATACTGCCCGCCTGCACTCCGCCGACGTCCGAGTGGTGCGCGCGCACGACGCTGTAGCCGCCCACGGTCCCATCTACCTCGATTGCGCCGACGAGTGTGATGTCGGGGAGGTGCGACCCACCCGAATACGGGTCGTTCAGGATGAACAGCTCGCCCGGTCCGGGACCGAGCGCGCGCACCGCAGCGACCGACTCGTGCAGGGCACCGAGATGCACCGGAATGTGGGCGGCCTGCGCGATCATTTCGCCGGCGGCGTCGAACAGCGCGGCGGAACAGTCGCGCCGCTCGCGAATGTTGGGGGACACCGCCGAATGAATCAGGACGAGGCCCATCTCCTCCGCTACTGACGCAAAGGCGTGTCCCATCACTTCGAGCCCGACGGCGTCGAGGGTCACGCGCGCTCGATCAGGACCGCGCCGCAGGGGTGCACGGTCCCACGCCACCCAGGCTCGATCAGGGCAGTGGCGTTCCGCCCGGCGAGGATCGCCGGGCCGGCGATGGTGACGCCCGCGGCAAGATCGTCCAGCGCCCAGACCGAGGCGCTGACGCGGGTCTCCCGCAGCGTGATCGGGCGGCTGGCGCCGGGCCGCTGAACGCCCCGGCGCGCGTCCGCGAACCGCGGCAGCGGCCCCTCGCGTAGCGCGACCACGCGCAGGTTGACAATCTCGACTGCCTGGTCGGTCCGCGCGTGACCGAACCGCGCGCGATGCTCGACCAGGAACGCGTTCCCGACGCGCTGCGGATCGTCGCTCGTCACCGGCACGGTCACCTCGTACCCCTGCCCCGCGAACCGGCAATCGGCGTAGCGCAGCAGCGCGCCGCCGGGCACTTGGCTCCGTCCGTCGTCGAGCAGCGGGTCGAACGCCGTCGCGAGGTCCTGGGACGACAGACCGTCGATCGGGCGGTGAAACGAGGCGAGCAGGTCCACGCGCTCGGCCGCGGAGGCGAGCCCCAGCGCCGACAAGGCGCCCGGATGGGGCGGGATCACGACGGTGCGCATCCCCAGCGCCTCCGCGAGCTGGCACCCAAACAGCGGCCCGGCGCCGCCGAACGGCAGCAATGCCATCCGCCGGGGATCGAGCCCGCGTGCGACGCTGACCCGCTTGAGCGCGCGCGCCATCACCGCTGCGGCCACCGCCACGATGCCGGCCGCGATCGCGGTTGGATCGCTCGCCACGCCGAGTGAGCCCAGGGCATGCTCCGCCGCGGCGCGATCGAGCCGCACCGCGTCCGCGAGCGGATGCTGGGCGTCGAGCCATCGCAGCACCAGGCACGCGTCGGTGACGGTAGGGCGTTCACCGCCCCGGCCGTAGCACGCCGGGCCCGGGACCGCTCCGGCGCTCTCCGGCCCGACCTTGAGCGCGCCGCCTTCGTCGACACGCGCAATGCTGCCGCCGCCGGCGCTCACCGTCTCGATCAAGACGGCCGGCAGGGCCAGGGCGAGCCCCGCGACCGTGCCGCCGCTGTCGGCGAGCGGCGCCCCGCCCGCGACGAGGCTCGCGTCGGCGCTCGTGCCACCCATATCGAGCGTCAGGAGGTCCGATAGGCCCACGGCGGCGCCGACCAGCCGCGCTCCGACGACGCCGCCCGCGGGCCCCGACAGCGCGAGCGAGGCCGCCCGCGTGGCCGCCGCCCCCGGGGGCAGCGTCCCGCCGCTCGACGTCATCACGCGCAGCGTCCCGACCCCGCGGGCCCGCACCTCCCGCTCGAGCCGTCCGAGATAAGCGGCAACCTTGGGACGGAGATACGCTTCGACGGTGGTGGTGCTCGCCCGCTCGAACTCCCGAAACACAGGAAGGACCTCGTGACTCGCGGCGATGGGAGTATCGGGGAGCGCGTCGCGCAGGGCGGCAACGAGGCGGCGCTCGTGCTGTGGGTGGCGGAACGCAAACAGCAGGGCGACGGCCAGTGCTTCGGGAGCGGGCGAGAGCGCGCGGACCGCAGCGACGACGCGTTGAACCTCGTCCTGCCCCAGCGGCTCGAGCACTCCCTCCGGGCCGGTCCGCTCCGCGACCGCCACGACATCGGAGCGCGCGACGAGCGGCGGCGGGTGATCGCGGGCGAGCTCGTAGAGCGCCGCCCGGTCCTGGCGCCGCAGCCACAGCAGGTCTTCGAACCCCTTGGTCGTCACGAGCGCGATGCGAGCACCGCGGCGCTCGAGCAGGGCGTTGGTGGCGATCGTCGTTCCATGGATGAGAACGTCGATTGAAACCGATAGGGCATCGAGCGCCTTGAACAGCGCGAGGGTAGGATCAAC
>WNGP01002723.1_pt1 | contig 14784 bp, 20 predicted proteins | sample 5407671 | NCBI WGS metagenome assembly WNGP01 (sample SAMN13153381, study PRJNA577476) | soil metagenome | isolation source: 40 cm soil or saprolite under Garry oak tree replicate 2 | place: USA:California | collected 2016-06-15 | reverse complement strand
GCGGCCGGGAGTTCGGCCTCGAGCCCTGGGTGGTCGGCCCCGAGCGTCACGCCAAGGCTCGTCGCTACGGCGTTCAGGAACATCTCGACCCGGGTCGGCGCAACGGCGACGTCGCTCTCGATCCGGCCGCGCGATCGGGTGTCGAACCGCACCACCCCGTCCTGGGGGTTGACATAAATCTCCGTCACGTCGTCGTCCGCGAACGCCCGCACGATGACCGGCCCGAGATAGCGGGCCATCATTTCGCCGTAGCGTGCTCCGGTCTCCTGTCCCGCAGCTCCTGCCCGCATCCACGCCTCCAGCCGCGCGGTCTCGATCGAGCCCTTCCGGGCTCGGCGTCACGAGGGACGGATTGGACGTGCCGTGATTGCCCCCTCTACTTGTAAGTAGTCCCGAATCACCCCCAGCGTGTCACTCGGAGGGTCAGCGACGTGCCCGCGCGACCGCGCGCTCGTCAGCGGCGGGAGGCGAGGGCCGCGCGGAGGCGGGCGCGGGCCCGCTTCCGCCACGTCCGGACCGTCGCCGGGTGGACGTTTTGGCGATCGGCCGGCGTCGAAGGGTTCACGGGCCGGAGGGGCTCGAGCACGAGGTCCTGTCGATCGGGGGGAAGGGTGGCCAGGCTCGCCCGGAGGACACGCACCAGCTCGTGGTAGTCGGCGTCGCGATCCGCTCCGGCTGGCGACTCGACCGCTAGGGCGAGGTCAAGGGAACCGAACCGCCGCTGGGCGAGCGCGAGGCGCCGACGCGCCTTTCCCAGGCGGTTGTGCGCCACGGCGATCACGTACGAGAGCGCGCGGTCCGCGTCGATCCTCGGAAGCGCCCGCATGATCGACAGGAGCGCAAGCTGGGCCGCGTCCTCGGCGTCGTCCCGCCCGAGGATCGGCGCGAGGTACGCGATGAACGATCGCCGAACCTTCACCAGCAGTGCGTCCAGCGCGCCCGGTCTCCCACCCTGCGCATCGCGCACGAGGTGGACGAGCGCTTCCTCATCAGGCCAGACGTCCCGGGGGGATCGCATACCACGCCGCCTGCTGAGAGGCTAGCGGCGGAGGATCAATACACATTCAACACAGCCTGCCCCATGCGCTTCTGGTTGCGTCTCGACCAGGAACGCGTGTCAACCCGCTGTCAAAGCCGCTCCCCACCGTCGGTTGACGTTCGCGAGGTGCCGTCAGAGCAGGCGGTAATCAGCCGTGGCGCGCTCGCAGTGCCGGCGGCGCGCCGCTCGGTGGATTACCCGTGCTTGGCAGGGCTCATCGACGCGATGGAGGTCAGTGTGTGAGCATCAGCGCCGCAGAGGCGAATCGATCACTCCGCTGATCCAGAGCCGAGCCGTGCGGGTTTGTTTGGAGGACACCATGTCCGTAAGTGGTTGCCCGCCAAGCATCGGCGCCTGCAGGCTCGGGGGGCAATGCCCGGATTGGTCCGGAGAAACGCTTGCAAAACGCTTGCAAAGGGTATTTCTCAAGGCATTGCGGGAGAGTTATGCCGGCTGGCGTCGCTGCAAGCGTTTCGCAAGCGTTTACAAGAACGCACTCGCAGAACGGTGCGGAGGGGGCTAGACTCATCCGTCCAATTCGGAGTAGGCCGGGGCGTATGGACATGGCGGCAGATTCAGACCTAGCGCGCTGAGAGAGGCAGTCAGCTCGCGACAAGCGTCCGGTCAAATGCACGAACCCCCGTCTGCTCCCCTCGGAGACTGTGATCCCGTCGCGGACGCCCAACTCATCCCGGGAAGCGGACTCCGCTTCACCGAGGCTCGGGATCGATGACATAGTCGCAAGCCTGCAGCAGATCAGGTCACAGATGCTCGGGGGCGCGTAGCGATGCACTGGGCCGATGAATTCGTACATGACAGCCACAATGCCCTTCACAGCATCTCTACAGAGCCGGTTAAGAAAGAGGCGTGTTGGGGACTCGCGCTCTCTGGCGGCGGCTTCCGCGCAATGTTATTCCATCTCGGTGTTGTTCGTTACCTGCACGACAAGAAACTGCTGCAGAACGTGAAGTACGTGTGCTGTGTGTCGGGGGGCAGTATACTGGGTGCCCACCTGGTGCTTAACTGGGACACGTACCTTACCAACGAACCGTGGGATGCTACAGGTTCGCCGCGACAACTAGTCGATTTCGCCGAATACGACGTAAGCCCACGAATCTTCCGACGCGCGGTCAGCATTCTCCGAGTCATACCAGGCCTGTGGAGTGGCTGGTCTCCCACAAGGTTGTTGAGACGATACTACCGGCGGCTCTATCAGAAACGCAAGCTAAGGGAGCTGGCACCGACGGCCTCAGGACTATTGGCATCGCGTCCCGAGCTCCACATTCTGACGACGGATCTGGAGCGCGAGAAACTCTGCTCATTTTCTCACGGCGGCTTCTGTTGTGACATACTTGAACCCGTCCCCCAGTGGGCCAAAATCGCGGACCAGGAGATCGCCCTCGCAGTGGCCGCGTCTTCGGCTTTCCCCATCGCTTTTGGACCTATTACGCTGACACCGCGGCGAGTTGGCAAGCAAACTAAGGAGTTCTTCGGTCGGGATCGAATCGTACTGAGCGATGGCGGCGTGTACGACAATCTGGCCCTTCTTCCGTTCGAAACGCATGAGCGACAATGGAAATGCGAGGTAGTATTGGTGAGTGATGCCAGCCGAGTGCCCGACTGGAGCGATCTCAGCGGTCGTCGGCCTTTTCGGAACTATATGGCCGGGTTGAAGAGGGCGTACGAGATCACGTCGGATCAGCTCTACCGGGGCTACGAGAGAATGCATTCTGCGCCTCGATTTGTTCACATCCCGATCCACACGCCTCGTGAAGGGGTCCAATACGAAGATGGAACTCTTCCGATTGAGGATCGGGAGCGCCTGAAAGACGTTCGGACGGACCTGGACGCATTGCCCGGCCGCGTGATCAAAGCACTTGTGCTACATGGCCAGGCTGCGGCAAAGGAGACTCTCACGCAGCGTCAGGTAGTATAGGACGCCCGTGGGTCCTCCCAGAGGGTTCATGTGGGTACCCGTAACGCGCAGCGGGGCGAAGGACGCGCCAGCTGTCTCATCTGCTGACTACGCTGGTGTCACCCGCCGGCGGGGTTGGCGAATCTTTTTTTCGTCGGACGCGCCGATTCTGTGGCAGTTCTTTCTCCTCGTCGCCGTGGCTTTCGCTGGATACCTCTTCTGGTCGCGCACACGACCACGGCCCCCGGAGCACTTGCGTATCGCCAGCGCATCCACGTGGGATATTGGTCCGCAGGAAAAGTGGTTGGTACCAATTCGCTCTCGGTTCCTAGAGGAAGGCTCCAATGAGACGAGGGCGGTCGATCACAATGTCCTACGGGTTGAGACGGAGCCCCTCCAGAGGAGATCGCCGCCGTTTCTACTGAAGATCCATGTCCAAGCGGGATACGAACTGAGGGCTCAACCATTCCGGGTGTCTCTTTCCGCAGGCAGGCGGACCTACGAACCTCTCGAATTCGAGATCCAGGGCGAGCCCCCTGTGCTTGCCGTTCACGCTCCAGAGTCTAAGAAGGGAGATCTCATCCTCGTGGTCGGGTTGCTGATAGGAAAGACAGCAAAGCTTCCGCACGAGTTCGGTCATATTCTTAGATCGGAGGTGGTACCTTGGCTGTCAGACACTTCGCGCGCCAGGCGGTTGTCCTATTAACACCGGTCTTCTTTAGCGGACGCCACGACAGCGGGGTCAACCCGCAGCAGAAGATACAGATTGATGGTTGGGTGTATGACGCCGGTGGGTCGCCGCTTCCGGGAGTGAACGTGGCGGCCTTCCAAGAAGGTGTGCCGAGTAGCAGGCCTGCTGACACTGGGCCAGATGGCCGCTATGAACTCAGCCTCGACTCCGGGCGAACAGTGTCGAAAATCGAGTACACGCGGAGCGACCGCGACCTAGAGGTTGTGGCTCATCTATCGGGGAGTAGGGACCACCGAATCTCAAAGATCCTGTACAGGCCTGGGGAACCACGCTCTGTCGTGGCAACCGAGGAGACGCTAGACTCCTATGAACACGCTCTTCTCTTCGCACTCGCCGCTCCGTTTAGAGCGAGACCTGCTATCCTAGCCGAATTTCAAGCCAGGGAGTACGCGCCGAAGCTAGCTCGGCTGCCACTGCCCACAGGAATCGAGGAGAGTGCACGACAGTTCCTGCGACGGCGGCACGAGCAACTGATCGGCGACTACAGTGCGATACTAAGTTCACTTCGTTAGGACCTGTATCAGGGGCGTGTGTTTGCCCGGGGCCGCGAGGGGCCCGACCTTGACTCAGACAGGCAAAACAACAGAGCCCTGCCGACAAACTCGAGGGCTCGCCATCCCCTAGTGTTTCGTGTCCCTCGGCGGGAACGGGTCGTTTGTCCCAAAGTCGAATGCAACCTATCGCGGTCCACACCTATGGCCCGGCTGCGTGCGTTCGGTCTACACGGCTCGCTACAAGGACTTTCTCAAACGGCTACGGAAGGCCCGCCTCGCAGCGGGCCTCACGCAGGCCCAAGTTGCCGTTGCGATGGGCAAGCCTCAGTCTTTCATCTCGAAGTGTGAGACAGGGGAGCGACGGCTAGACGTAGTCGAAGTGCAGGAGTTCGCCAAGCTCTACAAGCGACCTTTGTCCTACTTTCTGCCGAGGAGAAGTGCCGGATAAACTGGTGGAAATCCGCGAGGCAGCCTCTTGCGCCTCCAGGCACAGCGCCCCAAGCTTAACCGCGGTCCGTTCATGGGCCACGCCGACTTCGCCGTGGACGCCTACGCCACACCAAACGCCAGGAGAGTGATGTTCTGCCTCGCCTGTGTTGAGACTCTCCCGATCTGGGGTCAGGAGAGCCCCGAGTCATGGCGCAACGCAGGCGGGATGGCGGAAGCGCTTCAGCGCGCGGACGGCGGGATTTTGAACCCGCGACCCCCTGAACCCCATACGTGGTCAGGAACCTTAACCTAAACGACAACTTGTCCGTTTTTCAATGGCTTCCGAGCGTCGGCGCCGGGTGCCGTTGATCGAAATGTCGGGGTTTGCCGGGAGAACCGGCACCCAAAGCAGCACCACTCGTCCTCGCAAAGATTCGGGGATTTAGGATCCCCCTGACGGACCAAGGCACGGACTCTAACGACCCTTGCGCGCCTTCTTTGCAATTGGCCGCTGAGTTGAGGGAGGGCTCGGCGGCGACCACAGACCATCCTTCTCCATTCGTTTCTCTATCACCAACTCCGAGACTTCGAACTGGTCGGCGAGCCAGCGTGCAACGTGCGACTTGCCGGCTTCGCTCTTCAGGGTCTCATCTGACAGACCTGCTTCCTCAGCAGCGCGAACAGCCGCCCGATACTGGTCTGCCAGTCCCGCGGTCGGTACGAGGACGAGACCTGCAAAGCTGTTAGCCTGGAACTCGAACCACGCATAGTCGTCCTCGCTGATAGAAGCCTGAACTGCCCGCCAGTCGCGGACGGATCTGATTCGGGTCCCTGCGTAGAGGGGCCGGTGGAGTTCGTGATGAGCCAACTCGTGAGCCAGACTGAAGCGGAACCTGCGGTACCTGTGCTTCAAGACGAACGCATCAACGTAGATCTGCTTGAGATCGCTCGTTAGGAAGGCATCAACCTCAAGATCGTCCAGAATCCCTTCCATGGGGACAACCTCGATATCGAAATCGAATTCGACGATCTCTTCGATCGGGACAGGAAGCGTGCGCTCCTCGTGGAACTCTTCCAGGAACTCCTCTGCAAGCCGCCGCAGATCATCATACGAGAGGACTGCGGGCCGGAAGGTCACAGATCACGCCTTGCGAATCGAGTCGATGAGCTTCTCCAGCTGTTCTCCGTTAAGTGGCTTGCTTCGCAGAGTTCGAAACAGGATCGGCAGTTTCGCCGCCACCTCCTCGTCCGACAACAGATCTTGAGGGACGCGGCCTTTTGCTGCCGCGGCTACATCCATCAGACGTTCGTGGTCGGGTGTTCCCTTCTTGAACTCGAGAGCGGACGCAATTCTATCGAGGACGTCTGGGTCTTCCGGTGGCGCCATCCGACCTCGTTCAAGCCGACTGGCGTTACCAGGGTCCATCCCTGCCTTTTCCGCAAAGGCTCGAAGACTGAGACGAAGCGCTGCCCTTCTCATCCTAATAAGGTCGCCGAAGTCATTGTTAGGCATAGTGTTTCCATCCCTTCTCCTCCGAGGGGTTGACAGTGTTGTATGTGGAGTACAACATTGTGTTGTACGAATTATACAACACGTTCCAGTTTCTGCAACCCCCGAGGGGAGAGGTCCATGGCCGATACCTTCAAGCTCATCGTCAACAAGAAGCCCAAAGACTGGCCCGAGCAGTTCATCACCGGAAGCCAGATCAAGACGCTGGCTGAGAGTCCCGCCGACTGGGTGGTCAACCAAACCGTGCCGGGCCCGGGTGAGGATCCCGAAATCGCCGATGGCCAGCGGGTCGACCTAGAGGAGAAGGCGCCGCCCCCGGGCGTAAAAAAGTTCACAACCCGTAAGCCGACTACGGCGCCCGGGCGGTGAGTTTCCTGCCGGAGGACGACCAGGACTATCTCCAGGCGAAGGGGTTCGCGTTCGAGGAGCGCTCCGAACGCCCACCTGAGGGCAGCGGAGAGAGGCGGGGGATTCTCTTCCCCGCCTTCACGTTCGCGGGCAATCTAAACACGAGCATCGATGGCCGACTGCAGCCCTGCTCGAGCTGCGACCTGTTGGTCCTGATTCCTTCGGGTTACGCGACGACGAAACTGGACAGCTTTTACACGAGCCCACGCCTAAAGCGCGCTGATGGTGCTGACCCCGATCGCGCGACGGGCGAAGCTGACCTATTTAGCAGGAAGTGGCAGTTTTGGTCCCGTCACCTCGAGGATCACGAGTGGCGGGCAGGCCAGGATGGACTAGAAACGTTTCTCAATTACATCCGCGCGGAGCTGAAAAAGGCGTGACCCGATACACCTTCACGATCCTGGAAGAGCTTCGGGCGGCCGTCCAGCGGAGCGTGCTCCGCGACGAGCATGAATACGGCGCGATTCTCCTGTGCGGGCGGTCCAGACATATCGACCCCTGGACCGGAGAGATGGAAGAGAGGTTCTTGGCTCGACAGCTCTTGGAAGTGGAAGAGGCCGCATTCTTGGAGCGCACGCCCCTCAGGATGGTTTGGTCAACGACGCCATTCTACAAGGCTTTGAAGCGTGCTGAGCCGAAGGACTTCGCCGTGGCCGTTGTGCATTCTCACCCCAAAGGCCCCCTCGCCTTTTCTCCGGCGGATGACATCGCCGAGCATGAGCTCTTCCAAATCGCGGTGAGTCGGCTCGAGAGCGACCGTCCACACCTGTCCATCGTCATGGATGGGGAAGGCCGTCTAGCAGCGCGAGCGCACGAGAATGGTCTCAAGCCCCAACATGTGGACCTGATACGTGTGATCGGGGAGAGGTGGCGATTCTCCTATCCCGGCCAGGGAGAACAGCGCATCGGTGCGGAGTTTGACCGGCAGGTGCGGGCGTTCGGTGCTGAGTCGACCGCGGACCTGAGTTATCTGAGGATAGGCGTCGTTGGCTGCGGCGGAACAGGTTCCGCAGTGGCCAGTCTCTTGGCGAGGATCGGAGTTCGTCGCATCGTGCTCGTCGACCCGGATCGGGTAGACGAGACGAACCTAAACCGGCTCCACTTCTCGAATCGCGTCGATGCAAACCTTAGCCACCTCAAGGTCGACGTCGTTGGCGAAGGCGTTGCAAGGATCGGCTTGCCCATTTCCGTGGTCCGGCTGCGCCATCATGTGGATGACGAGTCTTGCCGCGATGCCTTACGGTCATGCGACATTCTTTTTGGATGCACGGATGACCATCTCGGCCGCAACCTATTGAATCGCGTCGCTCACTTTTACTTGATCCCGGTCGTGGATCTCGGAGTCCTGATCGAGCCGACCGCAAAAGGTGGGTACGACGCGTTTGACGGCAGGGTTACCGTTGTCCAACCAGGGTATCCCTGTCAAGTGTGCCGGGGCCTAATCCAGTCGGAGGTCATGCTGGCAGAGGGCCTTCGTCGGAACGATCCGGCTCTCTATCGAGAACGCCGTCGAGCCGGCTATGTCCCGGGCGCCCCCGATCCAAGCCCGGTAGTAGTCACATTCACGACGGAGCTTGCGGCCGTCGCTGTCAACGAAGTCTTCCAGAGACTCAATGGCTTCCGCGGTGCGGATGGTGCCTGTGCGGAGCGGGTTCGACGATTCGACGAAGTGAAGGACTCAGATAGAGTCCCTGGTGGAATTCGCCGGCCGGGATGCAAAGTGTGCCGTGACCGCAGATACGACGGACGAGGCGACATGGAGCCCTTTCTGGATCAGGCTTGATGCACCTCCCTCTATCATGGTTGGAATGGATTGCCAAACGACAGGTCTGGACGCGGCCTGACTTACTGACGGTGGACGTGGCAGAGGCTCCGGACGAAGGCGAGGCTTTCGTCGGATTGCTGCTTCGGGAAGTGAGGGATGGCTACCCAAAGTGGGCACACTTTCGCTGCCCCCGATGTCGGGAGCACATCCGCGTTCCGCTGGCAGGCGCGAGAGCCTGGAAACTCAAGATTGATTGGCTCCGTCGACCGAGCCTGTACCCTTCGATCTGGCAGACAGGCAGCTGTGGGGCGCATTTCTTCGTGCGAAGGGGCCGGATAAAGTGGTGTCGCAGCTGACTGCGCCGGCGGGCTCGCCCGCGGTAAGGAAAGGATCTCTTGCTCATTCGCCATGAAAGGGTGAAATGACGCCTGACCAGTACGTCGAATGGGTGCTCGCTAAGTACCAAGTTCCCCGTGGGCCGACGTCGCCTGCGGAGCAGTTGGGGGGTAGTGTGGCCGGGCCGCTTCGGGCCTGGGCTGGTCAGCAACTGAACGCGCTTGAGTACTCCGGCTCATACGCCAAGGAGACCGGCGTGCGCGGGATCTCGGACGTTGACATCTTCATCTCACTCAAGGCCGACACGACGAACACGTTGAAGGAGATCTTCAACAGTCTGTTCTCGCTCGTGCAGAAGCAGGGCTGGTCTCCGCGCCAGCAAAACGTGTCCGTTGGGGTGACGGTAAGCGGAACGCGTGGCGATCTCGTGCCCGGTAAGGTCCAGGCAGGCTACGCGAACTACCACAGTCTCTATCTCCGGAAGAAAGACTCCTGGACCCAGACCAACGTCGCGCTGCACGTGGATACCGTGCGCAGTTCGGGCCGCCTGCGAGAGATTCGGGCGATCAAGATCTGGCGGCTGCTCCAAAACCTCGACTTTCCATCTCTGTATCTCGAGCTCTTTACGATTCAGGCACTGTCCGGACGCTCTCAATCGAACCTTGCCGAGAACGTCCTTCACGCGTTGAGAACGATTGGAACTTCCCTTGCGTCGACCCGAATCGAGGACCCGGCGAACACGAACAATGTCCTCTCGGACGACTTGACGAAGCAGGAGAAGGAGCGGATCGCGAGCCTTGCGGCCCAATCGGCACGGCAGCAGTACTGGGACAAGATCATCTGGTGACGAACCCCATGCCCGATCGACTGAGCGAAATCCTGGATGGTCTCCAAGCGAGGCTGGAGGGTGAGTTACGCGGCAACCGGGCCGCCGTGACGCACCCTGGCGCCCGCGGCGAGGCCTCCGAGGAAGATTGGCTACGTGTCCTGAATGACCACCTGCCGCGGCGTTATCAGGCCGACCGCGCGTTCGTAATCGACTCGCAAGGCGCGTGCAGCGACCAGATCGACATCGTCATCTACGACCGCCAGTATTCGCCGTTCCTCTACAACCAGGCGAATCAACGCTACATCCCGGCTGAGAGCGTCTACGGGGTGTTCGAGGTCAAGCAGGACCTGAGCCGCGATCACGTGCTCTATGCTGGCGACAAGGCTGCTTCGGTGCGGCGCCTATATCGCACCTCGGCGCCAGTTCCACATCTTGAGGGGGTCGCGAGGCCGCGCCCGCTGCCGCGCATCGTCGCGGGCATCGTCACCTACCAGAGTTCGTGGGCTCCCCCCTTCGGGGACTCGTTCCGCGACACCCTGGCTGAACTTCCATCGGACAGTCAACTGGATGTTGGATGTGCTTTGCTCCACGGAGCGTTCGAGGCACGTTATCGCGACGGGACCGGCGTCGAGCTTACCGTCGTCGAAGGGCGGCGCTCCCTGGTGCAGTTCCTGATGCGCTTGCTGAAGCAGCTCCAGGCCTTGGCCACCGCACCCGCGATCGACTACGAGGCGTACTTAGCCAGGTTCCAGCGGAGCAGCGACGGATCATGACAAAGGGGCAACCAGGCGAATGAAGCTTTCGCTTCAACAGCTCGAAGCTCACCTCTGGGGCGCCGCGAACATCTTGCGGGGCAAGACCGCCGGCCAGGATTACAAGAACTACATCCTGTCGCTGATGTTCTACAAGCGTCTTTGCGACCAGTGGGAGTGCGATGCCGACGACGCTATCGCCGAGCTAGAGCGGAAGCAGGGCCGCGCTTTCAGCGAAAAGGAGAAGGCGGTCTTCCGCAAACGCGGCGAGCACCGCTTCCAGATCCCGGATGGCTCGCGCTGGGGCGACGTAAAGGCCGCCTCGACGAACCTCGGCGGAGTGCTAACCAAGGCGATGCGTGCAGTGGCGAACGCCAACGAGGAGCTGCGCGGCGTCTTCACGGTGGACTGGAACCAGCCCGCACCCGACGGCTCAGGCAAACCACTCATTCCCAATGAAGTCGTCCACGCGCTCATCCAACATTTCGACGAGCACGATCTCTCGAACAAGAGTGTCCCTCCGGACGTACTGGGGCGCGCCTACGAGTACTTGATCAAGCAGTTCGCCGATGACGCCGGTGCCAAGGCGGGCGAGTTCTTCACGCCGCCGGAAGTCGTGGACACGCTGGTGCGCATTCTCGAACCGCGTCCGGGCGACATGGTCTCACCTGCACCGCGTGGTTAATAGAGCCTCGCATGTCATTCGTGAGCGACGCATTCGCCATTTTCCTCCAGAAGATTTCGCCTCCGGACACACAGATCGCGTCGGCCCAGCGTAGTAACAACGCGCTCAGGAGCTACCTGGAAAGGGACGACTATTTCGGGCCGCAGTTGGTCGACGCCTTTCTGAACGGGTCATACGCTCGTCACACGACCGTGCAGCCGATCAAGGACGTCGACATTATCGTGGTCGTTGGCGAAGACTGGATGGAGGCCGACCCCGGGAGAGCGATGGAGTCGCTTAGGAGCAAGCTCGCACAGCGGTATGACAACCACCGAACAAGGCGACAGAGACGCGCCGTCAAGGTCACTCTGTCTGATATAACGCTAGACGTCGTTCTCGCCGTCGCACCCCATGGAATGGAGCGTCCACTGAAGATCCCGGACCGAGAAGCGCACCGGTGGATAGAAACACACCCCAAGCGTCAGCTCGAGCTCGTCAAAGCACTCGGCGCGCAGACGGACGGCAACTACTCCCGGCTGGTTCGGTTAGCAAAGGCGTGGGCCAGGGCTCGAGTAGCTGCACCAGATCGACCGAGTTCATTCGTGCTCGAATGCGCCGTGTACCACATCATTTCAGCCGGCCCGAGCCGGTTTTCGGGGCAGCTGGATGAGGCATTCGGCGCGCTGCTCGAAGATCTCTACGCCTGGGATTCTGGCCGTCGAGGCAACTTGCTGCCTTGGGGCCAGCCCACCGTCGCCGATCCTGCCCTACCGAACGTAAATGTTGCGGGCCGCTGGGACAGTTCGGGAGCGGATCGGTTCAGGGACAAGGTGAAAGTCGCCCTTCGGCACCTGGACGACGTGCAGCTCAGCCGACGGGACGACACCGAAGTACGACACTGGGGGGAGTTGTTTGGATCACCGTTCCCGGCGCCATCCACTGTCGCCCGCCGCATGTAGACCCGCTGGCTCCTGAGATATACGTCAGCCCCTAGCTACCTCAGTCTTACCGCTCCGACTTCTCGAGGACCTTCTCGACGAGCGGCTACATCGGGCTACCCCAGGAGAGAGGCGAGGCTGCTCCGGTAGGAGGCCGGTGCCGAAGGTATTCGGCGCCCTGTTGTGGCCCGCGCCGGCCGCTTAGGGCCCAGCGCTGGACGTCAGGACCGTGTGCGTTTCTTCTCCGCAACGTGCTCGAGGATCTCCCCCACGCCGCAGTCCAAAACCTCGCAAAGCGCGTCGAGGGTCGCAAACTCGACCCGCTCTGTCTTCCCGTGGTACAGCGCGTTGATGGTTGAGTAGCCGAGGCCGCTCCGCGCTTGGAGCTCGGTCTGCGCCATTCCGCGCTTCTCCAGCAGTTCCCGTAATCGCACCCGGATAGCCATGGCCTGCCCTGTCATGGGGTGAGCATGAACATATATCGCGCTTGCCTTATATCGCCAGCCCTTGACAATAACATATCGCTGGTGATATATTGTTAGCGAGATATACGCACCGGGTCGATTGCAGGGGGACGGGAGGTCTGGCAGGTCATGTATCGCCCACACCGGAGACATTCCGAGGCCCTACGGCCCGCCTGGGTCCGCTTGATCAAGGAAGTGGACCCGTCGCAACCGGAGCCTGTCCAGGTGCGAGGCCCGCAAGACGCGGTCAACCTCTTGCGCGAGCGCGCGGCTCGAGAGCTCATAGAAGTGTTCTACGTGATCGCGCTCAACTCGCAGTCCCGCGTGATCGCCATCCAGGAAGTCACGCGCGGGATCCTCAATTCCTCCCTGGTGCATCCCCGGGAAGTGTTCCGGCTCGCCATCGCCTTTGGCGCGGCGGGCATCATCGTGGCCCACAACCACCCGAGCGGCGATCCCACTCCCAGCGCGGACGACCGCGCCATCACACGGCAACTGGTCGATGCCGGGCGTCTCTTGGACATCCCGGTGTATGACCATCTCGTCCTCGGCGGAGCGCGCTATCTGAGCTTCGCGGAAGCCGGCTTGCTCTGAGGCAGCCGGCGCTGGCCGGGCCAGCCTCGAGCGGTTCTCCACACGTTGCGCCAGATTTCCACACTGCACTGACTGAAGCGGTGCTGTTCGGCGTGCAAGCTAGTGGGCAGATATCGGTGCACGCGCTGGTGCGCGGCACCGAATCTGCCCAAGATCGCCCATTCGCGCCCTGGCGGGCGCTCAAGGGCCTGCCCTCCCCCACCAGCCGCCTGAGCCTCGCTCCCCCGGTGACACGCTCACCCCCCTGCCGGACTACTTGTAAGTAGAGGGGTCTGCACTCCACCGAACCGCACCTTCGGAGCCTCCATGCCCACCACCCGCCGGACCGCCACCAAGCTCCTCCGCCTGCACCCCGAAGAGCTCGCCCGCATCACTGAGCGCGCCGAGGCCTGCGGCTTGAAGCCCGCGCGCTTCATCCGCGAGACAGCGCTCGGGACCAAACCGAAGGCTCGCCACCATGCCGACACCGACCGGTTGCTCCGCTCGTTGGCCCGGATCGGCCGCCGCCTCGAGCAGGCCGCTCGGCTCACCCGGAGACGCCCCGGAGCCACTCTGGCGAAACAGGTCGCCGCCGCCCTCCAGGAGCAGCACGCCCTCGTCGAACACGTGATACGAGACGGACAAGAGCGTGCCGGCCGGGCGCCGCGGTGATTGCGACCTCATCGTCCGGCCGGCGCTTCGCCGCCCTCGCTCGCTACCTCGTGTTCGGCCGCTCCGGCGAGGAGACCGAACGCGTCGCCTGGACTGTCGGACGGAACCTCGGCACCGACGACCCCGAAGTCGCTGCCGCGCTCATGCAGGCGACGGCCAACGCCAACCTCCAGGTCGAGGCGCCCGTGTACCACCTGACGATCAACTTTGATCCCGCCGATCCGGTTACGCCAGAAGAGATGCAGGTCGTGGTGGACCGCGTCCTCGCTGACTTGGGCCTCGCCGAACACCAGGCGCTCATGGTCGCGCACCGGGACCGAACGCATCCGCACGTCCACGTCATGGTGAACCGCGTGCATCCTGAGACCGGCCTGGCCTGGGACCGCTGGCAAGACCAGCCGAAGATCCAGCGCACGCTGCGGATGCTTGAGCGGGAGCTGGGGCTGCGCGAAGTCGCGGGCCGCTTGTACCAGCTCGACGGCCAGGAGCCACCAGAGCGGGCGCCGCTGACAAGCGGCGAGCGCCGACAGACCGAGCGCAGCGGGGATCCGGCGTTCCCGGACCGCGTGCGCTCGCACCTGCCCGAGTTACGCGCAGCCCGATCATGGGAGGAGCTCGACGCGGCGCTCGCTCGGCATGGGCTCCGGCTCGAGCGCAAGGGCCAGGGGCTCGTGATCACGGATGGGAAACACCAGGTCAAGGCCTCCCGCGTGGCGCGCGATCTCTCGCTCAGGCGGCTGGAGCAGCGCTTTGGCGTTCCGTACCCCGAGCGGGAGACTCCGGCGCGTGCCCGCGAGCCTCTGAGTCCTGCGGTTGAGCAAGTCACAAAGGCCCTCGATGAACACGAGCGCCTCTCCGCCCTCAAGGCCGAGCGCGTGCGTGCCGATCAGGAGCTCGCCGCCGCCCGCGAGCGCCTGCAGCTCCTCAACAGCGCGGTGGAGCGCGTCCGGCGCGCGTCTGAGCGCTTCGGTGCCGCCCTCGCCCGCGTCTATCGAGATCCGGCGGCGGCCCGGGTGCGCTTCACGCGCACGGCGGTGGAGATCGGCGCGGAGCGAGCGGTCGCGGTGCTCGGGACGGAACCCGAGCAGTTTGGGGCGCTCAAGACCGTCGATCGGCGTCGCGCGTTGGGACTCGGGGTCGCCCGGGACGACCGGCCAGCACGTCTCGCGGCACCGAGCGCGGGCGGGCGCGCCCGCGAGCTGGCGGAGGCGCACGACGCGCTTGGTATGGCGGCCCGCGGGCACG
>WNGP01003483.1_pt1 | contig 14788 bp, 12 predicted proteins | sample 5407671 | NCBI WGS metagenome assembly WNGP01 (sample SAMN13153381, study PRJNA577476) | soil metagenome | isolation source: 40 cm soil or saprolite under Garry oak tree replicate 2 | place: USA:California | collected 2016-06-15 | reverse complement strand
GACATCGGCCAGGGATTCGGAGCCGGAGGCGTGGAGCGGGGCTTCTCCTGGTACGCCGGCATCTGAGGGCTGCGATACCGTAAGCAGCGCGCCCCTACTGGCGAGGGCACGATGAGCGACGGAAAGATCGGGCGGCGGACTTTTCTTCAGGGCGCCGGGCTCGCGGCCTTGACGGCGGCAGGAATCCTTCCCTGTGAGTCCCGCGCGCAAATTGCCGTCCCAAATTCCAGCGGCACGGGACCGCCGAAATTAAAGGCGCCCGGGCTTGCGTGCGACTGCCACCATCACATTTACGATACGGCGCGCTTTGCACCTGTTCAGCGGCCGGAGCCCAATGCCTCTGTGGCGGAGTATCGGCTGCTTCAGCGGCGCATCGGCACAACGCGCGACGTGGTCGTGACGCCGAGTGCCTATGGCACCGACAACCGCGTCACGCTCGACGCCATTTCTCAATTGGGAGCCAATGCCCGAGGAGTTGCCGTGATTCACCCCACGGTCACGGATGCCGAGTTGAATATCCTGGCGCGCGGCGGAATTCGCGGCATTCGTTTCTCGCTCAACTCCAGTCCCAACGGCAACAATGCCGTCACGACGCTTGATATGATCGAGCCACTATCGAAACGTGTGAATGCCTTGGGCTGGCACGTGCAAATCAACATGGCCGGCGAGCACATCGTCGCGGCCGAGGATTTGTGGAAGCGCATCCCGTCGGTGATCGTGTTCGACCATATGGGCCACATCCCGCAGCCGATGGGCACGAAACACCCTGCCTTCTCGCTTATCCGCCGGCTGATCGACAAAGGCCGGACGTGGGTCAAGCTTTCGGTGACCTACGACAACACCAAAGATGGCCCGCCCACATATGCCGATGTGACCAAGGTGGCGCAGGCCTATGTGCAGGCCGCGCCGGAGCGAATGGTGTGGGGCAGCAACTGGCCGCATCCGAACGAAACGAACAAGCCGGATGATGCCCTGCTATTCGATTTGCTCGCTCGATGGGCGCCCAATGAGGCGACGCGGCATCGCATTCTCGTCGAAAACCCCGAAATGCTGTATGGCTTCGCAAAAAGTGTTTAGGTGACCGGCCGCACCGAAGCGTCAAATCGCGCAGGCAACCACAGCAGCCGTGACGCCAGCCACGAGGAACAAAAAATCCTCGAGATCGGAACCGCGTGTGACCGGATTTTCATAGCGCGGATCGTACCAAAACTCGTGGACGGCGGCATAAGCGAGACATAGAGGCGCGGCAACGGCGATTCCGGTCCAGTGCCAGAATTTGCCGCAAGTGAGGACGATTCCGTACGTGGCGAAGAAGTGCGCGACCTGGGCCACAAAGTTGAAAAACTTCGGGTCGATGACGTTCTCGCCGGCGCTAGCCAGTTTCGTTTTTCTCATCATCTCTCCTCACGGGTTCAAGCTCGGCGGTTTTGCCAGCCTCAGCAGACGAGGTCCTCGCCGTAATCCATAGCGTTCGGGCGGCGCATTGAGTTTAGTTGAATAGGGAGGTCGTGAGGTTTTGCTAGGGAGGAGAGGTTTCTTCCGAAGTACACCCCTACTCGGCGCTCTCCGTCGTCTTGAGCCGAACGAATCGACTTTTCACCTGCTCAACGGCAGCCGGCCAGATGAATCGATTCGTTCGGCTCTTGATTACGGCGATCTCTCGGAAACGTTCGCTTGCGCGTTTGGCCAATCTAGTTGGAACGGCACTGGGGCGTTGTAAACGAGATTGTCGGAAATTGGCCCACAACCGCTGGAATTTCAGAGTAATTCGCTTCGTCCAGAACGGCCTTGGGTGTATAAGAAGCCATCTGAGCGGGACGTGCTTCTCGAGTATCGAAGGAGGATGAACGATGAAAACGAGTCGACTGACCAAGGCTGGCGCAACAGCGTTCGCTGTGGCCGCGCTTTCACTCGCCGTTGGGGGACGCTTCCTGCCGGGCAAGCACGGTGTTCAAGCCGCGTTGGCCGCGGAGAAGTCGGCGAGGATCTCCGTTAAGGCAGGCGCGTTCGCGCCCAGCGCGATGCCAATGGGTTTGCCCTCCGAGGACACCGCGAAGATGGTGCTGAATGCATCCTTGGTGCGTCATCACCCACAATGGCTGGACGTGCCGATGGGTGCGGCGAAGATCCGAGTGTTTGTCATTTATCCAGACTTGGCCGGCACGGCGCCCGTCGCAGTGATCACGGCGCAAAATCAGGGGCTGAGTGACTGGGTCCGCGCGGTTGGCACCGAGGTCGTGAATCAGGGTTACGTCACCGTCGTTCCCGATCTCTTGTCGGGCTTGGGGCCGAATGGCGGCGGTACGGACTCGTTTGCGAATCGTGAAGCGATCGCGACCGCGCTCGGCCGGCTGGGCGAAACTGAAATCGAGCGCCGCACCAATGCGGTGCGGGATTATTTCCTGAGCCAGCCTGGCTCCAGCGGCAAGAGTGCGATCCTTGACTTCAAGTGGAGCGAAAACCAGCTCGACGCCGCCATTAGCAGTCCCACGCAGCGGCGCGTGGTCAAATTCGATTTGACCGAGCACGCCTGGCACAACACGCTGGCCCTGCTAGCGAACTTAGCGGACCCCGAGGCCATGCCACAAGGGAACTCCGCCATGCCTCAACCTAAAGATGACGCCGCGTCGGCCGCTTCTGCCGCGCGTCAGCGCGATGCCCAGCAAGAGATCGCCAAGCGAAGCGACATCGTGCCCGGCCATTTCGGCGGCCCTATGAGAGTGGTGGACGAATCGCCTCGCCATGGCCAGTGGGTGGATATCCCGGTGAACACCGCGAAAGGTCCGCTGAAGTTGCACGCCTGGCTGGTTCAGCCGCTCGGAAATGACAAGGCCGCAGTCGTGGTGCTCATCCATCCGGGACCCGGTATGGACATCGGCGAGGCCCCGCGAAAAGGTGAAGGAGCAAACTGGATGCGCGCCGTGGCCGATAAACTCGCGCTCCAAGGCTTCATCGTCATCATGCCCGATCTGTCGTCGGGTTTGGGCCCGAACGGAGGCAATTTTGATTCGTTCAAGTACCCAGACGATCTGGCCAAGGCGTTGGGAACGCGCCCTGTCCCTGAGAAGATAGAGCTTCTAAGAGCGGCGCGGGACTATGCACTTAAGCTGCCGCGCGCAAATGGCAAGAGCGGAATCACGGGCTTCTGCAATGGCGGCGGCTTTGCTTGGGAAAGTGCCGCGGAGATACCGGGGATCAACGCTGCGGTAAGCTTCTATGGCGCCCCTCCGGACCTGGCCACCATGGCGAAGATACAAGCTCCGGTGCTTGCCTTTGCCGGCGATGATGACCCCGGATTAGCTCCCAAGGTGGCCGCTGCTGCACCCGACATGCAGAGGCTCGGGAAAACCTTCGAGTTCAAGATTTATCCCAACGTGACGCACGCGTTCCTGGAGCACCAAACTCTGGGTGAAAATGCCGTAGCCAGCCTGGATTCCTGGCCCCGGGCTATCGCATTTTTTAAGCGCTACTTGAACGCCCAGACCAGCAGCACGAGCACTCGGACGAACTAAAGCTGCCGTGTACACAAAGCGCGCAATGGATTGACTGCAGTTAAGTTTTGGAAAGCTCTTTATAGACGACGTCGGTAAAGGTCGGAAAGCCTGGGCCCCCACCAGCAGGCGGCGCGGGCTCGCCGAGCTCCTTCTTGATCTCCTGCAAGGATCTCCCCTGGGCCACGAGTTCCTTGATTTTCTCGCGTCGTGCGGCGGTGTTCGCCACGCGCTGTTGCAGCTCGGCTTTCGTTTGCGTTCCGCCATGGCCGGGCACATACGTATCGGCGTTGAGCGCCACGATGCCCTTCATGCTCTCAATCCATCCTGCCGATGAGCCTTGATCTTCCAGATGAATCAGCGGATAAGGCAGCCGCATCACGGTGATATCGCCGGTAAAGGCGATCTTCTGATCGGGAAGATAGATGATCAGATCGCCGCTGGTGTGCGCCGGTGCGAAATGCAGCAGCTGGAAGCGCACGCCGTCAATGGTCATGGATTCTTTCTTGGCTACGGTTTTGGTGGGAATGTAATCGTGGAGGTCGATATTTTGCGGGTTGTTGCGCGGATGCTCCATCTGCTGTTGGCAGTTCTCCTGCGCAATGATGGTCAAGCCCTTGGGAAATCCGGGCAAGCCGTCGACGTGATCGAGGTTGCTGTGGGTGATAATCACATGCGTCACCGGCTTCGGCGTGAGTTTGGCAACCTCAGCCATAACCGCTTTTCCGGACTCCGGCGTCTGTTTGGCGTCAATGACGATGACGCCATCCTTACCGATCACGACGCCCGAATTGGAACCCACGCCTCCTTCGATCCAGTACACGCCGCCATTCAAGGCGTGCGTCTGGATCGGCGCAAACTGTGCTTGTGCGCGTAACGAGGGCGCAAGCGCGCTCAGCGTCGTCAGGACTGCCAAACCGACGCCAAGGAAGATCATCTGATAGCGTAACATTTCTCGTCCTCTCCGCCCGCACGGGAAGCCTTCCCGTGCGGTTTAGCCGTTCTTGCTTGTTGCATCCAGCTACAGGCGAATCAGGCCTCGCACACATTACCACACCCAGGCCATTCGACATGCGGCGCGCAGGCGGTCATGGGTCGTTATGACTTGACGCTTATCTCCAAGTAGGGGGACATTCGAGAGTCGATTTGTCGGCTAACGTAACTATGTCGGGGAATCGACTAGAAGCTAGATGGTATTCCCGCATTTTGTGCTTGAAGTCGGCTTGTTTGATAAGGTCCTCGGAAGACCTTCCTATCGGAAGAATGATACCGATCTGCTTATGGGGAAACGTGAGTCGTACCGCCTTTATAGCGGGGATTAGGTCGGTGTCCCCTGAAACGATTACGGCGCGGTCATATTGATCTAGAATCGCCAGTTGCAGCAGTTGGAGTGCAATGTTCACATCTGTCTGCTTTTCTTCAAAGGTGGGATACCGTCGATGACACAAACCACATAGTTTTTCCTTTCGCTTAAACTCTCCCAAAACGACGGAAACTCCTACGCTCTCGTTAGCCCGAATAAATAATCTGTGCCGAGCAACTTTGGCGGGGTCCCAAGTAGCAAAGGCCGTGAATAGCAAGACTTGTTGGAGGCTGTCCAATTTCCCCACAAAGAGGCTTGCTAGTTTGTGAAGATTACACCACTTGTAGCGGCGATACTTGAAGTGATCGGGGCCTGTTCTTAGATAGTCCAGCGCATGGTACAGATTGAAGCCATCGACAAAAAAAGCAATCCTTGCCATAAAAAGAAAAAACCCGACCCCACGAAGGAGGTCGGGGCCATCAACTGTCACCAGTTGGATGGGACGATCTCGAACCCTAGTATAGACAACCAGCTATTCTTGTCAAGTCCTTTACTTTCAACACACGGATCACCTGTGGAACAATTGACGAATTGCTGAATGCGGGCAACGGAGGGGAGCATGTGGGAGAACGCCTATTACGGTGACTATGATAACTCCGACACGGATGAAACCAAGATAAGACGACACATTCCAGTTCCTTGCCGCACTTGCGAGGCGGTGCTAAGGAAACTGACTGTCACGCTTTACTACTGCGCTACATGTCATCAGGGATTCTGTAACGAACATGGAAATTTCGCCGGGCCTGGCCGTGGTCGTTGTATCCACTGCGGGCCACATCCTGCTGCTTCAAGTTAAAAAGACCCATGACCCGCAGGGCCGTTCCCTTGACGCCCAAAATGACGCCTGTTAGTATCCGTGCCAAGTGCTGTTGAAACGGTGCACGGGCCGAACTGGATTCAAGCATCTTCTTTAGGCATCCTTGGGAGCCTCCCATGAGGAACAAGACACAAGCTCTTCTGGTTGCGGTTTGCGGGTTGCTGCTCTCCGCCGTGCCGCTTTTGGCCCATCATTCCGTTACCGCGGAATTCGATCCCAAGAAGACATTTACCGTGACAGGAACGCTGAAACATGTCGATTGGACAAATCCCCACATCTACTTGTGGGTGGATGCGAAGGATGAAGGTGGCAACCTCGTAACCTATGGAATTGAAGGTGGTCCTCCAGGGATGCTGCATCGCGCCGGAGTCACCCGGGATATGTTTAAAGTGGGGGAAACCGTTACTGTGATGGCCATGCCGGCAAAAGACGGCACGAAGCATATCGGCTTGGGACGGCGGATCACCTACTCAGACGGGCATGCCATCCACCTGAACGACAAAAGCGACGACGAGTACAACAACCAGTAGCAGCCGCTTCTCTAACTTTCCTTAGAGCTTTGGCCTGAAAGCTGCTCCTCACGACAACTTTTGTCTAAGGTCCGAAGGTCAGAACGCTGGCAGCGCGAAGACGCCGCCCTCGTCCTTGCCCGGGCCGCTGAACGTCACGTAAATCGTCGTACCGTCCGTCGAGGTGGCGATGCCGTTGAGGCTTGCGTTGTCAACAGGGCTGTTGTCGACCGTGATGCGGCGGATTGCTACCACACCGCCATCCTGACGCATCCGAACGATGGTGTTGTTGCCTCGATTGGCGACGTAGAAGTCCGAGCCCTCATCCAGGGTTGTGTTGCTGGCCCAGTTGACGCTATCCCCGTCCCTCTGAACGGGCGCAAGATCGACAGGCAATTTCAGCAAATCCGAGCTGATGCGACTAACGGAGGCCAGGCCAAACACTTGATTGGGGGCAGTTCCGAAGGCAACGAGGTTTACGACGGCAATGGTGTTGTTGAACGGCTCACTGACAAACAGTTGCCACGACGCGCCCGGCATTGCCGTGTAGGGATTCATTAGCACGCCAAGCCGAGGCTCGACACCCTGGTTCGGAGGATCCCAGCTCCGGCGCAGGAGTGACTCAACTGTGCCCGGCGGCGCCAAACCATCCAGCCCCTTGAGCGTGCTTTCCTGGACGATGGCGCCGTCAGCGGTGACAACGGAAAATACCGCCTTGCAGGAACCATCTGGCGATGGGCCGAGGAAGGCCGTTCCCACTGCACCAGCGCTCAGCGAGCCGGGGATGACCTGCGATTGCGCGGTCACCACATCGCGGTTTGTCAGGCTGCCCGCGTAGACCCCGCCGATGAGGGAGTTGGGCGCCCCCGCGAGCGGCTGCCCTGTCGGATCAAGGATTGAGGATGAACCGATTCCGGTGTCGCCGAACGGTGCGTTTGCCGGCCAGAGGCGGCCAAAGGCGTTGTTGTTGGACAAGCCGAGGGGATTGCTGACGCCGGTGTACGCAGCCGTGTTCGCACCGCTGTTATGGACGCTGTTGTACCAATGGGGGCTGTTCGCGCTGAACATCTGCACGGCCCCGCCGAGAGTCGAGGACTGAACGCCGCTCTGTGCAAAATCCCGCGGAACGCTGAGGACGGCCGGCCCGCTTGGGTCGATCGACAAGAACGAGCCCTCGCCCCCGACGCCGATGGCCAGCGGGGCACCGAAGTTCGACCCGCTGCCGACCAGGATGCGGTTCGGATCCAATACCGCGCCGGGTTGGGTATAAGAGGCGAACAGGGTGGGTATGGGATGGGCGCATGCGGCCGGGTTGTTGAGAAACGCGCCGACCTGCGAGATGGCCGACGCGCCAGGAATATTTACGGCAACAATTCGAGCGCTGACGTTGGTAATCGCCTGCGCCCCAGACGCTTGCCCTGCTGCGTCGCCGTGCACGAGAGCAATTCCGGCTGCTAGGGCGATTACGCCAGGTAGGGTGATAATGAACTTCCGTACGTTAGTGGGCCAAGTGCCGAATGCAATTTTTCTCTTTGCAAAGCTTGTCGACACCGCAGTCGAGCCCAATCTCATGGTTTCTCTCCTCTTTGCTAAGTATCTAAGCAGCAAAGCTAACGCCGGCAATTTGGATCGCCGGGGGCAGTCAGGCTATGCCCTAGCTCGCACGTGGGCTCATCCTTTTCACTGGGCCGCACGATATGGCTCTTGTCCCTCGCTTCACAAAAACTTTCAAAGATGCGGTCGTCCGGGGAAACACCGAGCATAAAGTGCCGAGGGGTGAGCACCCAGGGCTTGCTGAACATGACCGGGTCCTCGACGGTCGCTGCGTAGACCAGCATGTCACCATGGCGGGTGTAGCGCTCGGTTACATGCTCCTGATCGCTATGGATCAGAGCGTGCGTCTCCACAATCTGGTGACCCGGCTCGCCCGGCCCTCCGGGCTCGGTGTGCCCTTGGGCGCCGCCTAGCCAGGTTTCATCATTCAGACCGGTGACGTCGACAACCAACGTGTCCCCTTCCCAGTGGCCAATCGAATCGCCCAAAAACGAGCTGTCCAGATCCTTCGGGTGCCCTCGGCCGTCCGTGTAAATGATGCGGTAGGTCTGGCCGATAAAATTCGATTCGTACAGAATGACAACCATTTTCGGCGTCTGCACAAACTGCAAAGGCACCATGGAGGCTCGCGGAACGCCCATGGGCTTGCAATCGTACTGAGGATCGTCGGGCGTGCTGGCGCCATATTGGTTCTGGAACAGCGCTTCAACCTTGGCGGCATATTCGGGCTTGTAAGAAGGCATATCCGGCGTGGGCCACTTGTACGGAGACTTCCTGCGTCCTCCGCCCAAGGTGAAAGCAACTGAACCGTCGGCACCCTTCTCTACCGTGGTGTTAAATGGATTGTCGTAGAACCCCGTCAGGTCCGGGTGGCCATCGGGCGCGCGTGGCGTGGGTTTCTTGGCTCGCGGCAATCCGAGATAGAACTGCTGCAGTTCCTCATCGGTGCCGCAACAGCCGGGCATGTAAGTTGCCGAAGATTCGCTCTTCGCGCTGCTATCGGATTTCGCGCCTGCCGGTCTCGTCTGAGAAGCTAAAGACAGGGCCAGCAGACATCCCGCCATCAGCGCCGCTGCCGCAAAGCTGTATCGAAAGAGACGCCCTTTGGTATTCATCGCTTTTCAACTCCTAAGCCGCTGTTCTGCATAGTGGAGGCGCCTGATCCGGAGAGACAACGGCCGGGCAGCTCAGCAGCTATCAGGGAACGCCGCAGGCCCCAGGCGCGGCGGCTACTTATCCTTAACGTCTGCGCCGGCGGACGGCTTATCATCTGGGGCGCCGGTGCCGGGCGAACCCAGAAACAGCTTGCGCCCGTCAGGAAACGTGACGTCTCGGCCGTTGGCCCGGTTCGATCCGTCTTTGGCTTTATAGCCGTCTACGACGATCTCCATGCCGGGCGTCACGGTATTTCTGCTGAAACCGCGCCGGAGCAACGTGTTCGGAGTGCCGCATTCCACCATCCAATTGGTGACTTTGCCGTCGTCTCCTTTGACGTCCACATGAATCCAGGCGTGTGGATTGATCCACTCCATCTTGGTCACGGTGCCCTGCAATTTGACGGGCTGGGTGGAATCAAATTCCGCGGTGAAAGCGTGGTGCGCCCACGCCGCCGTACCGCACAATAAAAGACCAGCAGCGACGACCAGACCGGCTAGCTTTACCCTCATCTGCTCCTCCTTCCTGCTTCGTGCATTCTCACCTAGTGCCGTTCCAACTAGTTGTACCAAATTCTCTACTAGGCCACCCCACAGGGATCAAGTTGCAACGGCACTAGTTGTGACCTTGTTCGGCGGCTTTCTTTTCGTCGGCCCGGGCGCCGCCAAGGATACCAAACATGCCGTAATTTCCCTCATGACAAGCGTACTCGAAAAGGGGATCTCCGGACTTGGACATCACGATTTCTATCGTCCAGGGTTTGGTGTACACGGTCGGATCGTTGACCGTGGCCTGGTAGGTGAGGGTGTCCGCAGCGGTGCGCGTGAAACGCTCGGTTACCCGCAGATTCTGGTCGGTTAGGCCGTCGTAATTAACCCCGAAGTGGCTCCTGTCGTTGAACCTCACGTTGGTGGTATCGACGACCAGGGTCTTGCCCTCCCAATGTCCGCGCGCGTCTCCGTTCCACTGCGACACACTTTGGGGCAGGTGCGGACGCCCGTCGAGCGGGATGATGCGCGCCTTATTTCCCATTTCGGCGAGGATCGCTACGTAATTGGGCGTCTGCACGATCTGATAGTTATTGTTGTAGCCGCCCGGCAGCAGCGGAGGCCCTTCCTGAGAAAAATTAAGACAGCGTTCGCCGAGCGAGCGGTCCTCGGGACCGTCGGCGGGATGCGCCGCAAAATGGGCGTGGGCGTCTTCAAATCTGCGTTTTGCTTCCGGCGTCATGGGCGGGATTCTGCCGTCGGGAGGATCGATGACTAAAGAGGTGCGCAGGTTCCGGCCAAGCTTTGTGCCGCGGTCATACCAGGCTTGGTTGTAGGCCAGGGCGGTGTCAGCGTCCGGGGGAAGATCGCGCCGATCGGCGTCTAGTTCCTGGCTCCTCTTTTTCAGATACGCGGCGGCCTCCTCCGGGGTGAAGAACTGCTTGTTGCCGAGTTCGGGATCGCGTTGCAGCGGCGTCAGGAAGGCGATGCTCCACACTCCCTCTAAATCCGGTTGGCCCTGCGGTGTCCGACTCGTTTGCACCGCGGCAGCCGGCGAGGTTTTGGCCTTCGCGGCACTTGGCGGCGTCTGTGCCCGGGCGGGTGCAAGCAAAACAATTGCGGCTCCAAACAGCAATGCACTACGGACCACGACCCTAGCCCATTTTCTCGTCATGGGTAGACCCCTTTCTTCAGCCGCTTGAAGGCAGATGGAGATCTCGGCTGCTCATCGGAAACTCTTTTCTCTTTCATTTCCTGGGCTGCTTGCGAAGATGGCCGTACAGCAGGTCTTCGGCAAACTCTGCGCACTTGTACTCCATCAGTTGCATATTTTTTTCCACATGCCGGTACAACGGCATGCTCATTTTCCAGGGCCTCGAAAATACTTTCGGATCTTCGATAGTGGCCTCATATTGGAGGATATTCGCGCTGATGGGGGTGTAGCGCTCGACCACGTGCAACGCCTCGCTATGGAAATTGCCGGCACGATCAAACCAGGTTTGATCGTTAAAGCTCGTCACATCGACCACCAGCGTGTCGCCCTCCCAATGGCCGTTCGACCATCCCATCCAGCTATCCACCGGAGCTTCCCGCGGCTTGCCCAAATTGATGGTCCGAACAGCGCCCGCGTACTCATAGGCGATCATGATGGAGTTCGAGCCCTGGAGAATTTGAAAGGGATAGGGCATGTAAGTCGCTCGCGGCACGCCCGGCAGATAGCATTTCAATTCCGGATCGGCAGTCCAGCGATTGGCAAAATTTTCCTTCTTTTTCGCGGCGGCCGCCGGCAGATACGGCAGCGCGTCGCCCTCGACGACTCCAATTCCGGGCGGCATCGAGCCGATGGCGCCCAGGGCGGATGGTCCCGGACTTGGCCCGTGCGTCTCTATATCCCAATTGGCCTTGTTGAGAGCCTGCCAAATCCCGTTCAGGTCGGGCTTGCCGTCGACTGTACGCAGCCCGCGGTTGGCCGGCGTCTGAGCAGCTGAGGAGACGTGAAGCAGAAATCCCAACGCGACGGCTGCCGCGGCGATCAGGAAGACTCTGGTTCGCATATGAAGAAAGCTCTCCTGCGGCGTTAAGGAAGTATACATCCAGTGCCGTCCGCTCGAGTCCCTCGAGCGCAAGTTTTCGCTCCGCCAGCTTTCCCAGTACCCCACGCCCGTCGGTGAGTTCCGGAAATAGCCTAGTGCCGTTCCAACTAATTTTGACTATCCACGGCCAGCTAGATAGCCCTTGCCGGACACCCTTTGCTTAGGCTCATCAAGTTGGAACGGCACTAGGCTACTTGGCCTTATCGAGTCCAGTAGCGGGGCCGGTGGGGCCAGTCTGGTTGCCAAAAAACTTATTCCAATGTTCCTGGTCTGAAGGGGAACACTCCATTTCCTGAATTTCGAGACGGGGTGATTGCAATCTCAAAGACAGTTTGTCCAGAGCGACCCAAGGCTTCGTGTACATCTTCGGGTCAGTAATTTTGATGGACAGCTCCAAATGGCCGGCGTCCACACGGTGATACGTCTCTTCCACCTGCATCGCATCGCTTTGCGGAAGACCCGCATTATCGAGCCAGGTTCTGTCATCGTAGAATCCGTTCGTCTGGACGACAAATGTGTAGTCATCCGCCCACTTTCCCACCGAGTATCCCCACCACCGCGGTTCCGGGGGCAGGGCATCGGCGCTGTTCGACCACGCCGGGTTCTCGGGATCTTTCGGCACTTCGCGCCCATCGGTCCAGATTTGCCGCCAGCGGTGCTGGAATTTATACAAGATCACCACGTGGGTCGGAGTTTGTAGGATTTCACTGGTCCTGAAATTATGAAGGTTTATGCGCGGGAAGCCACCTGGATCACATTTGAGGATGGGATCGTTCGTTAACGCGTCGGGAACCATTCTGTATCCCTCTACGGGGATATGGGCCTTGACCGTTTCCCGCCCCAAAGGGGTGTACGGCGGCTCAATATCCGGTTTCAAGCAATCGGGAGTGGCGTAACCCGTGTCCGTGACAGGCGCATGGGGATCGATGGCGTACTTCCCGCCGGGTTTTTCGCGCTTGCACGATTCCATGGCCGCGGCGCCCTTGCCTTGGATTCCGCCCGCTACTCCGTTGGCGGGCTCCCAAATTCCAGAAATGTCCCGCCGCGGAGCGGGTCCTGGCTTCTCGCCCTTTCGATCAAAATCGTAGACCGCCCCCGGCAGTCGAGCCTGACCGTGCGCCCAGGGTGAAAAAATCACTACCGCAATCAGCGCGATCACGGGAACCGTCATCTTTTGCATTAGAGGGCGCTTTTGCATGGAGAGGTTCCTCCTCGTTCAAATTGGTTCAGCTACTATTGAGGATAGTCCGATCCGGATGCCGAGCCAGGGACGATGCCGCCTGCGCCTAGCTTCTTACCATTGGGAAGCACGACCGACAGCAAGCGCCCGAGAGGCCGGCCATTCCTGACCGGTGTCAACGTTACGGTAACTTCATCTCCAGGCTTAAAGGTCTGCTTGGTATAGCCGAGAGGGAGTATGTTGGGCCCGCTTTGCGTTTCGACGACCCACTGTACCGTTTGGCCGTTTTCATCTTTAACGTCGAACCTCAAAAAGCAATGCGGATTGGCCCAAAACCATTCCACGACGGTCCCCTTCACAGTAACTTTTTTCGTCGTGTCAAATGACGCCGCACCGTGATGTGCGAACACTGGAACGGAAACGATCAGAAGGCCTGCAGCCATGGCGAAAATTGCCATAACTCTAAATCTCATTGGGATGCCTCCAATCGAAAATATCCTTCTTCATTAATCTCTCTGGTTGGAATCAGAATTTCCGTTTTGGGACCGCCGAGAGCGCTAAGTATATATGAAACAGCCCACGCCCGGCGTTGAATACAACAGAACCGATATGCGGTTGCGCCCTTCCGCCGTTACGATTCGGCGGGATCAGGTTTCGCTCGCTGCGGGCTGCTCACCAACGGAGTTTTCGGCTCAGCACGGGAAAGAACCGGACGAAAGCGTGCGGTAAAGTGACGCAGGAACGGTGCTTGGTAGGCGATTTCAAAGCCGCGTATCTCCGCGCGGCGACGCCACACTTCGAGGATCACCTCCACAACATAGTCAATGTGGCTTTGCGTATAGACGCGGCGCGGAATGGCCAGGCGCACCAAGTCCATTGTGGCGTGCTCGCCGAACATGAGCGTTCCAATTTCAACCGAGCGGATGCCGCCTTCCACGTAAAGCGCCGCGGCCAGCGCGACGCCGGGAAACTGGGCGGGCGGAATCTGCGGCAGGAACGCCCGCGCATCGATGTAGATCGCGTGCCCGCCCGGCGGCTGCACGATGGGAACGCCCTCACGTGAGATGTGATCGCCCAGATATGCCGTGGAAGCAATGCGGTAACTCAAGTAATCCTCATCCAGCGCTTCGTTCAATCCCACGGCGATCGCCTCCAAGTCGCGGCCGGCGAGTCCACCGTAGGTGGGAAAGCCTTCGGTGAGGATGAGAAGATTCTTTTCCTGCTGCGCAAGGGAATCGTCATGGGTACCGAGAAATCCTCCGATATTCGCGAGACCATCTTTCTTTGCAGACATGGTGCATCCATCGGCATGGGAGAACATTTCCCTGGCGATCTCGAGAGGCGTCTTATCGGCATAGCCGCGTTCGCGCAGCTTTATAAAATAGGCGTTTTCAGCGAACCGGCAGGCGTCGATGTAAAGCGGTATGCCGCGCCGGCCGCAGATCTCCTTCACCGCGCGGATATTGCTCATGGAAACGGGCTGTCCGCCGCCCGAATTATTGGTGACCGTCAGCATCACCAGGGGAACTCGCTCGCGGCCTTCCCGCTCGATCAATTCCTCCAGGCGGCTCGTGTCCATATTGCCCTTGAACGGATGCAGCAGCGACGGTTGATGCGCTTCCGCAATAGGCAAATCGAGCGCCCGCGCGCCGCAAAATTCGATATTCGCGCGCGTCGTATCGAAATGCGTATTGTTCGGCACGATGCTGTCCTTGCGGCATATCACGGAAAACAAAATGCGCTCGGCGGCGCGGCCCTGATGTGTGGGGATAATATGTCGAAAGCCGAAGATGTTCTGAACCGCGGCGCGAAATCGCTCGAAGCTCGGTGAACCCGCGTAGGACTCATCACCACGCATCATGGCGGCCCACTGTTCGGTGGACATCGCGGCGGTTCCCGAATCCGTGAGCAGGTCAATCAGAATCGCTTCGGATGAGATGAGAAACAAGTTATAGCCGGCTTGCTCGAGCAAGCGCTGACGCTGTTGAGCTGTGGTACGGCGGATGGGCTCAACGCTTTTGATCCGGAACGGCTCGATGATGGTCTTGACCACCGGGGTCCTAATACTCCAGGATCTCAGGAGGAGAATATACAGCAACCCAGGACGCAAGCTAACGATGCCGCTTATTTGAAGTGGC
>WNGP01011277.1_pt1 | contig 14801 bp, 16 predicted proteins | sample 5407671 | NCBI WGS metagenome assembly WNGP01 (sample SAMN13153381, study PRJNA577476) | soil metagenome | isolation source: 40 cm soil or saprolite under Garry oak tree replicate 2 | place: USA:California | collected 2016-06-15 | reverse complement strand
ATCATGAATATCATGTTGGTCTCAGTCACTGAACGGACTCGCGAGATTGGAATCCGAATGGCAATCGGTGCGACCTAGGGCGATGTGCAACAACAGTTTCTGATCGAAGCCGTAGCGCTCAGTCTGGTGGGCGGAGCAGTCGGAATCATGAATATCATGCTGGTCTCAGTCACTGAACGGACTCGCGAGATTGGAATCCGAATGGCAATCGGTGCGACCGAGGGCGATGTGCAACAACAGTTTCTGATCGAAGCCGTGGTGCTCAGTCTGGTGGGCGGAGCAGTCGGAATCATGTCTGGGGTCGGAGCGTCCTACCTGATTACGCAGACTTTAGGATGGCCGGTGCTGGTCTCGCCCATGGCGATTGTGGCTGCCGTAGTCTTCTCTATGGCGGTTGGCATTTTTTTTGGTTTCTACCCTGCACGCAAGGCGGCGCGTATGGATCCCATTGAAGCGCTGAGATACGAGTAGCCAACACGTTCCAGTGCCGAATTGGAACTCGATCCCGCAATGAAACTCCTTTTGCGTTGACAACGCATAATTTCGGCTTCGATACTAAGGCATCGGCCGTTCCTTACGCGTTTCCCTTCCGGCCCTAATCCTAATGACGATTTATGGATGCAGGCACTTGTGTGTCGCCATGGCCGTGGTTTTCCTCCTGGCCTTTCATCAGGGGCTTGTTTTTGGACAGGGGACCAAAATCACAATGGAGCACGATCCGGTTATTGACACGGACCGTGACAAGCCCGGCGAGCGCGAGCAGTGGTTCATGCGTGGCCGGACCCTACCAGGACAGGCGACAGCCGCGCTGCGCTACCAGGCTCACCTTCGAAAAATGCAAATGCGCGAGGCTCGCAAGGCGGCCTTGCAGATTCAGGGACTGGCCGGAGTTTCTACGATTTCCGGAAGTTGGACGCCCTTGGGTCCCTCTCCGCTCGCCTCGGACGCAACCGGCTTTGGAGGGCAGGATTACGGCGCGGTATCGGGACGCGCGACGTCCGTCGCAGTCGACCCCGCGGATCCAACCGGAAATACGGTTTACGTTGGGGGTGCCTATGGAGGAGTCTGGAAATCCAGCAACGCAGGATCGTTTAGCCCGACCAATGTTATCTGGACTCCCGTCACTGAACACGAAGCCACGTTGGCGGTCGGCGCGATCGCGATTCAACCTCAGCCCATTAACCCTGTTCCCGCGCAGAGCGTGATTCTGGTTGGAACCGGAGAAGCCAACAGCTCGGCCGATTCTTACTACGGCCTGGGCATTCTGCGTTCGGCAGATGCAGGCATGAGCTGGAACCTGATCACACAAGATAGCACAGGGCGCTCTTTCGCGGGAATGGGCTTCAGCAAGATCGCATTCAGTACGGCTAATCCCAACCTGGCGGTTGCGGCAGTCGCGTCGGCGTCTCAAGGGATTCTCGAAAATCTGGGAAATCCGAGCACAGTGAATCGCGGAATCTACTATTCGGCGAACGGCGGAATTTCCTGGACCTACGCCAGCATGACAGATAGCGGCGTCACCATTGCCCCAGGCTCGGCGACGTCTGTCGTTTTTAATTCGGTGACACGAGAGTTCTTTGCCGCTATGCGTTCCCACGGCATTTATTCTTCCAGCGACGGACTGCATTGGACTCGCCTTGCCAACCAGCCCGGCGCCGGGCTCAGTGCAGGCTTCTGTCCCGCAAATCCCTCGTCTTCGAGCTGCGCGATCTATCGTGGCGAGATTGCCGCTGTACCCGGACGCAACGAAATGTACGTCTGGTATGTAGATGGAAATGAAACCAACCAGGGCATCTGGAAGACCACGAGCGGCGGCGCATCCTGGACCCAACTTGACGACACCGGCATCACCAATTGCGGCGATTCATTCGGAGGTTGTGGAACCCAGCAAGGCTTTTATAATTTGCAACTAGCGGCAGTTCCCAACGGCGCAAGCGCTACCGACTTGTATGCCGGAGCAATTAATCTCTACAAGTGCACCCTTACAAGCCTCTCCCACATGCGGCGGGACAGGCTCGAATCGATTCCTGAATCTAACCCACGTTTACGGATGCCCGCCGAATTTCGGATCCATCGCGCACGTTCACCCGGATCAGCACGGCATCGATTTCATGGTGGTAAACACCCAGGCAATCATGTATTTCGCCAATGACGGCGGAATTTACCGGGTGCTCAACGGCTACACTGGCCTGAACTCGGGGACTTGCGGCGGAAGCAACTTATTCGACAGCCTGAACCAGACACTGGGATCGATGACCCAGTTTGTGTCCTTCTCCCAGCATCCCACCGATCCCAATATCATTCTGGGTGGAACCCAGGACAATGGCTCGCCAGCGACAGCCTCTTCGCAGAACAATACCAGTTGGCTGAACGTGAATTCGGGGGACGGCGGCTTTAACGAAATCAATCCTAGTAATCCCAACAAAACGACGCCGACGACCAGTGGGGTTTCAATCACGGTGACTGTCACTGGTCCCGCGGGAGACTACGCACTCAACGCCGTCGAAACCGATCCCAGTGGAGTCCCGCATAACTTTCCTCTGACCTTGCACATCGTGGACTTCAATTTGACCGCGCCGGCTCCATCGAGCATCACCGTGAACCGGCCCAACAACTCCGTCCCAGTGAGCTTTCAAGTTACGGCAGCAGGTTCGTTCGCTGCGGCCGTGGATTTGTCCTGTAGCGCTTACCAGTCGGCGCAACGTGTACTTTTCAGCCATCGAGCACTATCTTTCCCACCTCAGCCAGCCCGGTTCCCGTCAGTTTAACCATAAGCACTAGTACGGTCACACCGAGTGGCGCGTTTCCGTTGACAATCAACGGATCCACCAGCGGCCTGAACAGGACTCAGAATCTGAGCCTGACGGTTACCGCCAATGCGGACTTCACATTAGTGATCAGCAGTGATCAGCAATCCGTCACAGTCCGCAATACCCTTGGGCGCGGTAACATTCAACGGCACGCTCGCGGCATTCAACGGTTACGGCAGCACGGTGAACCTGAGTTGTGGCACGGGCGCGCCGCCAACCTGTACATCTTCGCCAGCGAGCGTCACTCCAACTCCGGGAGGAGCCGTCTTTACCGTATCCGCCAGCAGCAACCTGGGGCAGAATTACAGTTTCGACATCGTCGGCCAGGGCACCGATTCTTCGGCAACCCTCCATTCATACAGGGTGACGCTCAGCTCAATTTTCGATTTCAATATTACGAATAGTTCCGGCGCCCAAACCGCCAAAGCTGGTCTCTCTGCAACTTACAATCTGGACGCGGCGCCTTTGGGCGGCAACTTTCCGAACCTAGTAACTCTCTCCTGCACCGGTCTACCTGCGAGAAGCACCTGTTCATTTAATCCTGCGCAAGTGAACTCCGGTAGCGGAGATACCGCGATCATTCTCACCATCGCAACCAATGCACCGATTCCTGTTTCCGCGAAATTACGGGCAAGTCTGAGGTTAGCTGCTTGCGCTTTATTGCTGCCAGGCTTGCTCGTGGTTGGCGGTTTCAAGCGTTGGCTTCCGAAAAGCAGAGGGTATTCCCCGCTCTTGCTGCTGCCGCTTATGCTTCTGATGATCGGCCTTCTGCAGGCTTGTGGTGGTGGAGGAGGAGCAGGCAGCGCGGGTGGCGGTCAACCTGGCACGCCTCCAGGAAATTACAGCATTACGGTGAGCGCCAAGTCTGGTTCACTGACTCACACTGTTTCAGCGGCGCTCACGGTGCAGTAATGGCTGATAACTCTCCCAGTTCGTGCCGCTAAATACTTACTTGCCCTAGGGTATGTACTGTACTATGGTTTTTCACTGGTTCGACGACTAGCTGCACTTCCTCGGCGGTTTTGTGCAAGCAATTGCATACGCATTAGGAACGCAAGCGAAAGAATCGGCTTGTTTCTCTCTAAGTAGCTCAGTCTACGACCATTAAAACTGTGAGCTTCGCACAGGCGATTGGCTTCCGCCGTGCTTATAGAACGACAGGCTGTAAGAATTCAAGGAAGGGTATACCCTATGCGCGCTGTTTCTTTTGGAAAGTTAACCTTAGCCGCCATTTGCATGGCTGGCCTTGTCCTTGCCGCAGCACCACTAGCTTCGGCCACTAGCTTCACCCTAAGCACCACCAACCTCTCGGGCGTGATCAATGTTGGTACGGTGGACATAACTGATACTGGAACCACGGATCAGGTCCTTGTCACCATCACGATGAATGCTGGTTTTTCGGTCAAGCTCGAGGGCGGGCAAGTCGCCTTTAATGGACCTTCGGGACTCACTGCGGGTAGTGTTGGCAGTCTAACCGGATTCTCCGGGGTTAACACTTATTCGGGATTGAGTTTCAATAATTTCAAGACTACTCAAAACGTCAGCCAATTCGGCACATTCGCTTTCGACTACGCCAACATCAAGGGTGGGCCGAATGGAGTCGTGAGCGTCGACAAGTTGACCTTCACGCTTACCGCGCCTGGCCTGCTGGCAAGCCAGTTCACGAATGTGGTTGTGCATTTCTGCACAGCGTCCGGCACAAACTGCGGACCGATGACAGGATTCGCATCCACCGGCCCAGGAACAGTAGTTCCTGAACCCGGCACCATCACTCTGTTGGGCACCGGCCTGATCGGTCTGGCTGGCTTAGTTCGACGCCGCATGCGTGGCTAGTCAAATCCTCGTATTCTTACCCGGCCCCGGGCTCCACGCCCGGGGTTTTGTTTTGTCACTCTCCACCATCCAAATGCGTTAGGCAGTGTGGAGCGACCTTTGAGCCCTTCTTCCCCGCTTATAATCCTCCTTGCACAATGAGAACAGGCTTCTCACGGGCGATCATCGCAACTCAAATTCTTTAAAAAACATAACTTCTGCAAGAACGGCTATCGGCACGGTTCGGATGATCCACTATCAGTAGCCGGGCCACGTCAGCAGGAAGGATGTCTCGAGCGTCGGAGGAAATAAATGGCGATGGATTTTTCGCATAAACGAGTGGCGATCCTGGGAGCCGGGAAAATCGGCGGCATTCTGCTCAATGCCTTGCTGGAAAAAGGACTGCTCTCCCCCACTTTGACATCTGCCACTGTCCAGCACGAAGATCGTGCCCGGGTCTTATCGGAAAAACTGGGCGTCCCAGTGAGTACGGATAACCTTGCTGCCGTGAGCAAGGCCGACATCATCTTCGTTTGTGTTAAGCCTCAAGTGGTGCAGGAATTAATGGAACAGATCCGTCCCGCCGTTTCTCCGGATCAACTCGTCATCTCCGTGGCCGCATCGGTCTCTACCAGCCAGATCGAGAAAGCACTAGGGGGCAACATCCCAGTGGTGCGGGCGATGCCCAACACACCTTGCGCGCTGGGCTGCGGTATGACGGCAATCTGCAAAGGGAAATTTGCCAGTTCACGGCATGTTGAGACCGCATGCGCACTTTTCGAACTCGTAGGCAGAACCGTCGTCGTGGATGAAAAACATATGGACGCGGTTACCGGCCTTTCCGCCAGCGGTCCCGCCTACATTTACATCATTCTTGAGTCCCTGGCAGAGGCGGGTGTGAAAGTGGGTTTACCGCGCGATGTGGCCACCCTGCTGGCCGCCCAGACCACCCTGGGCGCCGCCACTGTCGTCCTCCAGACTGGTGATCATCCTGCACTTCTGAAGGACGCAGTAACCACCCCAGCTGGCTGCACCATTGATGGCATCATGGAGCTGGAGGAAGGCAAACTGCGGGTCACCTTAATCAAAGCGGTGGTGAAAGCGGCGCAACGGGCCAAAGAACTGGCCTCGGATTGAGCGCGATGGCCGGCGAATCTGATTTTTTCGGGCTAACGCGGGAAAATCGGACGACGTGGATTTACGGAAGCACGAAATTGACCGTGATCTGAGTTGTAAACTGGCTGGCCCTGTCATTCACTAAATAGGGTTTGAAGCGCCATCGCTGGACGGCCTCTACTGCCGCTGGTGCAAGTGCAGAGTTACCGCTTAGGACTTTCACATTTCGCACTTTTCCTTCCTCATCCACTACAACGTCGAGTGTCACCGGGCCTTGAATGTGTTGGCTTCGAGCTACTTCTGGATATTGTGGTTCTACTCGCTGGATCACATAATCTTTTGCGATCTCCGGGGAGACTGTATCGGGCACACTGCGGATACTCGTTTGAGCCGGTTTTTGAGCGGGGCCCATACGAAAAACAACTTTACCTCTTTCATACACCACCAAGTCGCTCGCGGCCGAAACTTTTGGCTGGGCCTTAGTACTCGATAGTTTCGACGGTTCTGGTCGGGCGCCATTCCTTCTCTTTTCACCTGTTGCTTGGGTGGAAGCAGCGGTTTGCGCGTTTATAGGCTCTTGGCTGACCTCATCGGGCCGTTGCGCTGAAGTCGAATTGGCCGGTTGTCTTTGGCGGGCCGCAACCCTTTGCCACTCGGCACGGCCCAACATCCAGCCCAGAAGCAAGGCGAGAGCGATTACCGTCGCATTTAGGATATCTGTCGAAGGATCGCGTGGGCGGGATCTCCGCTTCGGCAATTGCGACGAAATTCGCGGCGGAGAAAGTTCGGCGGCGATCTGATCCAACTCCGGCAATGCGGGGGGCGGAGAAGATTCGGTCAAAGCTGGAGCACTCGAAACCTCAGCAGCACTCTTGATGTTATCCAGTATGCGTCGTGAAAGAGCCTGGAGCGTCTGAATGTCGCGCTGACCGAAAGCGTTAGGCCGGGGCGACAAGATCTGGAATACTCCTGCCACCTCTTCGCCATCCAGAACCGGAAGCATCAGTATGGAACGAACTTCCAGGCCGCGATAGGATGCCGCATCGACTCGAGGGTCGATTTCAGTATCGTCGCAACGCTGCACTTGCCTGCTCTGAACGCAGGCCCCTGAGAGTCCAGTGCGTGTGCTCAGACGAACTCCCAGACCAGGAGCGTTCGCGCCAGTGGTCGCGCGGCAGACCATCTCATCGCCCCGGAGCAGAGCAATGGCCGCTCCGGTTGCGGTAGTGGCCAGACCGGCCTGCTCCACAATTTCATTCAGCATCAGATCAAGCGCGAGATCGGCGGAATGAGTGCCGCCACCGTGCGAGGCTAGTGTGGCTGTCAGTTCCGCAAGGTGAAGAATATCGTCTTCCTCAATCCAGTCCGACTGGCGCGCTGGTGAGGGAACTGCCCCCTCGGCTCGCCTGGGGTGCTCGGATGGGTCAGGCGGAAAGGTCGGGTGATGAGCCATGAGAATTCTTATGCATTAGTGCAAATGCTTTCGCGGCGAGGGTTTAGTCCATTGAGCNNCGAAAGAACAGGGTTGTCAAGTACGCACAAGCTACAGCTTGGGCAAAAAAGGCGATATATCTCGCCCGATTTGCCATCCCAGAACACTTAATGATCCCTTCGGACTGCGATGACCTCCCATTCACATTACCGAAGTGGCTCCCGTTAGAAACTTTGGTGTCTCCGATCTTGGGAAAACAGGAAAGTCCTGTCGGCTTATGGGCCACAATAAGTGGACGTTTCTGGTCGAAGGCGGGATGCCGAAGGAGCACTGTGGATACACCCGTTAAGGATCCGATTCCAGTCGCGGCCGTGCCTGGTTCCGCTCGTTCCACACCTGCGTTGCTGTTAGCCATGGCCGGCGAGCTACCCGCACGTGGAGGTAAGCGGCAAGTTGGTTCCAGTGAAAATCCCAGAATCGTGGGTTCTGACGGCTGAGGATACACGGCGCATAGCCGAGGAACTCATGGGGGGAAATAAAGAGGCCGCTAATGCATTGCAACACCAAGGATCGTGCGACATTTCGTATAGCGTCCCCGGCGCAGCCCGTTTTCGTGTGAATATTTTCTTACAACGTGGCAGTCATGCCATCGTGATGCGGGCGATCCCCAGAGGTATTCCCAGTTTTGACGACCTCAAGCTCCCACCCCAACTCGGTGAGATCGCGGCGTTGAAGAGCGGACTGGTACTGGTTACGGGCCCAACGGGGTCAGGAAAATCGTCGACCATGGCCGCAATTTTGGACCGCATCAACGAAACCCATGCCTATCACATCATTACTATTGAAGATCCCCTGGAGTTCATGCACCGCCACAAAAAATCGATCATTCATCAGAGAGAACTGCATAGTGATACACCCAGTTTCGCCCTCGCGTTGCGCGCGGCACTGCGGCAGGCGCCGAAAGTGATTCTGGTGGGAGAAATGCGAGACAAGGAAACCATCGAGATCGCTTTGGAGGCAGCTGAAACTGGGCACCTCGTCATGAGCACACTGCACACTATAGATGCTTCCAAGACGGTCGAGCGTATCGTTGGAGTATTTCCCCTGGCGGAGCAATTCATCATTCGCAACCGCGTGGCAAAAAGCTTCCGCTACATTGTTTCGCAGCGCTTGATTCCGCGCAAAGACGGAACCGGCCGGATAGCGGCCCTAGAAATCTTAAAGTCGACTCTACGCACTCGAGAGTATCTGGACAAAGGCGAGAATGAAGGAAAAACTTTGCTGGATGCCATGCGGGACGCGGATACCGAGGGCATGCAGCACTTTGATGGTGAGATCGAGAAGCTGGTTCGTGCCGGCACCATCGACATTGATACCGGGCTGGCTTATGCGACCAATGCCGGGAATCTGCGGCTGCAAATATCTGACTTAATCGGTGAAGACGCGCCTGCCGTACCGAAAAAAGCTCCAGCCGAACAGGCCAATCAAGATCCTGAGCTCGTGATCGAAGGTTAAGCACGATCGAATGTGACCGGCGATGCATCGTGGCTCCAGTTTTCCTCACCTTGTCCACCGCCGGTGCACCGCTAGCGTGGCAAAGTTGTCATGGAAGATTCCCTTAGAGCCTAGTTTCTCCTTGCCAACGGCGAGGCAGCTTCGGATAATACGTGCAGAGAGCCTCATTACAACCGTGTACCGATACAGTCGAGCGGACCTGCTTCGCATACTTCGGCTCACGGCGCGTCAGTTGGCCAGTTGGGAAAAGGCCGAACTGGTAGCCGCCGCCGAAAGCTATTCTTTTTTTGATCTCCTGCAAGTGAAGAAAGTGCGTGATCTGTGCGCCCGCAAGGTGCGTCCGGCGGTCATACGGGAGTCATTGCAGGCTATGCAGAAGCAGGTAGCCGGCATGGAGAATCCGCTGGTTGAGGCGGGATCCTTCACTACCGGACATCGCGTCGCCTTTCGCCACCAGGGCAAGCTGGTCGAACCAATCGCCGGACAGTTCATGTTCGACTTCTCTCCCCTGGAGAAAGTCGTCATGAGCTCCCCGATATCAACTCCCAGGCCCGAATCTCCATCTTCGGATGTTAACGAGCTTTTTGCTCGCGGCATTGCGTTGGAAGAGGATCCCAACACCCAGGCTCACGCAATCGCCGTCTATCAAAAAGTGCTGGAACTGGATCCCGCTCATGCCGCCGCGCATATCAACCTGGGAACGCTTTATTACAACCGGCAAGAGTATCCCCTGGCGGAAAAGCATTATCGTCAGGCCATTGAGGTCGATCAGCGCTACGCTTTGGCCTACTTCGATCTGGGCAATGTGCTCGACGAAACCGGGCGAGTTCCGGAAGCGATTCAGACCTACAACACGGCGCTGCAACTGGCGCCCACATACGCCGATGCGCATTACAATCTTGCTCTGGCGTATGAAAAGATCAAAGAGCCGCGCAAGGCATTAAGGCACTGGCGAGCTTACATAAAGCTGGATACCACCGGGCCATGGGCGGTACACGCGCGGAATCAGATCCAGCGCATTCTTCAGGCCGATGGGCTGAAGATGGTCTACTCTGCCGGACGCAGCTGATGGCTTGAAGGCATCTCTCCTACAAATTACCTTCTAAATCTCTATTCTTAGAGCCACGGCTAAAGCCGATTCGAATTTTGGCTTATCTGGCACGACTGAAGTCGTACCCTTTCAAAATACACGATGACCGCAACACAAGCCAATGACCGAAGTCCTTCCCAGGGGCATCGTCGGCGTCTCGCCACTTGCTAGGCTGCTAGTGCTAGAATTTTCGGTTAGTCGAGAGTTCTTATATGCCCGAAACCACCTTGCAACTTCCATCGCCCCTCCCCCTAACCTCCTTCACCGAAGACGAGATTCTGTTCCGCGACAATATTCACCAGTTTGCCGAGGAGAAAGTCCGCCCGCTGGTCCGAGAGATGGACGAAAAGGGTGTATTCGACAAGAACCTGATCGGCGAATTTTTCCAGCTCGGACTGATGGGGATCGAGATTCCGGAGCAGTATGGTGGCGGCGGCGGCAAGTTTTTCGAAGCGATTCTGGCAGTCGAGGAACTTTCTCGCGTGGACGCTTCTGCCGGCGTCATTGTCGATGTGCAGAACACGCTGGTTAACAACGCGTTATTACGCTGGGCTACGGCAGACCAGAAGAAACGTTATCTGCCTCGCATGGCTGCGGATATTTGCGGCGCTTACGCACTCAGCGAAGCTGGCTCTGGGTCGGATGCATTCGCCTTGCAGACAAGAGCCGAACTGGAAGGGAACGCCTACGTCCTCAATGGCCGCAAGTTGTGGATCACCAACGCCAAAGAGGCAGGGCTATTCGTCCTGTTCGCGACTGTGGATCCCTCGGCTGGGTACAAGGGAATCACGGCATTCCTGGTGGAGAAGGAGTTCCCTGGCTTCATGGTGGGTAAGAAGGAAGACAAACTGGGGATTCGGGCTTCGTCCACCTGCGAGCTTGTGCTGGAGGATTGTCGCGTACCCAAGGAAAACGTCCTTGGGGAAGCCGGTAAAGGCTACAAGATCGCAATTGAAACATTGAATGAAGGTCGCATAGGCATCGGGGCGCAGATGGCGGGAGTCGCCCGAGGCGCGTGGGAGTATGCCAGCAAGTATGCCCAGGAACGTAAGCAGTTTGGAAAGACGATCGCCGAATTTCAAGGAGTACAGTTCCAAATCGCACAAATGGCGACCGAAATCGAGGCCGCGCGCTTGATGGTGTACAACGCCGCCCGCATGAAGGATGCCGGCATCCCGTTCGTCAAAGAAGCCGCCATGACCAAGCTGTTCTGCTCTCAGGTGGCGGAACGGGTAACGTCGCTAGCCATCGAAATCTATGGTGGGTATGGATTTACCAAAGATTATCCCGTCGAAAAGTACTGGCGGGATTCCAAGATTGGAAAGATTTACGAAGGCACTTCCAACATGCAGTTGGCAACAATTGCCAAACTACTACTCGGCAGCAAATAGAAAAAGTACTCTCCAGCGTCCGACTGCCTAAAACACCTCAACCCCGTACGGCACAACCGCGGGGGAACCAGGCTGGTTACTCTTAATGTGCAGCAAATTGCGGTGATTTTTCCTCTGGTCTTCTAGCCAACCCGAACTAAGTTACCTGTTTCTAATGGCTTGAAATTACGCATGCCGTTGGCGTCCAAGCTGCATTTCCGAGCTTGCCCGCTGCTTTGCGGCGTAGATCGGGGTGCCTCTTGGACTTGATGACGGTTCACGCGAACGTGACACCGAAGCCGAAGCAGTCGCTGCTTCCCATTCTCATCGTGCTGTTTCTGGTTTCCTATGGCCTGATGGCCATGCTGGTAGTGGAGCAGGGGCGGACCATTGATTCGCAACGCTTTCTAATCAAGGAGTTGTTCCGAGACAGTACCGAGCTGACAGGTATGAAGGTCGGCGTGATTCAGAAGCAACGCGCCCAAGCCCAGGCTGAGGCGAATGCTAACTCCCAGGCGAAAGCTCCGGCGTCCCAGGCGACCCCGCGAGACAACGCCAAGAGCAGCCGTAACCCAGGTAAGCTTCGGAGGCCGGCTCCGCTACGACCGCCAAGAAATACCTCCGACGTGGCGGACGAACGCAGAGCGCTCTTCTACATCTAAAATCCAACGGGCCCGGAAATGACCCATGAACGTTCTAGCAGCACTACTGTTGTCGTTGACTATTCCCGGTTCTCATTTAGCTGTTCCGTCACGCATTCCTGTAGATCGAACCCACGGGCAGCAACAAGCTCGCAAGGGCGGACGCTGGTACTTGGCTGAAAATGGCCACGCCGTGTACTGCTACGGCCCGGTACGTGTCGTGCCCCAGGCCCAAGGCGGGCTGCAGCGAGTGGCTACGTTCTGTTTGGATGATCAGCCCATGGTTCCGCTCAAGGACTAGACGGTCTCTGCCCACCGGTTCCTGCCCACTCCTGTACATTTGTCTGTATGCCCAAGTTCGAGAAGCATATTTTCATTTGCGGCAACCAACGTCCGCCCGGACATCCGCGCGGTTGCTGCGACCCGGATGCCAGGGCGGAGCTGCAGAAATTATTCAAGCAAAAACTGGCGGAACGCGGGTTGAAGGGGAAGGTGAGGGCCAATCAATCGGGGTGTCTCGATCAGTGCGAGCACGGTCCGAACCTGGTGGTCTATCCGGAAGCGGTGTGGTATGGCCACGTCACATTGACGGACGTGGATGAAATCATCGACTCGCACATCATCGGCGGAAAGCCGGTGGAAAGATTAGTGCTGCGGGATTCCTGCATCAACACACCTGCCTGTGAACACAAGCCCAGAAAGACGGCAACCGAGGAGGCCTGATTCTCCGTAATTCGGCTTGTCACGTATCATGACTTTTAGATGAAAAAGTGAGCAGTATTGACCAGTTTCCGGTCCGCCAGGTTGGGTATCTTTTGAATTACTATGGGGTACAGGGTGACTGGCGAGAGTCTCGCGCGTGCTCAATCCAGCCAACCCACTATCCTTTGCGTAGAGGACAACAAAGCCTATCTCCGGCTCCGCAAAGCTGTTCTGGAGAGAGAAGGCTACCTGGTGCTCACCGCGAGTACCGGCTCGGAAGCCCTCTCCATTCTGCGACGTGAGCCAGTGTGCCTCGTTCTTTCTGACCACATGCTGCGCGGAACCACCGGCGTCGCCCTCGCAACTCGCATGAAAAAAATGAAGCCCCATTTTCCGGTTGTGCTCTATTCCGGACAGGTGCCCGAAGCCATGGGAAGCGTGGATTGTTTCATCAGCAAGGATGAAACTGTCGCAAGTTTCCTCTCCATCATCAGCAGTCTCATCCACAGGTATTGCGAATAAGTTTGGTAGGCGCGGCAGGAATTGAACCTGCAACCCTCGGATTAGAAATCCGATGCTCTATCCGTTTGAGCTACGCGCCCACATTTCTTAGCCGATCAATCGCCTGCAACTGAGTATCGCATAGCCTTTCTGCCGCTTCCAGCCAAGTCCATGATGCTGGCTGTTGCCTCGCTGTCTTATACTGCCGCGGTTGCATTCACCAGGGACATTCGCGCATCGCGTGCCATCTTCTTCCTCATCTCGTCTGGCTTATATCGATTGGGCGCGCGGTCTTGCCTGCCTGCTGATGTTTCAGACCCACTGCTACGACTCCTGGCTGGGTGGGGCGGCGCGCAAGAGCACATTCTTCATGTGGTCGCAGGTGCTGGGAACTTTACCGGCGCCTCTGTTTCTGTTTCTTGCGGGAATATCGTTCGCGATCGTCACTGACAAACTGCGTCAGAAGGGTTTGCCGGCGGGCCAGATTGCTCGCACCACCATTCGGCGCGGGGCGGAGATCCTGGCGCTCGGTTTATTGTTCCGGCTGCAGGAATTTGTTGTTTCATGGGGCTGGGCGCCTGGTAGCGATCTGCTGCGGGTGGATGTCCTCAATGCGATCGGCATTTCGATGATGCTGATGGGACTTGCATGCTGGATTGTTTTGTCTATCACGCGAGGAAACCGGGTCCGACTAGTGTTGGGCTTGATGGCGGTGAGTGTGGCGGCGATTATTTCTTTGTTGGCGCCGTTGATGTGGACGAGCTGGCGTCCGAGCTGGCTGCCCTGGCCGCTGGAGTCTTACATCAACGGAGTACACAATCTTAATGAACCTCAGGCCTGGCTATTCCCGATCTTTCCCTGGAGCGCTTTTGCTTTCGTGGGGCTCGCGGTTGGCTTGTTTCTGCTGAATGATTGGGCACGCAAGCGTGAAGCGCAAACATTATTATTCGCGGGAGCCCCAGGAGTCGGGCTGATTTACCTGGGACTCTGGCTGAATGCGCGTCCCGTGCAACTCTATGCGGTCATCGACTTCTGGCATACCAGTCCTAATTTTTTTCTGATCCGCGTAGGGTGGCTGCTCGCGATCTTAACCGCGGCATACGCGTGGTGCCGCTGGGGACCGGGACAATGGGGATTCAGCCCGCTGATTCAACTGGGACAGACTTCCCTGCTGGTCTACTGGGTACACATTGAATTCGTGTATGGGCGGATTTCCATTCTGCCCAAGCACGCCGTGGATATTCCTACGGCATCGCTTGGACTGATTGCTATCTTCTTTTTCATGCTTGGGCTTTCGCTGTTGCGAACGGAACTGAAAGGCCGTCGAGTAGAAATGCTGCGATGGTTTCGCAAACCGGTGAAAGCAAGTTGAAACTAGCTCGCGACCGAAATCTGACGGATGGCATTCTCCACCAGCTTGAGGGCTATGGCCCAGCGCTGCTGCGCCTGTGGCTCGTCGTCCCCGTAACCAAATAAATAGAACGTGATGTAAAAACCATCGTGAGTTTCATCTTCGTGGTAATGACAGCGGCGGACCAGGAATTCAGCGGCTGCGGGGATTTCAGGAACTCGCCTCAAGAGTTGGGTGAGGCGGGTCGCCAATTGCTCGTGTTCGGAGAAGGAGAAACGCTTTGGCTCATCGGTGAATAAGAGATCGATGTAGGAGCCGAATTTGCTGTTCGCTCCGAAGATCTCTTCTTCCGGTTTCATGTCAGTTGTCTGCCAGGTATCGCACTTGGCAGTTTCAAGAATAGTGGCCGATGAATTGATTGCGGTAAGAAACTCGCCGAGCGCGGGCACTAGCTGCGCCTC
>WNGP01002713.1_pt1 | contig 14808 bp, 24 predicted proteins | sample 5407671 | NCBI WGS metagenome assembly WNGP01 (sample SAMN13153381, study PRJNA577476) | soil metagenome | isolation source: 40 cm soil or saprolite under Garry oak tree replicate 2 | place: USA:California | collected 2016-06-15 | reverse complement strand
TCAGGATTTCAAGCACTAATGCTCATGATACTTCTAAGATGATGGCTTTGATGGGCCAGTTGAAATGGTGGAGTCTCGACCGTGAAGCTCCTGTGAAAGTGCGTAAAGGATTCTGGGGACGGCTTGGAGACGAGCTGAGCGGTATCCTGACGGAGGATGACTAGAATGGGTCATCGATTGATGTGGCATATCGTCGGCCGACCTGTGATGCGGATGGCCATAGTCATAGCGACAAGCATCGGCTGGTTCATCGCGTCAAGCCTCTGGTTCTTCAACTATGGACCCCAGTTCCAGGTCTGGGAACAGCTCCTCACCAACTATGGCACAACTGACAATAATGCCTGGTTGTTCTGGACATGGATACCGATACTGTTCATGTTCGTCTTGGGCACGATGTGGGCAAGCGGGGTCCTAGGCGAACTTCGCCATGCACTGGAGCATATCTGACATGTCTCTACTACTAATTGTCGTAATGGTTCTCGGGATGCTAGGCTTAGGCTATGCAGGCATGATTCTCATGCTCCATATTACTCCGAGTGATATCAAGGATCTGTTCATGATGCAGTATGACTACTGGCGTGAACGGATGAGAGAGAAGGGCTGGTAAGATGGGAAGCCGTGGATCTCACAGTAGGGCAAGCAGGAGAGCTAACTCGCAGTTGAGGAATGGGCTGAGAGAACAGAAGGCTGAGCTCTCTGTCGTGGAACAGTGGAGGATTGTGAAGGACCTGTTCAAGTTCGACAAGAAGAAACCCGCTGTAATTATTATCGTCAACAGCTTTGGTATTGCTCTGGCAATCTTGCAGGGAGTGCTAGATTGACGCACTGGAAAGCATACAAGGAAGGAAAGATAACATTGCGTGAGGCCAGAGAGTTACAGATACTCAAGAACAAGGGCAAACTGAAAGAGTATCATAAACGGGAGAAGAAGCTCGGTATCTAACAAATGAGCCTCATCGAACTACCGCTTCTCGGACCCGTACCGTTCGAATGGTTCCTAGTCCTCCTAGTCGCACTCATCCTCTTCATCGCCACAATCGGAACAGTCATCATGTACGCGTTCACACATGGCTCAAAGGGTCCAATCGAAGAGGACCTAGCACTGGTTGTACCCGTCGACGAGCATGGAACATTCCAGACAGGCCAGCTCCTTGGAGGAGTGAAGCGTACAGAAGACAAGTTGTTGGTGAAGAATCCGGACTGGCAGGACGAGGAACGGAACGAGTATGTGGCCGAGCTTGACATTGACAGTGGAGGCGGCACAAAGGTTCCCCTGCCATTCTTCGACATTGCCAAAGCTTTGAAGCGGCTCTGGGTCGTAATGGACCAGGGAGATCTCACAGTCGTCAGCTTCGCCACGTTCATCAAGGGACTGCCCAAGCGCTGGGACCCTCCATTGTCTGACAGGCGTAAGACGTTCCGGTTTCTTGTCAGCCATAATCCTGCTCAGACAATCACCAATGCGCTCACCGGATCCGTGACAGGCTTCTTGACAATGACAGGGCTAGTAGGTGGTGGAATGCTGTTATGCTTCTTCCTAATCACAGTCTCAGGACACCTACATTGAGCCTCTCGCAGCCTCTCCGGATAGAGAGCGATCAGAGGACTAAGATAGAAGCAGAAACCATCCGTGCTGGATTCCTGGACCAGAGCTTCATACCAACCATGAGGTTCAGCGAACTGAACGGCCTCGAGGAATACGACAACTCGATTCTCTGGATGGTCTGGCATGGCTATATCGAATGGGGCCTACAACAGATAGTCGGCTACAACTCATGGATCATCCGCGAGCTGGAACGGATCTACTCTGGACTGCCTGAAGACGAGAATGGCGGCTCAGAACTTCAGCTTAACGAGAACCTGAAGAAGCAGGCTCCAACACTAGACTATATCGAGTCACTTCTCGACAATGAAAACGTTAGAAAGACAGTTCCCTATGATCAGCGTGCACGCATCTACCGCTACTTCCAGGACCTCTCAATGTTTCTTCTCCATTTGCAGAAGCATCAAGGAGTAGCATTGGACAGTGAACGTGTCATGTGGATGATGCGGACCTATCTCACAGCCTACAACAACAACTTGGCAGATGGAGTAGTCCTCTACGATGGACACTACGCGATACTCAATGGTAGAATGGCTAGGAATAAGGGGCATAAGAAGGACCTGTTGAAGGTGACTGAGAACCGTAAGGAGCATGAGAAACAGATCAACCCGCGCCATCACTTCTGGAACCGTGAGAAGGACGAGGAAGAGAATGACTGATTTCCTGTTCGGCTGGTTCACTGGGCTAATGACGATAATTGTTCCCTATCTGGGATGGGAGATCTACAGGTTGCGGAAGCAGGTAAAGTTCCTAGTCAACCCGGAAGAATCTGTTAAGGAACAGGCTCCCTTCAAGAAGAAGAAGCCGTGGTGGAAGCTGTAGAATGGAACCTCTGAAGTCTTAAATGATGACCCGTAAGGCGACTGGTATCTATGGACATTAATAGGAAGATTAGGCTTCTCAGAGTTGCCCTCATAGTCTCAACAGTTCTACTCGTGTACGGTGTAGCCGGAGCCGCGTACACTCTCATGTCTAACCATTCTCACGTCTCGTTCTCGTTTGACCTTGGAAAACCAGTGTTCACCAGTATCATACCGGGCGCCACAGACAAGACAACGGTCAACTTTACGGTTAGAGCCTTGAACACTAACCCGTCAAGTCTTTCGAACCTCTTTGTGAATGTGACCTTGGACCAGCATCCGAATGGAACATTCACGCTGAACGGTCTAGCACCAAACGGTGGAGATACTCAATGGCTCCTAGACGGGCCCTTCACTCTCGGAACCAATCAGGCCATGCTGTTCAGCTTCACCCTGAACTATGGTGGAAGCTTCGGCTATTACGACATTGACGCTACAGTGGTGCAGCAGTAAATGGACCATCTATGTCCCGTCTGTAGCCAGCGGGGAGAATGCATCCTGCACGATGAGGCCTGTCCAGAATATCCTCATCAGTGTAGCAATTGCCAGACCCGGTGGATGCAGGATGCTCAGGGGAAGGTTCTGCTCCTCTGACATCTAGGCAGAGGAGTAGCATAGGAATAGTGCTTCTCTTCCTGATCATTCTAGGCGACATAATTACAGGTGCAATCAGCAGCAGTGCTCCACCGTCTAGTCCACCAAATACTACGTTGACCTATGTGACAACGTTTTCGAGCACCAACTGTTTCTTCAATGCGACCATTGGAACAATAGACAATACGGCAGACTGGCAAGTGTGTGGAGTCTCAGTAACAATCCCATCCACACCCGCTAGTACACGTGCCTGGCTGATTCCGACTTCAAACGGTTTCGACTATCTTGCCGGAAATCTTCAAGGAGCACTATCAGTCACGTTTGACTCATGGATAAGCACTAATGTAAGTAGCACCAATCTTCAGAGAACGGTCAAATATCCAACTGACGAGTTTGCCGCAATAATCGGCAAAACGCACTTCGACATGGGTTATCCTGTCTCAACAGTTGGACAATTGACTTTCTGGACTAGCAGTAAGCCTCCTGGCGTAATCAATTTCAAACTCTTCGTCAGGGTTGAAGGGAACGGTATCCCTTCACCAACGGTCACCGTACAGAATGCTTACATGAACATCGCTGTCATAACCCAGATTGCAAGTACGTTTACCTGAGATAGGAAGTGTGAGTTTACGCATATGTTAAAACCTGAAGGACTATGCGATAACTGTGGTATGGAAGGGGCTGAACTGGTAAAAGACATGGATTATGGACCCGGAACTAATTACAGCATGGCCCTATGTCCTTCATGTTTAGTAGAGTTCCGCAACTGGAACCGCAGATGGACCGGACACAGTAGACGCTTCTATCCTCATAAACAGGTAAAACTTACGGCGTGATGAAATGCTTGACGAAAATCTAATCATAATTCTAGTATTATTCGCCTAGTCATGCCGCAGATGTTCTTGAGGATACATGGGAGAAACTGGTTTAGGACGATAACCGGAACCGGAAGAGTTATCACCGGACCCTACTATTTTAAATACGGTGCGACTCGCCGCTTCTAGCGGGTACCCCGAGAGATGACCACCGTTAACATCCTAATCCTCTCCCTCAGCATTCTAACCGAGGAAGAGGAACGAGCCAGAACCAGACGAGCCTCTGAGAGACGAGAGGCAGAGATGGCTAAGACGGCCGCAGCGCAGATCGAGACAGCCAACAAGGCCGCGAGAGAGCTCTTGGCAGAAGACGAGCTCTTCACCAAGGGATACTGGATCTGTGATCATAACCATAGATTTGGCGATGGCCACTATCGTTCTCCGCAATACTGTTGGGTCTGTGAGTCGCGTCTGTTCAAATGGGTTCCAGGTCGCTAAGTTTGCGACAGCCTACAACCGGAGGTTTCAGCCAAACATACAGAGCGTAGCTTCTAAGACCTGATCAAGAAGCGCAACTTTTACCCTCAAACTAATGAGGGATCTCACCCGATGAGGGTGAAGGAGTGAGTCCCACCTCAGACGCGATGAGCGCTGTAGGCAAAGCACCCGCGAATTTGTGGAACGGGAAAGCCAGGGTCGGGTAGTGCGTGCGATCATCTCTTAACATATCGAGGCTCGTTCTCAAAAAGAACTCAGCGCTCCGGCCAATACTTACTGGTTGGTCTATCAGTTATATCATACGTGAATGAGAACTACTAGACATGATAATGAGTGATCCGGACAAGCCTATCGAATTGATCATTATGACTGAGAAGAGGGATGAGGAGCAGATTCTGCTAGAGATGAAAAACGCTGTAGTGTCGCAATGGGTCTACAAGGCTCGGATCAACGGGGTCGACGTGACGAGCTTGAGCTATGCTGGCGTAAAAGAGGCAGTTCGGAGACGGGGCAACTTTCGGTTTCAGCCCTGCCAATGCTGTGGCAAAACTGTCCACGTTGACGAGGACGCTAAGGAGTATCATGCCCAGGTTACGGTTCATGATATGAACCGTGATGTCATGTTCGTTGGGGCGGCTGCCTCGTTCAAGAATCTGCCGTTTGCCTGGGTCCTTGCTGTGAATAAGGCTGAGAGGAACGCGTTTCGTAAGATGCTGCCTGAGAAGCAGATCGCTCTCCTCGTAGAAGAGTATCTTAGGACTGGCGCTAAGAATCCTGCCTCAGTACCGCCGGGTCGAATCGGCTAGTACGAAAGATATATGTCCAATATGATACCATAGTGGTATCATCATGCGATTCCCGATAGACCTAGACGAGCAGACGATTGCGACTCTTGACACTATCGCCAAGGATCGGAAACGGTCTAGGTCGAACCTTATCGAGGTCATCATTGAGGACTGGCTGAGAAGTCCTAAGCCTGAGAGGGCTGAGAGGAAATGATGTTCCGTCGACTCCGGGGCTGGCGTAAACGTTCGGGTATATGGGTCAAATTTGAACCTGTCAAAACGGTCTGGGTGGTTAGGAAATGATAACTGTTCCAGCAGTGTATGTCAACATGAACGGTGTTCCACTCTGGAAATGCCTGCGGTGCGGAGGATACTATGGGAGTGAAGAGAAAGCATCCCATGTGTCTGACTCTGCTATCGACGGGGAGAAGGGTCATGAGTGCAGGGCGAGGCCTAAGAAATGAATAGTCTGATCATGGCTTTCCGAGACGATGATGATAAGATGATTATTCGAAGAACGACGTCTGCTACTGGGAGACATGTTCTCAAGATACCTTTCTGTCGACAGTGCGGCGACGCTTGCACAGTCTGTGCTCCCAAGTTTGGGCAGCCTAGTCGCTGCTGTCTATCCTCACAATTGGCACGGGAGGGCCAGATCAAAGCTTCCACGCCTCCCGAGCACCCTTACGAGCAGATATTTGCGGGGAAACCAGAATGACAGAGAAATTCGCGCTGAGCTGCCCCAAATGCGGCCATGTTCTGATGGTCACGGCTGTAGGCGTCGATTCCAATGAAGGACCTCGTTCGGAAAACTCCGATTATCGGAGAGGAATCAAAATGAGCAATAATAAGATACGTTATCAAGACCCCTGGACATGCTCGGATTGCGGTTTTAGAAGTCAGACATCAAAGGGATTGCAGAGATGCGGCATCGGCCCTTCAAGATGGAGACGAATCATCTCTCGGTATGGTGCAAAACCATGAATTGCCCTCGATGCAAAACCAAGCTTTGGATCACATCTGACACAGGGCCAAAAGCCTACTACTGCGAGAAAGACGGTTGGTTTAGCCCTTCACAGTTAAAGAGGCTGAGAAAAGCATGAAACACCATTGTCCTAAATGTGGTAAGAATTGGACCTGTGGCTTCAGACCGCGAGATTGTCGGTGGGGAGTCGTGAATCTGCCTTGTGCGCGTTGTGAGACGAACTTTCCGAGGAAGCGATAATGACGGTTAACGAGACGAAACAATACGACATTATCCTGGAGATGCACCTGATTCAGCCCGGCGAGAAGGATGAGATTCTACGGTTCGGAATCCAGACAGCGAACAATACAGAAGAACAAGACTATGATGAGTTCAGACGCATCGGTGGTGAACTAGGCTTACAGGAATGGCTCAGGCGTAGCTTCTTCCGTGACAAGTGGACTATCCTTTCAAAGAAACGGTAAGAGTAATCACCATGAGAACAATCCTCTCAATGGGCGCAGGAATCAATAGCACCGCGTTGCTTCTCATCTCGAAGCCTGATACCGTTCTCTTTGCTGACACTGGTTCTGAAAAGCCTGGTACATACCTGCATATCGAGAAAGCTCTCAAACCCTACTGTGCTGAACAAGGAATCCCATTCATCACGGTTCGGAGAGAAGGCAAGTCGAAATACTCTGTCTGGCCCCTCCATGAATACTACGAGAAAAAGGCGAGAGTACCCTTCAGAAAGAATAGGGAAACAACCGTGATGTGGAAGTTGAGACCCCTCTACAAGTGGGCGAAGATGAATGCGAATCCCTGTGAGATGTTGATAGCGATTGACGCGGGCGAGGTTCACCGGATGCGAGACAGCGGAGTTGCCTGGATAAGGAATCGGTATCCTCTCATCGATGCGGGCCTAACCCGTTCTGACTGTGAACAGATCATACGGAAACATGGTTGGCCCTTGCCGGAGAAATCGGGGTGTTGGTGTTGCCCCTTCAATAGTCTAGCTTCTTGGCAAGACATGAAACTACGTTATCCTGACCTCTACAAACGAGCTATGGCTCTCGAAGAATCGGCTCAGAACAAGTGGCACGCTGAGAATAGCAACTTTCACCCCTCAGGCTCTCTTGCCGAGCTTGACAAACGATTCAACAACCGAACCCTCGACCAGTTCGAGAGCGAGGAATGTACCGGAACCTGCTTCACTTAGGGAGTAATGATAACTATGCTTATCGTTCGAAGCTGTAGAGACGAGGGATGCGATCTGCATCTCTGCGACGAGTCATACTGTTATTACTACACGATTGAGGTCGTTCAAGAATGAATTGTCCCTGCGGATGCGGATATTCTGACCGCTTTCGGACCTGCGGGTTCAATCCTGACGCTGAGTTCACCGATAAGGCGAGTGTGGATTCTACCATCCTCGAGGCTCTAGCCAAGCAGGACCCTGTTCAAGTCGGCATCTATACTTACCATCTTTCTCGAGGAGGGAACGTCTATCGTATGCTGAATGATGCTTTCAAGGTCAGCAAAGGCTCGGTATCTACCCGGGGTAAAAGTGGGAAAGCAAGCCCTCTCGGATTGGGCGTATTCGCTTCAAGCACTCTCGAGGCTTCACCTAAAGCCAATACTCCAATGAAGAATCTCCATAGATACCTCGATAAGATAGGGATTAGAGGCTCTCATAAACAACCGAATCTCGAGGAATGGTAAGGCTTCAAACCATGAGCGTAAGATGCTATTATTGCAACCGACGAATGAGCCGAGGCTACAACATCTACCCTATCATCGGCGCGGCCCGCATCCTCAATCCTAAGCGCAAAGTAATCTATGTCCATCAAAGATGCCCCAAGCGGAAAGAACACTAACCATGAGCGATTATGAGCCTGCCTTCTGCTTCCCAGCTTGTGGCTACTATTGCGATTGGGGTAAACAATGCCCCTGCCCAGATTGCCGGAACTTCTGGGGTTTCCAATGTGATGATGAAGAGTATCCTGGACAGCATGCCGGAAGCTGCTACTAATGGTATCCCATCTTAGCGAGAAACCATGACGTCCCTCAAAGGATTCGATAATAGTGGTGGAGTACACTTCGACCTAGACATTCCGGGTTGCGAAATCAAGTCCCTGATGAGCAAGAAGTACAAGTGGCGCAAGGACTGGGCCTATTGCTACAGCCTTGAAAAGCTCATGTTCGAGGAGTGTATAGGGGAAACCCTGAACCTTTGCTGCGGGTTTTCCTCTCCAGGGCAAGTGCGTGCCGACATAGATCCACAGGTTAGACCGGACGTCATCTGCGATGTACGCTATCTCCCATTCCGAGAAGGCTCCTTTGATACGGTGTTCTGTGACCCTCCATACAAATACTTCAACCGTCCAGGCTGGCTAATCCAACTCTTTGACATCGCCAAGAAGCGAGTTATTTTGGACTCCCTACCTATTGATTGGAGATCCGGCAAGAACTGGTTCCGCAAGTGGATGGTTCTTACTCGGAATGGTGGAATGCTTCTCAAAACAGGTGCTATTTACACGCGCAAGGATGCACAACTACCCGACGCTCGGTTCAGCCCAGAAGAGGACCTCGCTTTCGATAATACGGATTAACGCGATGATTATCACTTACAAACCCGAGGCTAAAGCATGAGTCATGGCAGATGGACGGCGATTCTGTTATTGTCCAAAATGTTGGCATTGCAGGGTCAAGCATTGTCTCCGAAATTCTTGTCCGTGTTGTGTAAAAGGAACGAATCTTCCACAGCACTATATGGCGATGCAGAAGCCTCGAAGGATCTGGGAACCGGGATTCAGAAAGATAACTATGCAAGATGTCAAGGCGATGATTGAGATGGCAAAACCAGAATGACAGCAAGGAACTAAACTGTTAAATAGATTACCCACGCACACACGCAGGGTATGTTCAAAGTCAAATGCCCCAAGTGCAATCGGGAATTTTATGGGTCCACGCAGAAATCGGCTGACACACAACTTACCAATCATTTGAACGTGCATTCAAAATGACATTCACAATGACTGACAAGGAAGCGCGGAAGATAATCGCTAGGCTTAAGCGTCTCGAAGAAAGATTGGAGAAATTGCTGAAGTGACAGACTACGACCTGAATCCTGAGATCGGAGAGCTATACCCCGTCCTCCTAGATGCTAAAGGCAATCTGATTGATGGCTTTCATAGACGGAAAGCTAACAAGAACTGGCATACAATTAAACTGGCACAGATCAAGACTAAGGCTGATTTGCTCACAGCGCGGATAATTGCGAACTGCCAACGACTCGACCATTCTGAGGAAGCCGGACAATGGGTCAACGAACTAGCATCAGAACTAGAGAAAGAGCATTCGGATCTGGCGATGAGTAGAAGGATCGCAGATCGAACTGGCATGAGACAAGATTGGGTCCTAGCAAGGTTAGATGAAAAGTTCAAGAATCCAAAGATTTCTGCAGCAAGAAGAGTAACGACGGAGAGAAAAGCTTCAGAACATTCCTCCCGCCCGACCGGAGGAATATCTAACGATGAGTTTCAGGGAATGCCAGTTGAGCCGCCCAGAGTAATACGCGATGATGCTAAAGGAGACTGGGTACTAAAACAATGGAATTGGGTCCTAGAGAAAGTACCCGAAACGAATGCCGTAAATGACTTGCTTCCGCAACAGAGGAAACAGGTTCTGAAGCAACTGAAGGCCCTCAATGTCAGAATAACCGCCTGGATAGAAGCGGTGAGCGATGAGGAGGTGTAACTATGAAGAAAATTGACAGAGAAGCATTCACTCAGTTCTTACGGAAGAATCCTCCACCAATCACAGTCGAGAAGCTAGCGGAAGGCCTACACTGGGAACACGATCAAGCCAAGCATGTCGCAGTGTCCTACAAGAGACAGACTCGCAAGCTCCTCGATACTTATCGCCAAGTCCTCCAAGCAAATGGCTTCAAACCAGAAGAAGCTTACAATGCTTCAAAGAAGCAGCTCTACGAACAGGGCCTCTTTCCAATCCTCAGCCGCTACGATCCAGAGGCAAAGATATGGCAGTTCGTCGATCCCACCTTCGCCCAGTTCAACGATGCCGCCAATGGCCAAGTCAGCAGAGCATTCGCGGCAGCAGCGAGTGGCTTCAGAACAGCCATATTATACGACCTGACAATCAAGGGTCTGAATCCGAAGACTGAGCTTGAGAATGCAGAACTGAAGCGTCGTCTATTGGGAGCTTAAAATGCTCCCTTCCCCTCCTATTTTGATTATGGCATACAAACCCGAGAGTTCAGAATGACAAAAGTCCGAGACATTCCATTCGAAGAACGTTGGCCGATTCTAACCAAGATAATACCGAAGATGCTAGTAATAGGATGCATCTGGCTTCTGTATCAGGGGTTGTCGTTGGTTATTGGTAATGGTGGATGGCCTCTGACACTCCCACTTTCGCAGCCAACCCTTGAAAGTTATCAACAATATGTTACGGCCAAGCAACAATCACAAGTGATGGCTCATTGGGTCCTAGGTCCGATGATGATTCTGGGAGCATTGTTTATTCTGCGACGACCTATGTTTCGACTTGTTCGGAACCGTTTTAAACGAACAGAGGAGGTTGAGAAAGCAGAATGACAGAAGAAACAATCGGCCAAAGATTCGAGAAAGGCGTACGCCATCTCCGAACCCACCTAGAAACGTCGGGAGGCATGATCGCACAACATATCGCACCAATCAACTCAGCACTAACCCTCTCAGGCATGGCAGCTATAATGCGAAACCCAGAACTAAAGCAAAGAGCAGAGAACATACTTGAACATCACCATTGGGTCCCCGCAGTGGTCAGACAGACAGACCCTCCCTATCTGATCACAGGTCCGAAAGGAGTCCAGATCAAGTCGTATGAAGGCATCCTTGACTTGGAGTTCCTCTCGCCCTATGAACGGATACTGCTAGTCGAGTTCGTAGAACGGATAGAGATGGGCGAATACCCTGAGCTGACAAAACAGCCAGAGTAAACCCCCTTCTCTCCTGCTCTTTATTTCTGGCACTTAGCGAAAGCGGTCCAGCAAGAATACGACCCTCTGGTTTTCGGTTGACCAATCAAAATGTCTGGTTCACAATCTCAGTCTTTTCATCAAGAGGGAGGTCAGCAACATACCTAGCAGTTGTTGATAGTGCTTTATGACGTGCGAGATCCCTTACTTTGAAAGGATCTCTTCCAACCATCCGAGCTATCCGAGTAATGTAGAAATGGCGCAGTCTGTGAGGATGAATCTTATGCCATTCAAATACACCTGCAAACTTGGCATATTCACGGATTAATTGTTGGACTCTACTTGGGTCCATAGGGAATATCTTGCCTTTCTTAGGAGCAAAGGCTTGGACCTCTGCAAGAAGGTCCTTCGGCAATGGTTGAAGGACACGGTAGGGTCCTCCATAGAAACGACTCTTCTTACCATTTACCCATACCCCATCAGGGCGAAGATCTTCAACCCTGAGTCCAGGTAAAAGCCCTCTCGCCATTAAGCGCTTATCAACAGACCCTACTACTTCAGCAAGTCGAAGCCCACCTTTTGCCATCAAAGCCAAGATCAGGTAGTCCCGTTGACGCTTAGCCTTTGCAAGTTCTAGGATCTTGTTAACCATGTCAACAGTCAAATCAACCTCGTCCTTCTTCCCGAGCTTCACCATATTAGACCGAGTTCGTCAAGGGGTCCCGGCGATATTTGACGTTATGGTTTTCGTAATCAACACTTGAATTTGAGCATGGATTGAGGTGGAAGCGTTTGAAAAGAATCCGAACTTTCCCATCATAAACAAACAAACACACAATCTAAGATATATACGGACTACAAGATAGATTCCACAAGTCGATGCAGTCACTCCAATCTTCGACTAGAGAGTTCCATATCAAGGCTGGAGAATGGCATGATGCTCTATGGCATCAATACATGAACACTATCGACTCTCTACGGGCACAGAGCGCGGAGAGCCAGACTATTCCGGGTCTAGGACCCATATTCAAGTCTCACCCCTCAATCGAAACCTTCGATGGGAACGTGAACATCCTACAGTGGATGTGTCACGGCTACGGAATCATAGATGACGCGTTTCTAACGGACAATGCGAAGGTCACTGCAGGGCTAAGGTTTGCAAAACTGACTAAAATCTTGAAAGAGAAAGAGTTCTGGAAAGAGGCCCGGACATATCTTGGACGCATCTAGAAAGTTTCCGAACAAACTGATGGAGATAATCGCGGCTACCGAAGATGACGGACTAGTTCCACGCATCATCATAACTAGCAACCGTCACCAAATGGGCAAGACCAACGGAATGATCAGAATACAGGAGAAATGGCAGGAAGAGATTCACGGTCGAAAGTTCAGCATAGACCATCTGACCCTAGAAACCTTGGAGTTTATGCAGCGCAGGAAGACTGTGCCAGAGTGGACTCCTCTCGGACTAGACGAGCCTGAGAGACCAGTAGGCAATAAGACATGGTACACTGAGGAGGCTCAATACTTCGTCGAGGACTTGATGACTAGCCCGTGGAAACATATCCCTGCTATCTTCGCTCTTCCACACTCTCACTATCTCAACAACAGTATCTTCGGAGTTGCAACTAGCCAGATTATCAAGACGACTAAGACCCACGCGGTACTCTACGAGCTGGAGAGGGATCAGCTTAACCGGAACTTCAAAACCTATACTTGGGCTGTTGGAGAGTTCGACTTGGACCCGGCCTATGCTTGGGATTGGAATGCTTACATGCAGAAGCGGGAAGCGTTCGATACGGAACGCGGAAAGATTCTGGAAGACAAGGTGAAGAGCCTACAAGTCATCAATACTGATTTGACCAAGGAGATGGTGTATCAGATTGTTGTAGGTGACAAGAACAGGTTCCTAGACCCGAAGACAAGAGAGATCAGCACATCGCAGATAGAGGCCGAGCTCGGTGTCTCATATGCTAAGGCTAATTTCGCAAGCACAAAGGCGAAGAGATTCACTAGACAGCGAGAAGAGGCTGAGAAGCAAAACAGTTGATTCGAAATAGCCTCACACACTTCTTTGAGATAAACACGATCCAAGACTTCGCCAGGGTGATGAAACTCCCCGCATTCCTAGGCTTAGAATCTGGCAAGTATGTGATGATGCTGTTCTGCGGCTGCCAGATTAACGAGTTGAACAACTGGATGAGCCAAGCAATCCGGACACCCTACTACTGGCGCATACCGACCGGAGGAGGTCCAGAGTTCGTAGCAGGACCCTACTCGCCCATCTGGTATCTAATCAACCAACCAGCACAATGGGGATATTACCCCTGGATGCACTACCTCTTCCTCTTCGACATAGGCTTCACAATACTCAACTACTGGGGACACCGCTGGCCCTTCATCATCTTCTACTCAGCAAACAGCATCTACTTTTTTGACACAAACCCCGTCGATTTTTGGCTGTTCAATTTCATGATGCTCGCAATCTATAGCTGGAAATGGAGCCTATTCAGTATCGTCTTCAAGATACCCTGGATGACCCTACCGTTTGCGACTCCGCGATGGTTCCCGTTCCCACCCAGCTATGTCTGGCCCTTCATCTTCTCTGACCCTTACGGCTACCATGAAAGCCCGTTGCGCTGGGTCCAGATAGGAGCTGTCTGGCTGACGGCTCTAATCATCTATCTAGCGGTCTACCGTAAGCATAGTATCGGTACCCGTCATATACCCTTATACCGGCTATGGTACCGTATACGGGATGGGAAGAAGCCCGATGGTAAAGACGACAGGCGACATCTTTGAAGAAACATGCCCCGAGTGCAATGCGACTTTCAAAGGCTTGACAGAGAAACAGGCCAAGTCGCAGCTAACCCAGCACATGGAAAAGCATGAGTCCGACGAAGAGGAAGAGTTCTAAGACCCGGTTCTAAGGCTCGATTCCTCTCCCACCTTTTTTACTCCACAACTGTTATAACCCGATACTCGAATCGGTAATGCAACTGCCACTGGTTGTGAACATATGCAACTTTGTCGGTAAAGACAGTCATAGCAGTACTAGTCGCATCAGTAGCCGCAATAGTCGGCTTTTCACTGGTGCTAGTCTTTGGAGCTCAAATCGCAGGCAACGCCTCACTCTACGGATCTCTCAGCGCCTCTAACGTGACGAAGATCACGACCAATGTGGGGAACGGTGTGGTCACAGGATCAACCTTCTTCCCGTTGATATTCCTCGGCTCGGCAGCTTCATTCGTTCTCGGCATTCTCGGACTCGTCTTCGTAGCCTTGAAGACCTTCCACGGCGGCGGAAAGGGTGAATAGAAAATGGGTCTATTGCATCCACCTAGGAATGAGAATCGGGGGCTGGCGACAAAGCCCCCTTCCCGTATTATTCGGAAGATCAATAACATGATGAAGCGGAAGCCGAAGAGTAAGACTCAGAAGGCTGTCGAGAAGGAGATAGCGAACGGGTTTAGAGGATTCAAAAAGTTCGTGAAAGACGTAGCAGAAGTCGGAGAGTAACCAGGCTACGATATCCATCTCAAAACCCAAAGCCATCACGGTTATGATCATCGCCTTGCTATGCCTTCTCCCAACTTTCTCAACGGTCAATGCTCTGTATGTGGTAGTTCTCCCAAGTAATACAATCTATGCTGACGATTTCGAATCATACGGCTCCACATCATGCACTGCCAACACATCTACTTCTGA
>WNGP01002712.1_pt1 | contig 14816 bp, 14 predicted proteins | sample 5407671 | NCBI WGS metagenome assembly WNGP01 (sample SAMN13153381, study PRJNA577476) | soil metagenome | isolation source: 40 cm soil or saprolite under Garry oak tree replicate 2 | place: USA:California | collected 2016-06-15 | reverse complement strand
CAGCAGCTCGCCCAGGCCCGGTTCGGGCCGCGGCAGCTCCATCATTTCCATCGGAGCCTTGTAGCGACGGATGGCGAGCGCTTTCATGGACTTGTCTCCATGGCGTCTCATATGATGAACATCATATTCTGATGCAAAGAGAAGCACCGGATACGACCGGTGCGGGTCGCCCTTAGATGCCGGTGGAGTCGAAGTGCTTCAGGGACGCTTTGCGCAGGGCCGCCGAGAGCTTGGCGTCGTCGACCGCGCGGGCCAGCACCAGAGCGCCGACCATCGTGGCCACCGTCACGAGCGCGTGTTCGGAGGCACCTGACTCTCCCTGGTCGGGCGAATACCGGGCGACGACATCGATCATCTCCTTGATGCGGCGCGTCGCGGCTCGCCGCACCCTTGAGGCCTGGCGCGGCGTCTCCGAGCCGAGGGCGGCCACCGGGCAGCCGGTCGCGGCGTCCTTGACGTGCTCTTTCGAGAGGTAGGCGCGGATCATCGACCGCAGCGCCTCCTGCGGCGGCGCGGCCGCAGCGATGCGCGTCAGCGTGGCCACGCTTTCAGCTCCCGCGCGGTCGGCCGCCTCCGCCAGCATCGCCTCGCGTGAGGCAAAATGGGCGTAGAAGCCGCCATGGGTCAGGCCAAACTTCTTCATGATGTCGGCGACGCCCGTGCCGTCGTACCCGCTGCGCCGGATGGCGCGCGCGGCGGCCCCGACGATCCGTTCGTGGGTGACTTCCTTGCGGCTTGGGGCGGTCCGCTCAGCGGTGGCAGGTCTCATATGATGAGCATCATATATCAATCGGATGCGGAGCGCAACTGCTCGACGCGGGGGCGGTCCGCACGGTCGCCCGCGACATGGGGCACGCTGGCTAGGCGAGGGTGGGGAAGGTGTACAGGCACCGTGGCCAGGTCCGGCACCCGTCCGAAGCGGTGGAGGCGGTAAGTCGTTACTTTACAACCACGCCACCGTAGCTCAGCGGTAGAGCTCTCGATTCGTAATCGAGCGGTCGTCGGTTCAATTCCGACCGGTGGCTCTGAGAGAATCCGTTGTGGAGGTTGTCGAGGTTGGTGCAGGTTGTGAAGGAACGCAGTAAAAGGATCCCTGCCGCGATGAATCGCCTCGGCCTCGCCCAAGCATGGTTGTAATCTCGTTGTGTGGCTCCCCCCTACGAACAACTGCATGCGTGGCGTGAGTGTCACGAGTTGGCCCTCGGGATTTACAGAGTCACGAAGGCATTTCCTTGTGATGAGCGCTACGGGCTTACCTCTCAGATCCGGCGAGCTGCATTCTCCGCGCCCGTCAATATCGTAGAGGGATCTTCTCGTAAGAGTCGGAAGGAGTTCCGTCGTTTTCTGGACATTGCACTTTCGTCGCTGTCAGAAGTCGGTTACGCGTTGCGATTTGCTCACGAGGCAGGTCTGCTCGATGATGCCTCCTGGCAGGAGCTGAGCAATCGGCAGAATCGATCTCGCTTTCTGACGTGGAGATTGTACCGATCGCTCGGTTGCGAATAACGTTCACCAACCTTCACCAACCTTCACAACCTCCACCAACCTTCACAACCTCCACCAACCTTTGTCACCTCCACCAACCTCGATCCCTGATTCACCTCACGCCGTCGCCGCGTGCGCATGGAACGCGCAGCTGCACCGCATTGCGGCCGCCTCCGGCGCGTTCGGGAACACGTGGTAGTACATCGCCACCATCATCGGCACAAACACCACGGTGTTGTAGAACAGGTGCAGCTCGAGGCGCGGAAACCACAGCTGCAGGATGCTGGTGGGCGCTGCGGCGCCGAACAGCGTGTGACCAGCGATGACCTGTCCCTGGAGCAGCGCGTGCTCGATGTGATGCCAGAACTGGATCACGAGCGCCACGAGCCACCACGTCCGCGACCGCCCCACGAAGCCCGGTAACATCGCCCAAATGCCGGCGAGCATGACCAAGGCGTACCCGTAGTGCAGCACCTCGGAGTGCACGAGCCAAGGGAACGCCTGGCCCAAGACCCCCCCTGCGTCGTGCGGCCGCCACTTCAGCACGTACACTTGATAGGCCTGCGCCAGGTGCTCCGCCCAGTGGGCGATGATGATTATCAGGAACGCCTGCAGCGCTCGCTTGTGCCAGGGGCCGTTGAGCTTCTCTAAGAAAGACATCAACTCGCTCCGTTCCTACAGGGTGTATTGCGCCATGAGATAGACGAAGTCAATCGGCTTGTCGGCTCCCGACGAACCGCCGCCCTGTCTGATAAACGCGCCGGGGAAGACATGGCTCCAACCGGCGAGCACCAGTCTGTGCGTATCGACAGGCCACCTGAAGGTGAGATCGAGCTCCGACGCGAGGCTCTTTGACGTGCCGAAGGTGGCCGGACGGGACACGGCTCCCGACAGTGCGTAGAACGCGTCCTTCGCCGACGCGCGTCGCAACGTGTGATACTCCGCCGTTCCTACCAGCGTCCGCCACAGACGCATGGCGCCGCCGCCCGAGACGTCGACGATGTTCTGGCGCCCCGCGATGTCGGCAAACCCGAGGAACGGATGCGGCTGTGGGTTGAGCTGACTGAACGTCCCGACGGCACCGCCGGGCGCGGCGTCGCCGCTGGCGTAGTCCAGATTGACGTAGAGGCGGGGCGCTCGCGGCGCGTGCCGGAAGGTGTACCCGACCTGGCCCGTGAACATCGACGCGTGAATCGTGTTGCTGCCGACCTTGCCGAACTGCAGCGCCGCTTCGCCTTCCAGGTCCAGGGCCGACCGCCCTCGCGTGGGACCCCAGACGCGCACACCGACTGTGTGCCGCATCTCGCGTCCGGCAGTCCCGTTCCAGGCGACGGCACCGGAGTCGCGCCGCTGGCCAATCCAGTAGATGTCCACTCCTCTGACGCCTCGAGCCGGCTGCAACGTGGTATACAGGCCGAACAGCGCCGTCGTCGAGTCGCGGCGGTCGGCATGAAAGAGGCGTACCACGACGGGCCGCGCCCAGAACGCCGTGATACTGCCGCTCCGGCCGCCGTAGCCGGCGGCCACGCCCTCGAAGCTGCGTTTGGTGTTGGCCCAATCGAGCGCGCTCACCAGGCGGTCTCGTCCGTACGCCATCTCCAAGCGGCCGCCGCGCACGGCGAGGACGCCGCCATTCTTACCGTGCGGCCACGTGAGCACTTCGGCGTAGAGCTGATGCACGTCGATTTCATCCACGTCCGAGGGGCGCCGACCGCCGGCGAGGTCGCGAGCAGTCGCGAAGCTGCTCTTCCCTTGGGCAAACAGCTGGAGGTGAGCACCGGCGTGTAGGTCGGCCGACACGAGCGCCCGCGTGAGCGCGAACAGGTCGCTGGCTTGGAGCGTGGTCGGCGCCGGCGGCAACGCGCCAAAGTTGAAATTCGACCAGCTCTCGACGCGCTCGCGCAGCTGACCGGCAACCCCCAGCCACACGGAGCCGTTGCGGCTGAGGTTGACGTGCCGGATCGCCGCGAACGGATCCGGACGGTTCGCCGGCGTCGCCGGAGCCTGGGCATGTGCCACGGCCGCGACGGTGAGAGTACAGATCATCACGAGCTGGCTCGCCGAATCGGGTCGCATGAATGGGCGGCTAACGTAGGAAGGCGAATCCCCTTGCGCAAGAGGGCGACGAAATGCCATACTCCCCTTTCGCTTCGACAGGAGTAGACGGCGGTGACGCACGTCGCGGATGTCCTGCAGGGCACGCTGGACCTCTTGATTCTCAAGGCCCTGTCGCTGGAGCCCATGCATGGCTGGGGAATCACCGACCGGATGCGACGCATGTCGCGGGACACGTTCCAGATCGGGCAGGGGTCGTTGTATCCTGCCCTGCATCGGTCCGAGCGTCGGGGTTGGGTGACGTCCTACTGGCGGACCACCGAAAACAATCGAATCGCGAGGTACTACGACCTCACGGCGGCGGGAAGGCGGGCGCTGGGTGAGGAGATCGCTCGGTGGCGCCGTTACGCCGGCGCCGTGGATCTCGTTATCGACGCCCGCTAGCGAGAATCCGGCTCTGATTCGCCAGGATCTTCTTTTGGTTCCTCACGACCGCCTGGAGGCTGCGCAGGATCTTGTTTTGATTGCCGATGATCGTCTTCTCGTTCGCAATGATCTTCTGCTGGTTCTCGCGTGATGCCTGCGCCATGGCCTCAAGCCTCCGGTGTGAGTGAGATCTTGAACCCCTTGGCCTTCATGCTCGCCGCGAGCCCCGCCTTCTCCACCGACTTCACGTAGGCTTCGTCAGGCTCGATCAGCTTCTTTTCGACCAGCTCCAGCAGCGCGTCGTTCAGCGTGACCATGCCGAGCTTCTTGCTGGTCTGCATGATCGAGGGGATCTGGAACGTCTTCGCCTCGCGGATCAGGTTCGCGATCGCGGGCGTCGTGAGCAGAATCTCCCGCGCCGCCACCCGCCCCCCACCCACCTTCTTGCACAGTGTCTGCGAGATCACACCCTTGAGGGACTCCGACAGCATCACGCGGATCTGCGACTGCCGGTCGGCCGGGAACTGATCGATCATCCGGTCCACCGTGGACGCCGCCGTGGTCGTGTGCAGCGTGCCGAACACCAGATGCCCCGTCTCCGCGGTCTCGATGGCGATCGCGATGGTCTCGAGGTCGCGCATCTCGCCGACCAGCACGATGTCGGGATCCTCGCGCAGCGCCGCCCGCAACGCCGTCTTGAAGCTCTCGGTGTGCACGTGCACCTGGCGCTGCGTGATCAGGCACTTCTTGTTCTCGTGCACGAACTCGATCGGGTCCTCGATCGTGATGATGTGGTCGGATCGCGACCGGTTCACGAGGTCGACCAGGGCGCACAGCGTCGTCGACTTCCCCGAGCCCGTGGGCCCGGTGACGAGGACCAACCCTTTCGTGAGTTGGCAGAGCCGCTGGACTTCGTCGCTGAGGCCCATCTCTTCGACCGTGACGACCTTGGCCGGAATGACCCGGAACACCGCCACCGGGCCCTTGCGGTCGCGCGCCGCATTCACGCGGTAGCGGGCGACGCCCGCGATCTCGTACGCGAAATCGGTGTCGCCGGTCTCCTTCCACTCGCCGCGATTGCGCTCCGGCATGATCGACAGGATCAACAGCTCGAGATCCTGTACCGAGAGCGCGGGTCCGCCCTGCCGGGCGATCTCGCCGTGGGTGCGGAACATGGGCGGCTCTCCCACCCGCAGGTGCAGGTCCGAGCTGGACGATTGCACCAGCGCCCGCAGCAGCTTGCCGAGCCGCTGCTCGGCAGCCTGGTACTCCGAGGCCGCGAACTCCGCGGGGAGGGCGCCTGGGGCCGACGCGGCTGCCACCGGCGCGTCCACCATCGGGGCGGCGGCAATGACGGATGCGCGCGGCGCCTTGGGTGGGGGAGGCGTGGGGGGCGCCGCCGGGGGCGACTTGCCGCGCGCCCCCCCGCTGACCGCGGGGCGGACCGCCGTCACGTCCTCCGTGGTGGCGTCGGCCGCCGCGGCCGGCGCGGCGACGGTCGCCATCTCCTGCGAGGCCCGCTTCACCGGTGAGATGACCGCCGTGAGCCTGCCGGCCTCCGGAACGATGCGGACCCGCACCAGCCCCTTGTCGGCGGCGTATTCGAACTCCGTCTCGGACTGGTGGTCGATCTTGTCGGCCGCTTCGGGCGGCGCGACCTCGACCATCAGCGCATAGATGTGCTGGTCGGTGAGCGGCTGGCGGCTGACTTTCCGTGGCTTGCCGTCCTTCACGATCGTCACGGGCTCGTCGGGGAGCAGATACAGCTGGTCCGCGCGCTCCCGCAGCAGCACGTCCACGAACGGGTCGAGTCGAGTGGCCATCGCGTCAATCCTCGGGCCGCGCGTACAGCACGTGGGCGCGGTTCACGAAATGGAACTCCTCGTCTGCGGAGACTGCAAAGAACGGCCTTGCGTCGTTCAGGTAGTCGAGCAGCCGAGAGTGTTGCTCGGGCAATTCCGCGCTCGCGAATCCCCGCAGGGTCGAGCCGTCCACCAGGGTCAGCTCGACCGCGACGAGCTTGGCCGCCGAGAGGCGAGCGGGGTCCTGGGCGGTGTCGTCCGTCGCGACGGACAGGATGATTGTGTGCGCCTTGGTGACGAGCAAGACGGGCCCTTCACCCACCGGCCGGAACGGAAAGAATCCCTCGGGGCGGTTCAGCATCTCGAGCGGCGTCTCGTGCCCGCTGTGGTGCGGGACGCGCTCCATCACGTAGATCTCACCCGGGCGACGTTCTCCGTCGGTGAGCAGCAGGGTCGCCTGGACCGCGACTCGGGGAATTGCGTAACCGGCCATCGCTAGCGCGACTTGCATTGCACGCTGACGGGCGCGCGATTGCCGCAGGCGATCGACTCGTTCATCCCCTGCGCCACGGGACCGCAGGCGGTGCGGTGCGCCGTTTCGGTCGCCTCACCAACCGTGCTGCCCAGCGCCGCGGCGCAGTTCGAGCGGCCCTGGAATTGCACGCACACGTTGCATTCTTGAGTGGCGTGCGCCGTCGTCATATAAAAAAACAGCAGCCCCACGGCGATGACGGCGGCGATGGTGAGCAGCGTGGACCGTTTCATGAGCGTTCTCCGGTGAGCGGAGGAAGCTGCCCACGCAGGCCGATTCGCGCCAGAGGGACGGGCGTCGTAACGTAGGGTCCATGTCCCTGTTGCTACTTGCGCTGATCGTGTGCCTCGTGTTCGCGCTGCTGCTGCTGCGGGGCGCGGTCGGAGCGTGGCGCGGCCGCCATCGCCTCAGCGCGCTCGTCGCGCTGCTCGCGGCCGCGCTGTGCCTCGCTCTCGCCGCGCTGTGCGGTACGATCAGCATCGGCATTCGCGGGTATCGCGCGCTCACCCAGGAAGTACTCGCCGCGACCATCCAGACCGAGCCGCTCGCCGCCCGCCATTTCCGCGCCACCGTCACGCTCGCCGACGGTAGCCTGCACATGTTCGACCTGGCCGGCGACGCCGTGTACGTGGACGCGCACATTCTCAAGTGGCGCCCCGCGCTCAATCTGCTCGGCCTGCACACGGCCTACGAGCTCGACCGCATCGCGGGGCGCTACCGCTCGTTGGGCGACGAGCAGACGCGCGAGCGCACCGTCTACTCCATCGCCCGGGCGAAGCCGATCGACGTGTTCGACCTGGCACGCCGGTACTGGCTGCTCCGGCCGCTGGTGGACGCGGAGTACGGCTCGGCCACGTTCATTAACGCGACAGAGCCCGCGACGTACGAGGTGCGCGTGTCCACGACGGGGCTCCTGGTACGACGCATCGTCCCTAGGTAAGCTTCGCCGAGCATGGCCGACCAACCAAAATCCCCCCCCCAGCCGAAGAAACCGGCGATCACGGCCGGGGCCTGGCAGGAAGCCCGCGCGCTGGTCTACGCGCACCGCCGTCGCCTGGCGCTGGGTTTCGTGCTGCTCCTGGTGAACCGGGCGGCGGGGTTCGTGCTGCCGGCGGCGCCCAAGTGGGTCATCGACCGGGTCATCGGACACAACGAGCCGCAGCTGCTGCTGCCGCTCGCGATCGCGGCCGGGGTGGCGACGCTGGTGCAGGCGGTCTCGGGGTTCGGCCTGTCGCAGATCCTGGGGGTGGCCGCGCAGCGGGCGATCACCGATATGCGCCGCACCGTGCAGTCCTACGTGCTGCGGCTCCCGGTGTCGTACTTCGACTCGACGAAGAGCGGCATTCTGATCTCGCGGATCATGAACGACGCCGAGGGGATCCGGAACCTCGTCGGCACCGGGCTGGTGCAGCTGATCGGCGGCCTGTTCACGGGGGCGATCGCCCTGGTCGTACTGTTCGTGCTCAACTGGAAGCTGACCGCGATCGCGATTCTGATCCTGGGATTGTTCGGTGGGGGCATGGCCTACGCCTTCGCCAGGCTGCGGCCGCTGTTCCGCGAGCGTTCCAAGATCAACGCCGAGGTGACGGGCCGCCTGGGCGAAACGCTGGGCGGGATCCGCATCGTGAAGGCGTATCGCGCCGAGCGGGGCGAGCGGCAGGTGTTCGGACGCGGGGTGAACCGCCTGTTCCGCAACATCGCCGGCACGATGACGGGGATCTCGAGCGTCGGGTCGTTCGCGACGGTCATCATCGGCGCCATCGGCATCCTCATGATCCTCGAGGGCGGTCGTGCCGTCCTCTCGGGCAGTATGAGCCTCGGCGACCTCTTCATGTACGGCATTTTCGTCGGGCTGGTCGCGCTGCCGCTCATCAACATCGCGTCCATTGGCACTCAGATCACGGAAGCGTTCGCCGGCCTGGACCGGCTGCGCGAGATCCGGCAGCAGGTGACCGAGGATGCGGCGGATGAGGACCGGGCCGCCCTGCCGGCGCTGCAGGGAGACCTGCGCTTCGACGACGTCTCGTTCGCCTACACGCCGGGAAAGCCCGTGCTGCGGCACGTGTCGTTCCACGCGCGCGCGGGTTCCACCACGGCGTTGGTGGGCTCATCAGGCTCCGGGAAGAGCACGCTGATCGGGTTGGTCATGGCGTTTCACCGCCCGGCGGAGGGGCGCATCGTCGTGGACGGCCACGACCTGGGCGGGATTCGGCTGCACGACTACCGGCAACACCTGGGGGCCGTCCTCCAGGACAATTTCCTGTTCGACGGCACGATCGCCGAGAACATCGCGTTCGCGGCGCCGCACGCGTCGCGGGCCGAGATCGAGGCGGCGGCGCGGGTCGCGCACTGTGACGAGTTCGTGAAGGGTTTCGAGAAGGGCTACGACACGATCGTGGGGGAGCGGGGCGTCAAGCTGTCGGGCGGGCAGCGCCAGCGGGTGGCGATCGCCAGGGCGATCCTGGCCGATCCGCGGATTCTCATCCTCGATGAGGCGACGTCGTCGCTCGATTCCGAGAGCGAGGCCTTGATCCAAGACGGCCTGCGCTCCCTGCGCCGCGGCCGCACGACGTTCGTCATCGCGCACCGTCTCTCGACGATCCGCAGCGCCGATCAGATCCTGGTGATCGAGGGAGGGGAGATCGTGGAGCGGGGGACGCACGAACAACTCATCGACGCCAATGGGCGCTACCGCCAGCTGTACGACAAGCAGTATCGCTTCGAGCTGGATCGGTTCATCAATCCGGGCGAGGACTTCACGCCGGAACCGGCGGACGAAGGGGTTGCGGTGCCGCCGGTGGCGCCGCCGGGGCGGCTCTAGCGGCTCTTAGACCACGTCGCGGTGTGGAATTGCTCGGACCGCGGCGCCAACTTGCCTTTCCCCGCCGCGTATTCCTTCCAAGTCACTGGCGCGAAGTCGTTCGGCACCGGCTCCATCGTGATGCAGCCCTGTACGGGGCAAACAGCCGCGCACAGATTGCACCCGACGCACGCTTCCTCGATGATCTCGACCACCGGCCCACCCGTCCCCCGTCCCCCGTCCCCCCTCTCCAGCCGTCTGATCGCTTGGTGCGCCCCGTCTTCACACGCCGTCCAGCACAGCTCGCACTTGATGCATTTGTCCTGGTCAATGTGGGCGAGCAAGTGGTAGTTGAGATCCAGCTCCTCCCACTTCGTGACGTTGGGGAGCGCGCGGCCGCGCACGTCCGACAGAGTGCGGTGGCCCCGTTCGTCCATCCAGTTCGACAGCCCGTCGATCAGATCCTCCACGATGCGGAAGCCGTAGTGCATCACCGCGGTGCACACCTGGAGTGAACCGGCGCCCAACGCGATGAATTCCGCCGCGTCGCGCCAGGTGGAGATCCCACCGATTCCGGAGATCGGGATCTTTACCTGCGGATCCTTGGCGACTGCCGACACGAGGTGCAGGGCGATCGGCTTCACCGCGGGGCCGCAGTAGCCGCCGTGACTCGACTTGCCGCCCACCGACGGCGCCGGCGCGAACGTGTCGAGATCGACGCTCACGATCGAATTAATCGTATTGATGAGCGACAGGGCGTCGGCGCCGCCCTTGACCGCCGCCCGCGCGATGTAGGTCACGTCGGTGACGTTGGGCGTCAGCTTCACGATCACCGGGATCGTGGCGACCTCCTTCACCCACTCCACGATCTGGCAGGTGTAGTCGGGGACCTGGCCGACCGCACTGCCCATGCCGCGCTCGCTCATGCCGTGCGGGCATCCGAAGTTCAGCTCGATCCCGTCCGCTCCCGTGTCCTGGGTCTGCTTCACCATCTCGTGCCACGCCTCGCGTTTCGACTCCACCATCAGCGAGGCAATCACGGCGTGCTTCGGGTAGTTCCGCTTGACCTCGGCGATCTCCTTCAGGTTGTCGGCGATCGGGCGGTCGCTGATCAACTCGATGTTGTTGAAACCCATCATCCGCGTGGCGCCCAGATCCACAGAGCCGTACCGCGAGAAGCCGTTGATGATCGGATCACCGATCGTCTTCCAGACGGCGCCGCCCCAGCCGGCGTCGAAGGCCTTGGCGACCTGCCCGTAGGTGTTGGTGGGCGGGCCGGAAGCGAGCCAGAACGGGTTGGGGCTTTCGATCCCCGCGAAGTTGGTCTTGAGATCAGCCATGGGTGAGCCTTTGATGGATTTGCTTGGCGGCGGCAACGCCTTCCGCGGCTGCATTTACAATTTCCGCACCTCCGTTGGCACAGTCACCGCCAACGAACACGCGCGGATCGTCCTGGGGCCACGCGAGGTCGGTACGCGCCCCCTGACCGATGGCGATGATGACCATGTCGCACGGGATCGTCTCGCGACTCTTGTCGGGTGCCTCGACCTCGAGCCCTTCGACTCGGCCGTTGCCCACGATGCGCTTGGGCAGGGCGTGGAATCTGAACGCGCAGCCATCCCGCTTCGCCAGCTCATACTCGTAGTCGTAGCAGGGCATGTCGGCTTCGCCGCGGCGGTACACGATCGTCGATTCCTCGGCGCCGAGGCGCTTCGCCTGCGTCACCGCATCGATCGCCGTGTTCCCGGCGCCGATCACGAGCACACGTTTCCCGACGCGCGTCTGCTGATACGGGTGCGTCTTGAGGTGTTCGATGAACGTCAGCGCGTCCACCACGCCGTCCAGGTCCTCGCCCGGAATCCCGAGGCCCTTCGTCGTGCCCAGTCCCACGCCTACAAAGATCGCGTCGTATTCCTGCAGCAGCGGCTCGAGCGACTCGACCGTCACTCCCAGCTTGAGCGTGACGCCCAGATCGAGGATGTCCTGCACCTCGGCGAGCGCGACGTCGGCTTTGAGCTTGTACTCCGCGATGCCGTACGTGTTGAGGCCCCCGGGCTGCGGCTTGGCTTCGAATACGGTGACGGCATGGCCTCGCCGCCGCAGATCGCGCGCGCACGCTAGTCCGGCTGGTCCGGCACCGACGATCGCGACCTTCTTGCCGGTCGCCTGGCCCGCCTCGAACAGCTTGAGCTTGCGCTCGAGCACGTGATCGGTCGCATGGCGTTGCAGCAGCGCGATCTTGATCGGCTGCTCGTCGCGGTCGTTCAGCACGCACGCCCCCTCGCACAGCACTTCGACGGGACAGGCGCGCGCGCACGAATGGCCAAACGGGTTTGCCTCCAGGATCACGCGCGCCGAGCCGCGGAGATTCCCGGTCGCGATCTTCTTGATGAAGGCGGGCACGTCGATGTGCGTGGGGCAGGCGATCGTGCAAGGCGCGTCGTGGCAAAAGAGGCACTTGTTGGCCTCGAGCAGCGCGTAGTCGGGCGTCAGCGCCGGCGCGATGTCGGCGAAATTGCGCTCGAGTTGCGCGTCCGAGAGGTCAGGCACGCGCCCTCATCCCCGCGACGTAGATCGCGGACGAGACCAGGAATCCGACGAACCACGCCCAGTTGTACATGCCCCCGAAGAGTCCGCCGGCGGGCCGGCCCGTCACCGCCCCGATGAACCCTGGGAGGCTGGGCAAGACGCCGAGCACAAACGCCCCGATCGCCACCCAGTTCACCCCGCGCCGGTACTCGTAGACACCGCCGCGCCGGTACAGATCGTCCACGGCCAGGATGCCGCGGCGCAGCACGAAGTAGTCCGCGATCATGATGCCGGCGACGGGCCCGAGCAGGGCACCGTAGCCGATGAGCCACGTGAAGATGTAGGCGGCGGCGTCGTTGTAGAGGCGCCACGGCATCATCACGATCCCGATCACGGCCGTGATCATCGCGCCCTGCTTGAACGAGATCTTGTCTGGGGCGACGTTCGAGAACCCGTTGGCCGGCGCCACGATGTTGGCGGCGATATTCGTCGTCAGCGTCGCAATGGTGAGTCCCGCCATCGAGAGCATGATCATCAGCGGTCCGCCGATCCGCGCGAGCAGGGCGACGGGGTCCGCGATGCGGGTGCCGAAGATTACCGCCGTCGCGCTCGTCACCGCCGCGCCGATGAAGGCGAACAGGGCCATCGTCCCGGGCAGTCCCACCGCCTGACCGATGACCTGATCCCGCTGACTGCGCGCGTAGCGAGAGAAGTCGGGGATGGAGAGCGCCATCGTTCCCCAGAAGGCCACGGCGGACGTGAGCCCGGCGCCGAAAATCGATCGGAAGCCCCCGTGCGCGTTCGGCGCATTCTGGAGCATCGGGCCGATGCCGCCGCCGCGCACCCACGCCCACACCAGCAGCGCGACCCCCACCGCGAGCAGGAAGGGCGAGCCCCAGGTCTCGAGGAACTTGATCGAGTCCATGCCGCGCAACACGATCCACACGTTCATCGCCCAAAACAGCATGAAGCAGAGGAACTCGCCCGTGTTAAGGCCGACGAAGGCGGGGAGGAGTTGTGGTAAATGGGCGATCCCGGGCCACATCACCTCGATCAGCTTGTAGATCGCCCAGCCGCCGATCCACGTCTGGATCCCAAACCAGCCGCAGGCCACGAGGCCGCGCAGCAGGGCGGGGACATTGGCGCCCAGCACGCCGAACGACGCGCGCGCCAGCACGGGGAAAGGAATCCCGTAGCGCGTGCCCGCGTGCGAGTTGAGCGCGATGGGGAGCAGGACCACGAGGTTGCCGAGCACCACGGCGCCGACGGCGGCCTGCCAGGTCCAGCCCTGATCGACCAGGCCCGACGCCAGGGTGTAAGTCGGAATGCAGATCGCCATCCCGATCCACAGCGACGCGATGTGCCACCAATTCCAGGTGCGCCGCTCGGCCGACACCGGTGCGAGATCGGGATTGATCAGCGCGGCGTCGCTCATTTCACTTCCGCGAGCGCGCGTTCCAGTCGCTGACACCCGTCCTCGACCTCGGCCTTCGTGATGAGCATCGACGGCGCGACGCGGATCACGTTGCCGTACAGCCCCCCCTTGCCGATCAAGAGGCCCTGCCGCTTGGCGGCCTCCATCAGGGCGAGCGTCTTCTTGGGCGATGGCTCTTTGGTCTTACGGTCCTCGACGAGCTCGATGCCTTGCATCAGGCCCATGCCGCGGACGTCGCCGATGAACGCGAACCGTTTCTTGAACTCGTCGAGTGCGTCGCGCAGCTGCCGGCCGCGCTCCGCGGAGCGCTTGGGGGTGTTCTCGCGCTCCATCACGTCGAGCGTGACATCCACGGCGGCCATGGAGATTGGATTGCCGCCGAACGTCGACAGCGACAGACCGGTCCACGCGTCGGCCACCTCGGGGTTGGCGATCGTCACGCCGACGGGGAACCCGCTGGCGACGGACTTCGCGAACGTCATGATCTCGGGCTCGACGTTCCAGTGCTCGATGCCGCACCAATGGTCGCCGGTGCGACCCCAGCCCGTCTGCACTTCGTCGCAGATGAACAGGCCGCCGTACTTGCGCACGATCCCCACGGCGATCTCATAGTACTCCTTGGGCGGCGTGATGAAGCCTCCGGCGCCCTGGATCGGCTCCGCCATGAACGCCGCCGGCCGCCCCGTCGTCTCCGTCTGAATCAGCTCGTCGATGTCCTGCGCGCACTTCACACCGCACGACGGATACTCGAGTCCCAAGGGGCAGCGATAGCAGTAGGGCGAGAGCGCATGCTTGATCCCGGCCACCTGGGTGGGGAGCACCCGCCACGGTTTCTGTCCGGTGACCGAGATCGCGGTCATGCTGCGCCCCGCGTACGCGTGGCGCAGCGCGATGATCTCCTGCTGCCCCGTGTAGATCTTGGCGAGCATGATCGCCGTTTCGTCGGCTTCGGTGCCGCTCGTCGTGAAGAAGCTCTTCTTGAGCTTGCCGGGCGTGATCTGGGTGAGCCGCTCGGCGACTTTGACTTGCTCGCGAGTAGGGTAGACGCTGGCGGTGTGTGTGAGACGGGCCACCTGGTCCTGGATGCGCTTGACGAAATCGGGGTGCGAGTGGCCGATGCCGAGCGTCAGAATCCCCCCGAAGAAATCGAGGTAGTCGCGACCATCGGCGTCCTTCACGTTGGCGCCGTGCGCCTCGGTGATGACCACCGGCTCGTTGTAATAGTTGGCGACGCAGGGGAAGAGGAATTCCTTGTGCTTCGCGCGAACGGTCTTCGAGTCCATGTGACCTCGCTTAGAAGTGCGTCGGCTCCCGCTTCAGGAATTGGCCTCGTCCGATCTTCCCCACGAACTTCCCGTCTCGCGCCTGTACCTGACCCCGGACGGTCACGACCGCGGCCCTCCCCTTTCGCTCCCAGCCCTCGTAGGCGTTGTAATCGACCTTGGAGTGGCTGTCTTTCTGCGAGAACGTACCGCGGAACGCCGGGTCGTATACGACAAGGTCGGCGTCGCTGCCCACCTGGATGGCGCCCTTCTTGGGGTACAGGCCGAACAGCCGCGCGGCCTGGGTCGAGCAGGCGTCGACCATCGTCTGCAGGCCGAACCGCCCGGCGACGACGCCGTACGTGTGCACCAGGTCCACGCGCTCCTGCACCGAGGGGATGCCGTTCGGAATCTTGGTGAACGCATCCGTCCCCATCTTTTTCTGGTCGCGGAAGCGGAATGGCGCATGATCGGTCGCGATCGTGCTGAT
>WNGP01002711.1_pt1 | contig 14816 bp, 15 predicted proteins | sample 5407671 | NCBI WGS metagenome assembly WNGP01 (sample SAMN13153381, study PRJNA577476) | soil metagenome | isolation source: 40 cm soil or saprolite under Garry oak tree replicate 2 | place: USA:California | collected 2016-06-15 | reverse complement strand
TCGGCAGCCTGCGCGGTGCGATCATCGCGGCGCTCATCATGCTGGTCACCGAAGACATCACCGCCGTCGTCATCTCGCCGGTCTGGGCGACCTTCGTCTTCTTCGTCATCCTGGTGGTCGTCCTGATCTTCCGCCCGCAAGGCCTATTTGGCGTGCGGGTCCGAGACCGCATATGACGGGCAACTTCCTCCCCCGCTTGCGGGGGAGGGTAGGGTGGGGGCCGCTCAAGGCCGGTGGCCTGCTTGGGCTCGCGATCGCGGCTCTGCTGCTGCCCTTCGTCGCGCCCGACCCGGCGACGACCAACATCGCCGTGTTCACCGTGATGTACATCGGGCTGGCAACGGCCTGGAACATCATGGGCGGCTACACGGGCTACATCTCGCTGGGCCATGCCGCCTTTTTCGGCTTTGGCGCCTATGGCCTCGGCTTGATGCTCGTCCACCTCAATCTCACGCCCGGCTACGGGCCATTTTTCCTGGTCCCGGTGGCCGGCCTGCTGTCGGCCCTACTGGCGGTGGGCATCGGCTGGATCGCCTTGCGCACCCGGGCCGCGACCTTCGTCATCGTGACGATCGCCTTCATGTTCATGATGCAGCTGCTCGCCGAAAACCTGGTCAAGGTGACGGGAGGCGGCGGCGGGCTGGGGCTCCCGTACTCGCACGACTGGGGCGGCGACTTTTTCAACACCCCGTACTACTACGCGATGCTCCTACTGGCGGTCCTGGGGCTGTTCATCTCCTGGTGGATCCGGCGTTCCAAGTTCGGCCTGGGACTGCTGGCCATCCGTGACGACGAGGACAAGGCGCTGGCTGTCGGCGTCCCGACGCGGGCCTTCAAGCTGACGGCTTTCGTCATTAGCGCCGCCCTGGTTGGCATGATCGGCGGCGTGTACGCCTATTACGTGACCTATATCTATCCGCAATTCGTGTTCGATCCGCTGATCGGGATCTCGATGGTGCTGATGGCGTTTCTCGGCGGACTCGGGACCCTGAGCGGTCCCGTGATCGGCGCGGTGCTGCTGGAGCCGGCGCAGCTCGAATTTGCCTATCGCCTCGGCGCCAGTCGGCTCTACCTGGTGTTCTACTCGGCGGTGTTCCTGTTGGTGATCCTGCTGCTGCCGCGTGGCATCGTGCCATCGGTCGCTGAGCTCGTCAAGCGTCGGCGGGCCCGCACGGTGGTGTCCTGATGAGCCTGCTGGAGATCTCAGCGCTCACCAAGCGCTTCGGCGGCGTGGTCGCGGTCGACGGCTGCTCGTTGTCCGTCGCCGACCGGAGCATCACCGGGCTGATCGGTCCGAACGGTTCCGGGAAGACGACGGTCTTCAACCTGGTGACCGGCTTCATCCCGCGCGACTCCGGTGAGGTGCGATTCAAATCCCGGTCGATCGCGGGTCTCGGCCCGGACCGAATCTACGGCCTGGGCATCGGCCGCACCTTCCAGCTGGCCCGCATCTTCCCCCGGCTGACGGCGCTGGAGAACATGCTCGTGCCGGTGCGGCGCGCCGGCCTGCGGGCAGTGCTTTCGCACGGGCAGTGGCGCCACGAACGGGAGCGGGCGATGGAGATGCTGGAATTCGTCGAAATCGCCCGCGTCGCCGGGACCCTGGGCGGCGCGCTCTCCTACGGGCAGCGCAAGCTCCTCGAGCTGGCGGCGGTGATGATGGCAGCGCCCGAGCTGGTGCTGCTCGACGAACCGGCGGGCGGGGTCAATCCCGCGCTGCTGGAGCGGATCAGCGAGCACATCCGGAAGCTCAACCGGCAGGGGGTGACTTTCCTGCTGGTCGAACACAACATGAGCTTCGTCATGAACCTGTGCGACGAGGTGGTCGTGCTGCACCAGGGGAAGGCGATCGCGAGCGGCAAACCGAAAGCGGTGCGCGAGAACCCGGCGGTGCTCGACGCCTATCTCGGAGCCTGACGATGGCGGCGCTGCTGGAGCTGCAGGAGGTGACCGCCGGCTACGGCGGCGGCGACATCCTGCACGAACTCGATCTGAAGGTCGAGGAGGGTGGCGTCACGTGCATCGTGGGCCCCAACGGCGCCGGCAAATCGACGGTCCTGCGCGTCGTCAGCGGCCTGCTGCGTCCGCGGCTGGGCACGATTCGATTTCGAGGTAGATCCATCGCGGGACTCAGCCCGAGGGCCATCCTGCAGCGCGGCATCGTGCAAGTGCCCCAGGAGCGAAGCCTGTTCGCGACCATGACGGTCTGGGAAAACGTGCGGATGGGGGCCTACACGGTTCACGATGGCGCTCTCATCGAGCGCCGGTTGCAACAGGTCTGCGACACCTTCTCGATCGTTCGCGACCGTCGGTACGAGCCGGCGGCTTCACTTTCGGGTGGACAGCAAAAGATCGTTGAGTTCGCCCGGGCCCTGATGCTGGACCCGGCCCTGGTGATCCTCGATGAGCCCTCGATGGGCCTGGATCCCAAGACTCGCACGACGGTCTTCGACACCATCCGCGCCATGAACCAGGCCGGGCGGACCATCCTGCTGGTGGAGCAGAACGCGCGCTCGGGCCTGGGACTCGCCAGCCATGGAGTCGTGATGGAGAGCGGCCGGATCCGGCTCGAAGGGCCCGGCCCCACCGTGCTCAACAATCCGGAGATCGGCCGGCTCTACCTCGGCGCCACCGCATGAGCGAGTGGGACATCGTGGTGGCCGGCGCCGGTCACAACAGCCTGCTGACGGCCGCCTATGCGGCGCGGTCCGGCTTCAAGGTGCTGGTGCTCGAGGGCGCGGACCGGATCGGTGGTGACACCACGTCCGAGGAGCTGACTCTGCCTGGCTTCATCCACGATCCGTGTGCCACGGCGCACAACCTGATCCAGAGCAATCCCCTGATGCGCGACAACGAGCTGCAGCTCGATCGCTATGGCCTGCGTTATTTGTACCCGGATCCCGTGTTCACCATGCCCTTTCGCGACGGCCGCAGCATCACGATGTGGCGCGACCTCGATCGCACCTGTGCCGAGCTGGCGCGCTTCTCGGAGGCGGATGCGAAGGCGTACCGGACGTTGCTCAACGATTGGCAGAGCCTGTCGCCGATCATCAACGACGAGCGCGAGCACCCGCCGCGTCGGCCGGCCGAGGTGCTGGCCCGGACGCAAGCCGGTGCGCTGGGCGACCGCGGCGTCTCGATCCGTCACGCCAGCGCCCTCAACGTGATCACCGCGCGGTTCCAGGAGGAGCACGTCCGCGCGTTCTTTGCCTGGATCGCATTCATGACGCTGCATCCACTCGACGAGCCCGAAACCGGCACGCTCGCCTTCTCCCTCGTCGCCGGGCGCCAGCGCTTCAGCTGGATCCTGCCCGAAGGCGGGTCGATCCGCCTGCCACTGGCACTGGCACAGATCATCGAAGAGAACGGCGGCACCATCCTGACCTCCAGGCCGGTCATCAGAATTGTGGTCGAGGGAGGACGCGCGACCGGCGTCGTCACCGCGGACGGGTCGACCTACGGCGCGACAAAGGCGGTCGTGTCCTCGATCCACATCCGCCACCTCCCGGACATCGTGGGCGACACGAACCTCGGGCCGGACTACGCCGCGGGCATCGCCCGCTGGAAGCCGAGCGTCACGATGTTCGCGGCGCACTATGCATTGAGTCAGCCGCCGCGATTCAAGACGGAAGCCGGCCCGATGGCGAGCGTCACCATGGGCGGTCTCGAATCGCTCGCCTCGCTGGCGCGGATGCTTGCGGCCTTTCGCGCCGGCCGCCTGGACCTGGACGATCCGGTCATCCTGGCACTGACGCCGACGGTAATCGATCCCTCGCGCGCGCCGGCGGGCCAGCACACCTTCAAGCTGATCAGCTTCCTGCCCTACGAGCTGGCCGAGGGCCCGCAGCACTGGGACGAGGTCAAGGATGAGGTCGCTGATCGCCTGCTCGAATCGGTCGCGGCGCTGACCACGAATCTCTCGCCGGCGATCGTGCTCGGTCGCGCGGTTTCGAGTCCGCTCGACCTGGAGCGGCGGAATCCCGCCAACTGGCGCGGGTCGTGTCATGGAGGCGCGAGCACGCCCGACCAGAGCGGCTGGTTCCGGCCGGTCGAAGGCTGGTCGAACTACCGCACGCCGGTCACCGGCCTCTACCAGACAGGTGCCTGCACCCATCCCGGCGGATCCGTGTCCGGCCTTCCCGGCCGCAACTGTGCGATGGTGCTCCTCGCCGATCTCGGCGCGACCTCATTCCCTCCCTCGCGTGCGGGGGAAGGTCAGGGCGGCGGACGCATTAGGCAAGCGGCCGCTGGTTGAGGGTCGTGGTCAGGTGGACAGGAACGGAATGCGCCAGCGACTGGGCGGCGTGGCAGCCCCGCTCGGCGTGCGTGACGAGCTGGCGGACGTTCGCGGCGGCCGCGGGACTAATCACCGCGAGCTCGATCACCACCTCATCGAAGTAGGCGGGCGCGTCGTCGACGTCATATTTCTCCGTATTCCTGAAGGTCGCCCGGACGTCCGCCGATGCATCCTCGATCGGCACCTCGTAGAGTGGCGCGAACCGCGCCAGCTGGGTGAGGAGTCAAAACGCGGTCCCCATCATCAGGTACTGCAGCGGCGAGGGGCCTTTCTCGGTACCGCCGCGCGCCAGCGGCTCGTCGGACTCGACCACGAACTTGCCCATCCGGCCCTCGAGGTGGACGTCGTCCAGGATGCGAGCGACCGCGCGGGTCGTGGTGCGACGCTGCTCTGGCGATTTGGCGCTCATCTCCTGCCGCAAACGGACGATTTCGTGCATCTGTTTGCGAAGGTCGACGCGACTCGAGGGAGTTTCGGAATCCGTCATGCGTCGTGGTTCATTATCTATGGTGGATCGATTTCGCAGAGGAGACGATGGCATTGAGCCCACTCGAAACCACGAACAACGTGCAGGTCGCGGCGCACCACTGGCGACCGCGATTCATCGCCAATGGGATCGACGTCAATGACTTCGACGAGACGGTGAAGAACACGACCGACTGGCGGGCGTGGGGGCCGAACTGGAAAGCCGTCGGCGAGGTGCACGAGGGCCTGGGTTGGGACGCGGAGCAGCGCGGACGAACGGTATCGGCCACCCAGGCGTACCAGCGAGCGGCCTGGTGCTACCACCTTGGAAAGTTCCTATGGTTCGAGGATGCCAGGGTGCATGCCGAACTTCGAGACCGGTCGGTGTCCATCTATCGCCGGGCGCTCCCACATCTGGATCCGCCCGCGGTCCGGCTGGAGATCCCCTTCGAAGGGCATATCATCCCGGCCATTTTCCGGCGACCGGTGGGAACGGCCGCACCGCCGCTCGTCCTGCTGGTCCCCGGACTGGACTCCTCCAAAGAGGAGCTCTATGCCATCGAAGAGGATTTCCTGCGCCGAGGCATGTCGACGCTGACGATGGACGGACCCGGACAGTCGGAAAACTCCGTCGATTTTGCCATCCGGCCCAATTGGGAGACGGTCATCACGCCGGTGCTCGACCACCTGGCGCAACTCGATCTGGGCGTCGACCTTGACCGCGTCGGGCTGATGGGGATCAGCATGGGGGCGATCTACGGACCGCGGGCAGCCGCGTCCGAGCAACGCCTGCGCGCTGTTGTCGGCCTGGCCGGCCCATACAACCTGGGGGACTGCTGGGATGCTTTGAATCCGCTGACCCGCGGCGGATACATCTTCTATACGAAGTCCGCCAACGAGGCGGAAGCGCGCCAGAAGGCCTACACCTTGAATCTCGAGGGCGTGCTCGACAAGGTGACCCAGCCGCTGCTGGTGATCCATGGTGGCCGCGACCGGCTGTTCCCGCCAGCCCACGCCGAACGAATCGCGCGCGAGGCGCCCAATGCGACGCTCGTCATCTACCCGGACGGTAACCACGTCTGCAACAACATTTCTTATAAGTACCGGCCCTTGATGGCCGACTGGCTCAAGGAGCAGCTCGCATCCGGACGAACTCGGTAACGCGGCCGAGCCGCCCGAAGATCCTCAGCGGCCGCGATATGAGCCGCGGGTCCGGGTTGACAAGCGGCTCGGGCTCAATCTTGCCGGAGTCAAGTCGACTGGCTGATTACGGAGTTACAAGTGCGTCGGTGAGTGCATTGATGCCAGCCAGATTTGCCGCTAGCTCCGGGCTCAGACCGCGACGACGTGCGATTGCCGCCGGCGCATCGTAGGAGACTCTCGTCTGTTGTCCATCAGCCCAGACCAGCACCTTCAGCGGTAAGTCGAGCGCCGCCAAGGGCGCGGCCACCATCACGGGGGTTCCGGCGACCGGGCTGCCGAAGATCACCATGATGGTATCGCGCAACTGGAGCCCCACCTTCCGCGCCTCAGCCGCCTGATCGATCACAGCGAAGAGGCGCATGCCCTTGGCCGCAACCAGTTCGGTAAGTCGTGCGACCGTGTCGCCCACGGATCGACCGCTGATCTTGGTAACCGTGTCAACGTCATCCCTCGTTGGAGTTTCTGGCATCGCACGCCTCCGAATTTTCGAGTCAGCGAAAAACGACCAAGACGGCAAGCGCGATTCCCAACACGATCATCGTTGCGGCGAGTCCAACCACGACGCGCTCATCCAGTTCTACGTACTCCCCACGCCCTATGGCCCTGCCAACCAGTGTTTGCCGTAGCGCGCCATAACCGACGAGGCCGACGCCGAGCAGTGCAAAGGCGAGAGGTACGTCCGCTCGCTGGCGAGCCACGTTCGTCTAAGCCCCTCACCGAGCTCGTCACCTCCCCGCGCCATCCCCGGATCGAGTCTGCGACTGGGTTGAGCCTTTGTCAATGATTCCTTGACTTTGCGACTCGGGATGCTAGACCGGTCCCAGGACGGCAACGGTTCGGAGGGAATGATGCGCGGTGTCGCGCGGTCAGCACCTCGCCCCCCAGGCGATCCGTCAACATATTTCCGGGCTACCTGTACTGCAGCCGCTGTTCGGGCGGCCGCAGGCGGCAAGCGTTCTGCTTGAATCACGGCATGGATGCCGAAGCCGCCGCCCACCGTTGGGCAGACACCTGGTCTGGGGCCTGGCCGCAGCGTGACGCGGAAGCCATCGCAGCGCTCTACGCCGACGAGGCCGTATATCGCTCGCCTGCATTCCGTCAGCCCTACTCCGGCTTGGCTGGCGTTCGGCGCTATCTGGGCGAGAACTTTGGGGCCGAGGAGAACATCGAGTGCTGGTTCGGCGAGCCGATCGTTTCGGGCGACCGCGCAGCAGTCGAATGGTGGGGCAGCTGGCGGGAGCAGGGGCAGGAACTGACCTTCGCCGGGGTGACCGTGCTGCGCTTCGACGACCAGGGCAAAGTGGTCGACCATCGTGACTACGACAACCACGTCGAGCGGCGCCAGGCACCATACGAAGGCTGGTGAGCCCACGCCAGCTTTCCTGAGCGTCGCCGGCGGCTAAACGTTCGGACACGCATTGGGTCACGCTCAACTCCTTCATGCGCAGGAGTGCCAAGCGTCAGCCGAAACAGCTGTAGGCATCAGCCGAAACTCTGTAGAGCATCAGCCGAAGACGTTTCGGGATCATCCGACTAATCTGACAACGTGAAACCGAACCGCTCGATCCCGCAGGCCACCGTCATCCCCATCCTCATCTACCCGGACGTCCGCCAAGCGGTCGATTGGCTGAGCCGCGCGTTCGGGTTTTCGGAGCGAGTGCAGATTGGAGAGAACCACCGCTCCCAGTTGAGAGTTGGCGACGGAGCCTTAATCATCGGCGACGTTCGCTACGATCGCCGGCCGCCGCGACCGGGGGAGGTCACTCACTCCGTGATGGTCCGGGTGGAGGACGCACGCGCTCACTGCGAGCACGCCCGGCAGCAAGGTGCACGAATTCTCATGGAGCCTAAGGATTTCGAGTACGGAGAACGGCAGTACAGTGCCGAGGACTTAGCCGGCCACCAATGGACCTTCTCCGAAACGTTCCGCGATGTCGCCCCCGAGGAATGGGGCGGTATCTCGGTGCCTGAGAAGCCCTCCGCCTTCACACGTTAAATCGCATGTCCGCTAGAGAGATCGACGACTACCTCGCCAACCTTGAAGAGCCCAAGCGGACGACGCTGCAGAAGCTGCGTCAGACTATTCTCAGCATCATTCCCCGCGCAGAACAGGGGATAGCCTATGGCTGCCCAGCCTTTCGGATGCACGGCAAGGTGGTCGCAGGGTTCGCGGCGTTCAAGGACCACCTGAGCTACCTGCCACACAGCGGTTCGGTATTCAAGCAGATTCCCGAAGAGGTCGCCCGCTATCACACCTCGAGCGGTGCGTTGCAATTTCCCATTGATAAACCACTCCCGAAAGCGCTCGTGAACAGACTCATCGACCTACGGCTTAAGGAAGTTCTTAAGCAGTAGCGACTACGGATCGCCACATTCGTGCTCGCGGTGCGTTGGCTACAGAATTCGCTACAAAAAACGAGGCCGAATTTCGTCTCTTTAGCGCGGGCTCCACTGAAACCACCGGATGCCAATCCCAGCGAAAACGACCGCGTAGAGGACGCTCGCCAGCAAGGCCCACCAGGTATCAGCGCTCCATGCCGCCGGTTGCATCGCACCGGCGAGCAACGTCGCCACCGCCCCACCGGGTGACCAGCGCGCGATGGTCTCGAACGTGGTTCCAAAGATCGTGGAATGCGCAAACAGGCCGAGGGCGACGAGCGGCAGGAAGCTGAGCCGCCCCACGGCGTTGACGGTATCGACGGAATTGATGAGGCCCACCAAAGCCTGTCCCACGCCAAGGAAGACGGCCGAGCTAAAAATCACCATCGCCAGCGTCAGAAGGTAGGCTGCCGGATCCAGCCTTACGTTCTCGACGACGGCCGCCGCCACGAGGACCACCACCGACATGGCCAGCATTGAGAGGATCTGGAGCGCCAACCGGCTGACCATGATGGCCCAGGTTGGAGCCGGCGTGACCCGGAGGCGCTGGAAAACACCGAGCTCGCGGTCCCTGGCGACGGACGCCGTGTAGCCAAGGATGGCTATCAACGCGATGCCGAGCGTGAGAGCCAATGCCACGTTGACGATCGCGCCGCCGAGTTGAGCGCCGCGTTTCGCAGTGGACAGGCCGTAGAAGACGGCGAGCGGCGGAAAGAACGTCAGCAGCAGGGCTCGCCCGTTGCGCAACTGGACGGTAAGGTCCGCCTCAAGCAGCGCTCTAAGGATCCCTGACAGCGTCGGAGGATGGCCGGGTGGGGCGCTCGCTTGGCTGCTCATCTCAATCGCGAAGGTCACTACCCGTTAATCCGATGAAGACGTCTTCGAGGGTGACCTGGCCATGGGCCGCCTTGCGCACGCGTGGGTCATCTTTGTGCTTCTCGATGAGCCCAGTCGGTGTATCGACCGTGAGCAACTTGCCATTGTCGATGATCGCCACGCGGTGACACACGGCCTGCGCCTCTTCCATGGAGTGTGTCGTCAGGAGGATGCTCCGGCCGATGTCGCGTAGCCGTTCGATCCGGTCCCACAGCTGCCGGCGAGCTTGTGGGTCCAGGCCGGCCGTCGGCTCATCGAGGAGCACGAGCGGCGGGCTGTGAATCGTCGCAATCAACAGGGAGACACGTTTCTGCTGTCCCCCGGATAGCTGGCTAAAGCGCTTTGACGCCTCCTCCCCCAGGTGAACATCCGCAAGCAAGTCCTCAATTCCGGACCGGGTGAGCGCCACGCCATAGAGCCCGGCGTAGAGCCTGACGATCTCGCGGATTGTGAGATTGGATTGGAAGCTCGTCGACTGGAGCTGCACGCCCATTCGTGCTTTCGCTGCGGCCGGATTTGCTCGAGCGTCGACATCGCCGATTCGGATCGAGCCGGATTCGGGCTTCACCAGACCCTCAATCGCGCTGAGCGTGCTGGTCTTCCCCGCGCCGTTGGGTCCCAGCAGACCAAATATCTCGCTTTCGTTGATGTCGAGCGACACGCCGTCCACCGCCCGCTTTGAGCCATAGCTGACGTGGAGGTCTTCGACTTGAAGGGCCGGGCGATGCGCCGCTGTCTCGCTGGTGGAAGACACTCTGGAAGCCACAATTATGGGCAATCCAGGAAAAACGGTAGGCTCCGTGGCTACTTGGCTTAGGGAACATTAATAACGTAGCCGCGAAGCCGACTTCACATCGAAATCTGGAGCCGACGGCCGGATTCGAACCCGGCGACCCGCTGTTTACAAATCAGGATTTAGGCCGTCCGCTCGGTGTCGTCTCGTGCCAACAAGTGACGTTTTGTATTCGGCCGCCGGAAATCTCGTGCCGATAAGTATCAAGAAGTGCTGATAGGTGGTCACGAGTCTGGTGGTATTTTGGTGGTACGGCTTCCACATTAAAGCAGGCGCCGTCGAGGCTGGCGACGAGCGGACTCATCAGTGGATCGGCCGCCTCTCGGCCGCGCAGCAGAGTCTTCTCCCGCTTCGCGACCCACTCAGGTGCTGTCACCGGCTTCGTCGTTCGGGCGCCGAGGCGATCAGTGTACCGGCTCTGCATCCACTGTCGGGGCGGATCCGCCCTTTGCAGTTCAGACCTCGAGAAGATGATGACCAGTGCGGTAGAGCTTTAACTCGAGTGACAACGACCGTATCCTCATGGTGACTCGACCAGCCGGCGCAGTAGAGTTGATCGCGCGCTGTTTGTGGAGCCAAGCTTCTACCCGATATTGCCCGACGTTGGGTTAGTCGCGATCGTGCTGACCGTCCCCTTCCGGTTTGAAGGCTATGTTGTGCACAAATGCAATGCCAGTGTTGAAGAGTGGTGTCAGGAAGCCCGTCTTTACATCGACCCTGTAGATTGTCGAAAGTGTCGGAGGACCAACGAGGTCAGCAGCGTAGAAGCTGCCATCTTCATCGATTGCAATGCCCATCACCAGCGAAGACCCGACGAAGTCGACCACTTTTGTCGCCATGTTCGTTGTTCTGTTTCGATGAATCCTATAAAGGGCCATCATGCTCGCGCCATACAAGTTGCCGTGAGAGTCCCAGGCGAAGCTCATGATGTAGTTCGTTTCGTTCACACCCGCCCCGAGAGATCCAATCCGAGTCGCTAAGCCGGTGTGCACATCGATCGTGTACAGAGAATTGAACGTCGGCGATTGGGGGTCAAAGTCTCCGGCCCCGTAGAGAACCCCGTCAGGCGCAAGCGTCATCCCCATGATGCTTAAGTTGCCTCCCATGGGTCTTCCCAAGAGAGTCGCCGCGCCCGTTGCCAGGTCTATTCTGGCCAGTTGTGCATTGGCGCCATCTATCCCCGGCGGGAAGCCGGTCACCGCGCTGGCGATGCTGTATGCGGCTCTCCCATTTCGGGTGATCGCCAACGCGATAGAGCCCGGCTGGCCTGTGGGTCCGATAACCTTAGTCGTTCCCCTCTCCACGTCGATCGCCAACAGCGCCGTGCCCAGCTGGCCGGTGGCAAACAGCGTCGAGTTGTGGTGGTCATGCTTCGAGTTTTGACGAGCAGCGGCTGGTACAGCGGCGCCCAGAATCAGTAAGAGAGCGAGACCTAAGCCTGCAATGCGTCGCATATCCGTCTCCTTCTTGGAGCAACCCTCCAGTTTGTGTTCCCTCGGGTCCGAGGGTGCGGTAAGCATGTACCTAGGGTCTTGAAAACTCTAGCGTAGAAATACCTGAATCGCGGTGCTGTACCTCAGTCCGATGCAGGAGGCTGGCGAGCGCTGGGGCGACCAATAAGCCAGTGTCAAGATCAACGTTGGCTCGAGGATCGTCTATCTCGAGGCGCTGCCACCGCCATATACCACGCTGAACAGCGACATCGTCGTCGTTGTAGGGACCGGCGACGAGTCTGCTCGGCCGCAACTTCCAGATAGCTCGGCTACCGCCGCTCGGAGGGGAGCCCATCGTGGGCCCCTCTCGTTGAGGCGACGCCCTGTTCAGCCGTGAGGTCGACTGTGAGCCCGTGCTCGACCGCCCAGGTGGCGACCCCAGTCCGAGACCGAACCCCCAGTTTGTTCCTGATCCGCTCGACATGCCCTTCGACGGTACGCTCGGATAGGTAGAGGCGCTCTCCGATCCGGCGGTTGCTCATACCGGCGGCGACGAGCTTCGCCACCTCGCTCTCCCGGCGGCTCAACGGGCTAGCGTCGGTTACGGTTTCGGGCTCCCTTTCACCCAGGGCGTAGTCGATCGCCTCGTCCAGGCTCATATTCCAGCCTTGCCTCCAGGCATCTTCACTTTTGCGCGGCCCAAGCCTGCTTTGAGACCGGCGACGGGAAGCTTCGATCTGGCCCAAAGACCACGGGTCGTTTCGGAACGACATCTCGTCCGACATCCGAGTGGCCGCCGCCGCCAGCCGACGCGCGCGCCTGTCGTCGCCGCGGCCCTCGGCCACGCATGACAGGCCATCAAGGCCGAGGACAATGCCAACTTGGTGTTTGAGGAGGCCAAACGTGGACACAGATTCCTTCCAGCTGGCGGCGGCCGCCTCGAGCTCATTACAGCAGCGCTGCGCCCACGCGAGCGTGTGCAGATGGGCTGCCGTTCTCCTGACGTCGCCCCTCGCCCTGGCAGCGCTGACGCACTCGACCAGAATTCCCCGCGCTGTACCGCAATCACCCCTCTGGAACGCAACCTCAGCGATCGCTTGCCTCGCCACGCCAACCAGGCCATGGTTGCTTGAATTCTGCAGGAGGAGGAGCGCCTCCTCGCGCCTGGCGGCCGCTGCAGCGAGTTCACCGCGTCCCATAAGGGCGGCGCTTGCCTCGTGCATGGCGCGAGCCATCATTTCGTCGTCTCCCAGATCGCGTGCCAGCGCCAGACAGCCTTCAGCCAAGCCCGCGGCGGCTTCGTAGTCGCCCTGGTTGTTAGCCAAGTTCGATGCAAAGTAGAGACCCTGCACGCGGGCGGGCCCCTTCATGGACGGACGGGCTAACAGCTCTTCAAGCAGGCTCCTTATCGGCGTGATGTCTCCGTACCAGCTTCCCGCCAGGTCCGCGGCGAGACTGAGCGCCGAATCGTCCGGGCTGTTCCGGACCCACGCGATTGAGGCCATCAGGTTGCCCGACTCGCGTGCAATCCACTGCGCCTCCCTGAAACCCGTTGGGGGATCGGCTTTTGGCCGAGCCCGGTTAACGGGCGACCTAGTAGCGAAACAGTGCCTGAAGTACGCGTAGTGGCGCTGGCGAATCAACTCGAGCTCCCCTGCCTCCCGCAGGCGGTCCTCGCCGTAAGCGATCTGTGATTCAAGGAGTCGGTAACGGCCGCCCGACTCATTGGTCCGCTCAGCCACGACCATCGACTTCTGGACCAAGCTCGTAAGAAGGTCGAGCACCGTTTTCGTCACTCCGTCCGAACAGACCGCCTCCGCGCTCTCTAGCGTAAAACCACCTCGGAAAACGGACAACCGGCGGAAGAGCATGGCCTCGCTTTCGGTGAGTAGGCGGTAACTCCAATCGATCGCCGCGTTCATCGATTGCAGCCGCTCCGGGTCAGACCGGCTTCCTCCGGTAAGCAGGCGGAAACGCTGGCTCAGCTGGCTCAGGATGTCCCGCTCGGTCATCATGTTGATGCGGGCTGCTGCCAGTTCGATGGCGAGCGGCAGGCGGTCGAGGTGCTCGCAGATTTGGGCGATCGGCTCGCGGTTTGAGGTGACGACCTCGAAGTTGGGAAGGGCCAATCGAGCCCGCGCCTCGAACAGCGCAATCGCCTCGCCGGCCGTCAGCGACGCGAGTGGCCAGCGAGCCTCACCCGGCACACCCATCGACTCTCGACTGGTCGCCAGGATCGTGGCTTCCGGGCAACCGGCGAGAAGCGCGGTGCAGAAGTCGGCACACGCCGCAGCGAGGTGCTCGCAATTATCCAGCACCAAAAGCGCTCGCCCGTCGGCGAGCCATGCCATCAGCCGATCCTCAGCCGGCCCGTGCCCGGGGAGTTCAAGCACCCTGACCGCAGCACTGGCCACCTGACCCGGGTCACTGACTGGCGCCAACTCCACCCACCAGATCCCTTGCGGCCAGCGGTTGAGCGATGCGCGGCACAACTCGGCCGCGAGCCGGCTCTTGCCAGCACCGCCTGGCCCCGTCACGGTCACCATCCGGGAACGCGCGAGCACGGACTTGAGCCCCGAGAGTTCGGTGCGCCGCCCGACGAAGCTGGTCAGATAATGCGGCAGGTTGTTCGGGACAGAGGGGAATGATGCTTGCCGCCGTAAGGCCCCCACCTCCATGCGTCTTATTCTGCTCTCAATCACCGCTTCCAGTCAGCGATGGCTTCCTGACCTAACGAGCATTCGACGGGCCAGCGCCCGTGTCGCGGCACCTGCCAGTCCAGTTGGCAGCCAGCTGTGCAAGCGCTTTATCGGTTAAGTGAGGAGGTCCCTCGCTACGAGTGGGGGCTGTTAGGTTCATTGGGTTGGCTACAGTAAATCGAGCCCAAATCCGCCGCTTACGGCCATTTGGTGCGCGCATCGTGAGGGGCGCCGTGTAGGCCAATTGTGCGGGTCGATTGCCGGCGTGGCCCTTGAGCCTGGGAGCGTGTATTTTGCTGGCAGTGCGATGGTTCTGCGCAGGCTAGCGACTTCCCAGAAGAAGCTTGTCTTGTTGGAGACCGTCTTCAGCCCGTGTCGTTCCGCCGTCGCGAGGATCTTGTCAGGCGGGTGGAGGAAGACCTGAAATTGCTGGCGCGCTATGCGGAGTGCTAGGTCCGCCAGGCTTATCACCGCCCTGGTCCACCAACGCTCTTTGGGGAAGCTCACCACGAGGACTTCTCGCGTGTGGCCTGCGGCGGCGCCGGCCAGCTTGGGCATGTCGGGGTAGCAACAGATGACGCGGTTCATGATTACGACGTCCGCGGCCTCCACCTCGCTCGTGGCGTCAGCGAAGTCCATAACCCTGCGCTCAACGCGATCCTCAAGTCCGG
>WNGP01007578.1_pt1 | contig 14818 bp, 11 predicted proteins | sample 5407671 | NCBI WGS metagenome assembly WNGP01 (sample SAMN13153381, study PRJNA577476) | soil metagenome | isolation source: 40 cm soil or saprolite under Garry oak tree replicate 2 | place: USA:California | collected 2016-06-15 | reverse complement strand
AATCGGCAGCAAAAGCGCAAGTCAGCTGGGCGGCGAGAAATCCCGCGGAGCGCGCAGCGATCATGCTAAGGTCCAGCCGAATCATGGAACAGCGCCGCGACGAGATTGTCGATTGGCTGATCAAGGAGTCCGGTAGTACCCGATTGAAAGCCGAACTGGAGTGGCAATGGGTCTATTTGATCACCGTCCAAGCTGCATCGTTTCCTCACCGTCTTGAGGGAAAGATCCTTCCTATTGACGAATATGGCAAAGAGAGCCGGGCGTATAAGCAGCCACTCGGTGTGATCGGCGTCATAAGCGCTTGGAATGTACCTATGATTTTGTCTCAGCGGTCGATTGCTCCCGCGCTGGCGTTGGGAAATGCTGTCGTCGTGAAACCCTCAGAGGAGACGCCGGTGACAGGAGGTCTCCTGCTGGCCAAGATTTATGAAGAGGCGGGTCTTCCTCCCGGTGTGCTGAACGTCGTAATCGGTCCGATCGAGCAGATTGGAGACGCGTTCACGTTGCATCCCACCCCGAGCCTGATTTCCTTTACAGGCTCCACGCCCGTGGGCCGGCGGATTGGTCAGCTTGCCGTAACCGGCCCAAGGATCAAGCGCGTCATTCTGGAACTTGGCGGCAACGCTCCTAGCATAGTACTCGACGACGCGGACATCGATCACGCGGTACGCTCGACGGCGATGGGTCGCTTCATAAATCAGGGGCAAGGCTGCGTGTGTACCAACCGCATTATCGTGGATGCAAAAATCCACGACGAATTCGTCGATCGCTTCACTGCGCACGTGAAGAGCCTGAAATACGGCGATCCAAACGACCCGAATACGGTGATTGGCCCGATCATTAATCAGAAGCAGATGACATCCCACCTTGCGCATATTGCAGGTGCCCGCGCCGCTGGCGCTCGACAGCTACTCGGAGGAGAGCCGCAGGGTCTAGTGCTACCACCACACATCTTTGCCGACGTACGGAACAGCATGGCCATCGCGCAGGAAGAAACCTTCGGTCCCATTGCGCCGATCATTAAGGTCCATGGAGAAGCGGAAGCACTTCGCGTTGCGAATGATACCGAATATGGGCTGACCAGTGCGGTATTTACCGGCGACATCGAGCGAGGCGCTCGGTTTGCGCTGAGAGTACAGGCCGGCATGACCCACGTAAACGACGCCACCTTCGCCGAATCTCTTACTGGACCATTTGGAGGGGAGAAGAATAGCGGTCTCGGCCGCTTTGGCGGCGAATGGATTATCAGCGAATTTACGAGAGATCATTGGGTCACCGTTCGCCACGAAAAGGTTCCTTATCTTTTTTAAGCTGATGACCGGCCCGAAAGAACAGAATGCGGCTCCACAAAACGAACTCGGGAAACAAAGAGGAACAAACGAAAGGAGAACTTCCATGGTTAACAAGTCAATTGGATCTGAAACGCATAAGACCGCCGTCGTTACGGGAGGCAGCCGCGGTCTCGGCCGCAACACCAGCCTGAACCTTGCAACGCGCGGTGTGGACATCATCTTCACCTATCACTCGAACAAGGCCGAGGCCGACTCGCTGATAAGCGAGGTCGAAGGAATCGGACAGAAGGCAGCGGCATTTCGCCTCGACACCGCCGAATTGCGTGGATTCGACGCCTTCGTCGCAGAAGTTCGCAAGACGCTACAGTCCTGGGCGAGGAAGCGGTTTAACTACCTTGTGAATAACGCGGGCAATTATCGAGAGATCGGCTTCGAGAATGTTACCGAGGCGGACTTCGATGCGGTGGTCAACGTTCACTTCAAAGGCGTCTTCTTCCTGACGCAAAAGCTGCTGCCGTTGATGAACGATGGAGGTCGCATTGTGAATATTTCGTCCGGGCTTACTCGTTTCACTGTCCCCGGCAACTCAGTGTATGCCCCGGCCAAGGGTGCGATCGAGGTGCTGACGCACTACCTTGCTAAAGAACTCGCGCCACGGCGGATCACCGCCAATGTGGCGGCGCTGGGACCTATCCAAACAGACTTCGGCGGCGGCATGGTGCGGGACAATCCCGAAATCAACAAATACCTCTCGGCAATGACTGCATTGGGGCGCCCGGGAGTGCCGGATGACGTCGGGCCGATGATCGCCGCTCTTCTCTCTGACGAGAACCGGTGGGTGAATGGCCAGAGAATCGAAGTCTCGGGCGGAATTTTCCTCTGATCTGTGGACCGCCAGCTGGATGGTCGGCATTACCTCGGTAGCGAGGCTGACGCCGGTGCTCTGAGAGCCGACCTACAGCGAACTCAGCGTAACTGAAGAAGCATACTCGAATGAAAACGCACTCAGTTCATGCTCGCGCAATGGTCCGACTTAACCGAGCAGCTTGGTTTGCCACAGTTGCAGGCATGTGCGGGAGCCTTGTTTCCATTGGCCTCGCAAGATTTGCATACACTCCACTGATCCCACCGCTTATCCAGGCGCACTGGTTTTCACCGGCCAACGCCGTCTCTCTCGGTGCCGCGAACTTTGCCGGACACCTCGCGGGTGCTCTTCTTGCTCGGCTGATTGCCGCTGCGCTGTCGAGCCGCCAAGCGCTGCGCCTGCTAATGTTCGTTGCAACCGCTGCGTTTTTTGCCTGCGCCTATCCGCTATCTGTGGTGTGGTTCTTTGTCTGGAGATTCGCGTCCGGATTTTCCGGCGGCGTGATTATGGTCCTCGTTCCTACGTCGATCCTTCCGCAAATCCCAGCCGCTAAGCGCGGATTCGTCAGCGGTATGATTTTTCTTGGTCTCGGTCTTGGTATCGCCGCGTCCGGCACTCTTATCCCGGAACTGCTTCGGCTCGGACTAAGGGAGACCTGGTTTGGACTCGGCATTTTGTCTCTGCTGCTTACGGTCTTCAGTTGGTTCGGGTGGCCGGCCGACAACCCTCCGGCGCTCCGGTCTGAGACGTCCAATGATGTATCTTTTCGGAGCAAGATTTCTCTTACTATTTTGTATGGGCAGTATGCAGCGAACGCTCTTGGCCTCGTCCCGATCATGATTCTGATGGTTGACTATATTGCGCGAGGGCTTGGCCGCGGCGGAGATATCGGCGCGGCATATTGGCGTGTGTATGGTATTGCAGCGATAGTCGGCCCTGTAATGTGCGGCGGTGCAGCGGACAAGATTGGTTTCCGCCTATCCTTCCGCGCTGCGCTATTGCTGCAGGGTATAGCCGTTGGCATTCTTTCGTTCGTGAAGAACTTGGTTGCGGTCGGCATAGCCACTGTACTACTCGGAATTTTCACGACGGGCGTCGTGCCGCTGAGCCTCGGAAGAATCCACGATATTCTGCCCCACAGCCCTACCGCACAGCGGACAGCATGGAGTCGGGCGACGATAGCTTTCGCCGTTTTCCAAGTATTGGGCGGCTACGGCTACGCTTTCCTCTTCAGTCATTCCAAGGAGAATTATGGACTTGTTTTTCTTTGCGGGACTATCGCGCTTGTAATGGCGCTGATCGTCGATTTGTTCATACGCGACGGAGGGTCCACCGCCGCCGACTTATCTCATCCGTCCACCTTATTAGTGTCAGGAAAGAAGCGTTACAAACTTAGCCTCGAAGACAGGAAATCGGAGGCGGGCAGTCTATGATCGAGAAACTACTTCACACAAATCCAGATTACTCCTGAGGCCGCGTTCCGGGACGAAATGGAAGTCAATGTCTTCGGTGTCCTGCGCATGGTGCGTGCCTTCGCGCCCCTACGGGCGAGAAACAGAGGCGGAGCGATAGTCAATATGCTGTCCGTCGTGAGCTGGTATGTTTAGCCGTTTAATGCCACCTACTGTGCCTCTCGCAACCACCTTCGCTGATCTGCTTGGCCGTCCTGTGAGGATGGAACCGCTACCGTGCGAGACTTGGGAGTCGCTGGAAGCCGTGCTGCAAACGCTCATCCAGTCGAGATGAAAGTGGTGATCGTTCCCCGAGTGGGGCGCTTGTGATCATCGCAGCCAAACTCCCGAATTGTCGGCAACCCTTACCTAATCGCGTTACGTGTGGAGACCCGTTTTATAGAGAATGCCTTTGTGGCGCGGGTCAGGGCTGTAGGGGTCGTATACTGGAGCGCCTTTACATCGATAACTGCTTGCCTTTAACAGTGGAATTATTTCGTCAGCTTGCCTTTTTCATTCTGAGCTGCAAGCCCATATCGTATTGCCGCTCCAAGCGTATCGATGTTTATATCCTTTAGAGCTTTAAACCGAATGCAATATCCGGTCACGCTCGCCTTGCCTAGTTTTTTTCCATACGTTTGGGCTAAGTACTTCTTATCTTTGAGACCAAGAATATAGACAGAGATTCCGGTTTTGTTTCCGCTCACACCAATTTGAAAAAACTCTCTACTTTTTCCGTTGGCATATTTCATTGTGTGAAATCCATATCCAATCGTCGGGTTGGAAACAGTATGATTTTTGCTGTCTTTACCATCGAAGAACCATAATTTGCATTCTGGTGACACTTGAAGTGTGAGCCGATGCAACTCTCGCATGTCACTGCGTTTTGGCTCCGGTTGGCTGGTAATATACTTCGTGATTTGTTCTTGTAGGTTCATATGCCTTGAGAGCGATGACCTTATGTTTTGGGACTTTCGTCCTGGGCTCGGCCGGGACGTTGTTCCTCTAGCTCATGAATCTTTTTGAGCTGCTCTCGATAGCAGCCAGCCTCATGCAGAATCTCGCCGTTGTCGTTGTAAATATAAATCCGAAGATACAACTCGTCATTGCTGGCAGCCAAATCTAGTGCCTTGTCGAAAGTTTCGCAGTCTTTCCAGAGAGGGCCGCTTGGCCATGTGAGGGTGTCTACTGGGTCCAGCCGATTACCCGGTATTGTCCCTTGGGTGCACGTACTTCCATCGCTCACCTCGGTGGCTGGAATCTCCTCTAAGTACGCTAGCCTCGCCTCGAAAGCAAGCAGAAAACGGCAGCTTGGCTGTCCGCCTGCCCGCCGGGGTTCAGTCTGGGCGACAATCCAACTCCCTGTTGGCGGACTTAACCCAAATTGTGTCGGCCAACTTAGACTGATTGAACCACCGACGTCTTGGTTCGCTACCGAATGTTAATCGGCCAAAATTTAGCAGTCAGCGAAAATTCAAGTCGCTGAAATAATGGGGTTTGGCTCCCCGGGCTAGATTCGAACTAGCAACCCTTCGGTTAACAGCCGGGGGGTATAAAACTCTAAGTGCCGCGTTCGGTGTCGCTTACGAGCCTTATCGCTGTTTATCCTGCCCTTGAATTGGACGGAAGTTGGACGGAAATTGGGAATCGGTGAGAATGAATGTGTGTGTAACCGATACCGACTGACGCACTCGAAGCAGTACCTTGCTGAACGGTTTCAGGCGGCGGATGATGAAGTTGAAGCGCATCCGCGATACAACATTGCGCCAACGCAGCCGGTCCTGACCGTCCGCAAAGAACAAGGCAAAAAGATTCGCCACTTCACAACGATGCGTTGGGGATTGATTCCATCGTGGGCAAAGGACGTGAGCATCGGAAATCGGACGCTCAACGCGCGGTCGGAGACCGTGACAACCACACCGGCATTTCGAGATTCGATCCTTACCAAACGTTGCCTCATTCCTGCGGATGGATTTTACGAGTGGCGAAAAATGGGATCTGTGAAGCAGCCTTACTGCTTCGAGGTTGGTGAGGGTGAAGTCTTTGCATTCGCCGGACTGTGGGATCAGTGGAGGAGCCCGGATGGAGAGATCATTGAAAGTTGCACGATCTTAACGATTGGCCCGAATGCCCTCGTAGCCGATCTGCACGACCGTATGCCCGTCATCGTGACGCGGGACAAGTACGATGTGTGGCTCGATCCCGACGTGAATGACTGTATCCTGTCAGCAGGAAACTCAACAATTCAAGAATTGACGATGCGGAGGCCGCGTCGCCTGTCACGTTAGACACTCCAACTCAGGGGCAGTTGTTCTAGCCTTTCACGCTTTAACGGGAGATTGGGGGAGGCTTGGTGTTGCGTCGTCAAGGGCTGTCAGTAGTCGGCCATTGTCGTTTAACTTCCGGTTTGCCCGTCAATCGCCAATAGGACTACCTGCCAGTCGACTCATGTCTCCTTAGGGTGATTGCCGCGCCGCCTGCGCGATCTGTTGGAAATAATTCGCTTCGTCGAGATCGGCAATGAGTCCGGGCCCGCTTGGGTGCCATCCCATCCGTCGCCGCGTTTGCACGCTCGAACCGATGAGGTCGCGAGTAACGAACATTCCCAGAAAGCCGAAATGGGCTGCTGCCTCCTCAGCGGATTTGGACACTACCGGCACCTTCAGGCCGCGGCCGATGGCGTCAGCGATATCGCGGAATCGAACTCCCTCTTCGGCGACCGCGTGATACCTCGCGCCTGCTTCCTGCTTCTCTAGCGCCAACCGGTAGAGGCGGGCAGCATCGAGGACGTGCACGGCCGCCCAGCGGTTGCATCCGTCGCCTACGTACGCTGACACACGCTTCTCGCGCGCCTGCGCGATGAGGTAGGTGACGAGGCCCTGCTTGACGGTGTCGTGGACCTGGGGCAGGCGCACCACCGACGCACACACGCCACGCTTTACTAAGGCCTCAGCCGTCGCTTCCGAGGCGCGGGGATACGAGGGCGACGGAGGGAGAGGAGCATCGTCCTCTGTGGGGATCCGCCCCCGCGCCACCGTCGCTAGCCCGGAGGTGACAAGCAATGGCCGCTCGGAGCCTTCGAGAGCCGAGCCGAGAACCTCGATGGCGCGCTTGTCGATCTCGCAGTTTTCTGCAAACTTCGAGAAGTCGTGGATAAAGCCCATGTGAATCACGCCATCGGAAATAGCCGCGCTGCTGCGCAGGCTTTCCAGATCTTTCAGATCGCCTCGATGCACCTGAGCACCAGCAGCGATTAGGGACTTGGCGCCTGCATCGGAGCGAGCAAGTCCGAACACCTTATACCCCGCACCGATAAGCTCCTGAACCACGGCCGAACCGATGAATCCTGTAGCTCCTGTGACAAATATCTTCATAGATCGCTCCTTCTTTCGACATAGGGAAATCAAATTAGTGGGCAGATTGACGCGCCGCCACGGCATTTTTTGCGATTGAATTGAGCTCGCTGATTGTTTCTGAAGTGAGTTGCAAGGCTGCAGCGCCAAGATTCTCTCGAAGATGGTTTATCGAAGACGTGCCGGGTATGAGCAGAACGTTGGGAGAACGCTGAAGAAGCCAGGCCAGGGCGACCTGCATCGGAGTAACTTGCAAGGACGCCGCGATCCGGTCGAGCACGGATGACTGTAACGGCGTGAATCCTCCCAACGGGAAAAACGGGACGTACGCTATGCCTTGCTGCGCGAGAGCATCGATGAAGGCATCGTCATTTCGTTGTGTCACGTTATAGAAGTTTTGGACGCAAACTATCTCCGTGATTCTCTGAGCCTCCTGGAATTGCTGGGGAGTGACATTGCTAACACCGATGTGACGAATCAGCCCCTGACTCTTCAATTCAGCGAGCACCGTCAATGGTTCCTCGATCGAACCCTCCGATGGCTCCATGACGCCACCGACACGCAGGTTCACCACTTCGAGCCGATCCACACCAAGATTTCGAAGGTTGTCATGGACTCCCTCGATCAATTCCCTGCGGGAGAGGGCATGGAGCCAGGACCTGTCTTCGCCGCGGCGGGCGCCGACTTTGGTAACAATCACCACGTCGGCCGGGTAGGGATGAAGTGCCTTCTTGATAATCTGATTTGTCACGTGCGGACCGTAAAAGTCGCTGGTGTCGATGTGGTTCACGCCAGAGCCAATCGCCTCTCGCAGAACAGCGACCGCTGCGTCAACGTCCCGTGGAGGTCCCCAAACTTCGGGGCCGGCAAGTTGCATGGTGCCGTAGCCCATTCGGTACAGATTCGTCGAGGTTCCCACAAGTTTGAAAGTGCCCCCAAGCTTCGTCGATTTGGTCATTGTGTCTTTCCTCCCAACCGTGAGCCAGTTTTTGATAAAATGGAGAGTGCCTCCGAATAGATAGATTACCGGAGAGTGTCTCCGGTTACAAGTTTTTTTGAGATTTTGAGATGGCTAACAGACGCTCTCCATCGGTCAACCGAAAGCCCCGCGCGGACGCGCAGCGCAATCGCGAGCACATCCTGGAAGTGGCGAAGCAGGAGTTCACCCGCTCGGGCGCAGACACCAGCCTGGACGACATCGCTAAACAAGCGGGTGTTGGACCGGGAACTTTGTATCGCCACTTTCCCACGCGCGAGGCGCTTCTAAAGACGGTTTACCGTACGGAGATGGAAAGACTAGCCGCAGCGGAGCAGCGCTTTGCTGAGACCATGCCCCCCATCGAAGCGCTGCGGGCTTGGCTGTTGCTGTTCGTTGATTCTATCGCGACGAAACAGATCATCGCCCCTGCCCTCAACGCGCTGGTCGGAGATCCCAAGAAGATATTCGAAGCTTCCTACGCGCAGGTCCATGACGCCCTCCGCACTTTGGTGAAGCGGGCGGTCAAGAACGGTGACATTCGAAAGGACCTGGACCCAATCGACCTACTTCGGGCTCTCGTCGGCGTCGCCAACGTGGCGTCTACCCCCGATTGGCAGCCAAGCGCCAAGAGACTTGTAGATATTCTCATCACCGGCTCGCAGCCAATCAAATCGGCCGCGAGCTGACTTCCGGATTGTCGGCCAACAGGAAGTTGGGATTGTCGCCTGGAACTGGACCCCAGCGTACAGCCCACAACAGCCACAACAGCAGCCCACCCCTTGACAACCGTCTCCGTTCTGATCAGAATTAGCATAGGCGAACAAAAAGCGAATATAAGTTGGGACCATGGCCGCAACCCTTCTGAAACAAGGAAGACTCGAAACAGCTCTCGTTGGACGTGGGCTAGAAGGATTTCAGCGGCGCGTCGAGGTTGAACTCCAGCCGAGCGGAGTCATGGAACTCGATGCGGTTCTAGGTGGCGGTTTTCCCCGTGGGTCTCTCGTGGAATTGTATGGTCCTGCTTCATCGGGGCGGACGAGTTTGGCTTTCTCTTTGCTTGCGGAGGCCACGGAACGTCAGCAGGCGTGCGCGTTCGTTGATGTCGCCGATTCTCTTGACCCGTTGTCGCTCGCGGCTGCGGGCGTGGACCTTCCGCGGCTGCTTTGGATTCGATGCGGAGAAACCGGGGACCGAGGACCGAATGTCAAAACGCCTTCGTACTTTGCTGGAGTGGGCAAAGAAACAGGAAAGACACGCGGCTTTGGTGCCGAGACCAATAAGCCAATGCAAATACATGGTTGGCGGCATCCGCGTGAATTGATGCGCGGCGTCGAGAACGCAATTCCCTCCATAGTAGGAAAGCAAACTGTGGTCACAGAATCGGGACAGATACACGTCGTCGCTCGCTGCGCGGAAGAGCAAGTCGAACGAGACAGGGAACCTCCGCGGCGAGGTTTTCGCCCTCCACGACCTTTGCCGTTGGTTCGTGAAGTCAATCCACCGCTCCAGGTGGGTAGCGGCGCGAGAAGCGGAAAGCCTTGGAAGCGGCTCGAACAAGCGCTGAAGTCAACCGACCTGCTGTTGCACAGTGGGGGATGGGGAGTCGTCGTCTTGGACCTCGGGGAAATTTCGTGGGTTGAGGCTCGGCGGATCGATCTGAGTACGTGGTTTCGTTTTCGGCGTGCGATCGAAAACACGCCGACGATTCTGCTTCTGCTCGGAGAAGAATCATGCGCGAAAAGCTGCGCTTCGCTGGTTCTCCGCTGCCAGAGAAGAGCAGACCATTGGAGCCGAGCCGCAGCAAGTATTCAAACGGGTGCATCGACGTTCGAAGGTTTTGAAGTTCAGGGAGAAGTGACGCGTTCGCGAGCCCTGTCGCAACCCGCCGATTTAGCTCGCTGGCAGACGCACACGCCATAAAGCACTAATAAGCCCGGTTTGTTTCCCTTTCCTCTACCAAGTTCAGGGGACGCACGTTGGCTTTCGCATGTCTATTCGTTCCGGATTTTCCCGTGCAGGCAGTCGTTCGCCTTGAGCCGGACCTTCGAGAGAAAGGAGTTGCGATCCTCGCGGGCGCAGCACCGCTGACGAAAGTATTTGCTACCAATCGCCAAGCCAGGGACCTGGGCGTCGAAACCGGAATGACGAAAGTTCAGGCAGAAGCGTTCCAAGGCGTCGTGTGGCGATGGCGGTCCCTTTCTCAGGAAGCGAGCGCCTATGCCGCGCTTCTCGATTGTGCGTGGGCGATTTCGCCGCGTGTTGAGGATGGGCCAAAAGGCGCGGAGGAGGATTTTTGCGACACGGTTGTGCTCGACTTGGCTGGCTGCGAAAAGCTCTTCGGTTCTCCGGAAAAGATCGCGCACGACTTGAAGCGCATCGCTTCAGAAGTCGGCCTTGAGGCAAACGTTGCCGTTGCCGGAAATCCCTTAGCTGCGGGATGCGCGGCACAAGGCTTCCTTGGAGTGACGGTGGTTCCAGCCGGAGACGAAAGACTTCAGATGGGACGCCTTTCGCTCGAAGGTCTGGGCATTCCGTTCGAGTTCGTCGAAACGTTGAGGCGTTGGGGCGTCGGTACATGCAAAGAATTTGCTGCTCTCCCTGAAATTGCGATTGTCGAGCGACTCGGACAGGAAGGGCTCCGCTGGTGGCGGCTGGCGCAGGGCGCGAACGCTCATCCTCTGATCGCCAAAGATTTTCCATCGAATTTTGAAGAGCACATGGACTTGGAGTCTCCGGTGGACTTGCTGGAGCCGTTGCTCTTCGTGCTGAACAGGCTGCTCGAACAATTGTTTGCACGGCTGCGCATGCACATTCTTTCCATCGGAGAGATCAAAGTTACCCTCACGCTCGAACGAAAGGACTCGCGGAGGAAGGACCCTGTTTATCATGTCCGGACACTGCGGCTTCCTGTTCCAGCGCGAGACGGCAAGCTTCTCTTGAAACTCTTGCGGCTCGATCTCGAAGCGCACCCTCCGTCCGCGCCTGTCGCGGCGGTCTCGATGTTGACGACTCCCGCGAGAGCACCTTCGCAGCAGCTCGGGTTATTCCTGCCCCTATCTCCCGACCCGGAGCGTCTAGAAATTACGCTCGCGCGAATCCAAAACACAGTTGGGGAAGGCCGAGTGGGGGCGCCAGTTCTGCTCGATACGCATGGTCCCGACTCTTTTCAACGGAACCGTTTTGTCTTACCGGAAATGAGGGAAATACGCGCTGGCGGAGAAAAGCACGCTACCGCTGTAATGCGCATTTACCGGCCTCCACTTTCGGCGACGCTCGAGCTTCGAGAAGGAAGGCCGACGTTTCTCAGTTGCGAGGGTATTCGCCGACAGATCCTTGCGTTCGCGGGACCGTGGAAAAGAAAAGGCGACTGGTGGTCTGAAACGGCATGGGCGCGCGAGGAATGGGACATCGAGATAAGGACGTTACGTCCCAAGGTTCGAGCGGAACTCTCGGGGAATGGTGAAAACGAGACTGCACTGTATCGAGTTTATAAGGACCTGCGTGCGAAGCGCTGGTTCGTGGAAGGAATCTACGATTGAAGTACGTCGAGCTACATTCCGCTTCCGCATTCAGTTTCCTCGAAGGTGCTTCGCGCCCGGAAGACCTGGTGTCTCGCGCGAAACAGTTGGAACAGCCAGCCATTGCGTTGGTGGACCGCGATGGTGTTTACGGTGCTCCACGATTGCATATGGCTGCAAAGTCCGTAGGGATTCAGCCTCACGTTGGCGCCGAGATTTCCGTGGAAGGTTTTGGAAACCTGGCAAGGCCGCCGTCGTGGATGCCGAATTCTTTTCCCGCAAGGCCAGTACGGTTGCCTCTGCTCGTTAAAAGCCGGACGGGATATCAGAATCTCTGTCGTCTCATGACGCGTTACAAATTGCGCGAAAAAGAAAAAGGAACAGGAACAGCAAACCTAGACGAGGTCGCGGAACACGCCGAAGGTCTGGTGTGTTTGACGGGTGGCGAGGAAGGCGTGCTTGCGGCCTCGCTTTCAGACAAGGGTTTCGAGGATGCCCGAAAGAACATTGAACTCCTCACGACTATTTTCGGCAGGAAGAATGTCTATGTGGAATTGCAGCGGCACTGCGATGTTGCCGAAGAGCGGCGCAATCAGGCGGCAGTGCGTCTTGCTGAAACCATGGGCCTGCCGTTCCTCGCGACGAATGGGGTCCGCTATGCAACTCCCGCTGAGCGAGAAATTCTTGATGTGTTTACGTGCATTCGGAATCATTGCAAACTCGAAACTGCGGGTCGGCTGCTCGAACGAAGCGACGAGCGCCATCTTCGTTCGACAGAAGAGATGGTGCAGCTATTTTCGGATTTGCCGGAAGCGATTCAGAACACGAGCGAACTCTCCGCAAGACTCCAGTACACCCTGGCTGATCTCGGTTACGAATTTCCCCGCTATCCCGTTCCCGAGGGAGAAACAATGGATTCGTTTCTTCGCAAGCGCACGGAAGAAGGCTTTCAAAACCGGTATGGCGCTAAACGGGACGATGATCTATTTGAACGCGCCAAGCGCCAGATAGAGCGCGAATTGGCGCTGATCGAAAAGCTGCATCTTGCCGGGTACTTCCTGATCGTCTGGGACATCATTCGATTTTGTCGCGAACAGAAAATCCTCGTGCAGGGCCGCGGTTCGGCTGCAAACAGCGCGGTTTGCTATTCCCTCGGAATTACGGCGGTCGATCCGGTCGGGATGAAACTGCTCTTTGAGCGGTTTCTCTCGGAGGAACGCGGCGAGTGGCCGGACATCGACCTCGATCTACCGAGCGGAGACCAAAGAGAAAAGGCGATTCAGTACGTGTATCAAAGATACGGGCAGCTCGGCGCCGCAATGACGGCGAACGTCATTACTTATCGTGACCGCTCGGCTGCGCGAGAGGTAGGCAAAGCTCTTGGATTCGATCAGGAGATGCTGGATCGGCTTTCAAGCGTGGTGAACAGCGGAGAATGGCGCGGTCCATCTGACAATTTCGAAAATCATTTTCAGCAAGTTGGCTTCGACCTGAACCATCCTCGCGTTCGGAAATACTGGGAGCTGTGCGAACGCATTCAGGATTTGCCGAGACACTTGGGCCAGCATTCTGGTGGAATGGTCGTCTGTCAGGGGCAACTTGATTCAGTTGTTCCACTCGAACCAGCAACGATGCCGGGCCGCGTCGTCGTGCAATGGGACAAGGACGATTGCGCTGACATGGGTATCATCAAAATCGATTTGCTGGGACTCGGCATGATGGCCGTGCTCGAAGAGTGCTTGGAACTTATTCCCAAGCACTACGGCAAACCGGTCGACCTGGCGCAACTTCCTCCCGACGATCCTCCGGTCTATGAAACCTTGCGCAAGGCGGACACGGTTGGAATGTTCCAAGTAGAAAGCCGCGCGCAGATGGCCTCGCTGCCGCGCAATGCGCCAGTGAAGTTCTACGATCTCGTGGTACAGGTAGCCATCATCCGGCCCGGCCCGATTGTCGGAAAGATGATGCATCCCTACATGAATCGGCGGCAAGGCAAGGAGCCGGTCACGTACGCTCATCCTTCGCTTGAACCGATTTTGGAACGAACTCTGGGAGTGCCACTGTTTCAGGAACAACTTCTGCGCATCGCAATGGTGGCGGCGAACTTCACAGGTGGTGAAGCAGAAGACCTCCGCCGAGCGATGGGTTTCAAGCGTTCGGAAGAACGCATGCACAAAATTGAAGCGAAGCTGCGGAGCGGCATGACCAAAAACGGTTTCAGTCCCGGAACGCAGGAAGAGATCATCACGCAAATTACTTCCTTCGCGCGCTATGGTTTTCCTGAATCGCACGCAGCGAGTTTCGCTCTGATCGCCTATGCCAGCGCGTATTTGAAGTTCCACTATCTGGCAGCGTTCACGGCGGCATTGCTCAACAATCAGCCAATGGGTTTTTATAGCCCGGCGGTGCTTGTGCACGATGCGCAGTTGCATGGCCTGCGAGTGAAACCGATCAACGCGCTCAATTCTGAATGGAACTGCACCATCGAGCACACGATTAAAGGGGACAAGGATGTTCCGTGTCTGCGCATCGGGTTCCGTTACGTCCGGGGACTGAGGCAGACGGCAGCGGACAACGTTGTCTCGGAGCGGCAGAAGCGCCCGTTCGAGGGGATTGATGACCTGGTCCGCCGTGTCCCGGAACTGCAGAAAGCGGAGCTGGTAACGCTCAGCGAGATTGGTGCGCTGAACTCTCTTGGAAGCGGAGTGCATCGAAGAACTGCTCTGTGGCAAGTGGAACGCGCGGCCCGGCCTGCTGGCCCGTTGCTGGACGCGATTCCAGAGCAAATGGAATTGTCGCCACTGCGTCAAATGACGGACGAAGAGCGTCTTGTTGCGGATTTTCACGGGTCGGGCATGAGCACTGGTCCGCATCCGATGACGTATTGCCGGGAAGCTCTATCCAAGCTCCAAGTAAAACGAGCGTGCGATTTGCCTCGGGTGCAGGACGGACAATACACGCGGGTAGCAGGATGTGTAATCGCTCGGCAGCGTCCGGGAACGGCGAAGGGCTTCGTCTTTTTGAGTCTGGAAGATGAGACAGGAATTTCGAACGTGATTGTGAATCCTGACCTTTACGAGAAGTACCGCGTGGTGATCAACCGTGAGAAATTCCTTCGGGTTGACGGCGTCCTTCAGAATCAGGACCATACCATATCGATCAAGGCTTCCCGAGTGCTACCGATCTCCTTCACCGCAGCGGAGACACAGTCCCACGATTTTCATTAGTCCCATTATAGGGTCCCAAACGAGAATTTCGTTCTCGTAATGCTTGCCTTCTTAGGCTGCTTTCAAACCGACAGCCTCGACGAGGTCGTCGAGCGCCTCAATCACGGCAGTATATCGACGATCGAGAGCCGTG
>WNGP01005568.1_pt1 | contig 14819 bp, 10 predicted proteins | sample 5407671 | NCBI WGS metagenome assembly WNGP01 (sample SAMN13153381, study PRJNA577476) | soil metagenome | isolation source: 40 cm soil or saprolite under Garry oak tree replicate 2 | place: USA:California | collected 2016-06-15 | reverse complement strand
TCGACGCCATCAGCACGCTTGTCACAAGAGAACAGCCGCGCCGCAGCTTCATTGGTATTGCTCTCTCCCTGCTATCACTGGTCGTCATGCCACTTCTCGCAAGAGCAAAACGACGCACCGCGTCAGAATTAAACAGCCCAGCTTTGCATGCCGATTCGCGGCAGACGTCAATCTGCGCTTATCTGTCCGCCATTCTGCTTTGCGGCTTGCTCCTCAACGTTACGGTCGGATGGTGGTGGGCTGACCCCATTGCTGCCCTGGCAATGGTTCCCATCATTGCGCAAGAAGGACGCGAGGCTCTGAAGGGCGAGATTTGCTCTGATTGCCACTAGCGCAATGCGCCACGCCGCAGTGCCCGCTCTTTCATCAACACAAAAAATACCGGCACTAGAATCAACACATGAACGGTCGAGGTAATCATTCCGCCGACCATAGGCGCGGCAATCGGCTTCATCACATCAGAGCCGATACCACTCGCCCAGAGGATCGCAATCAGGCTGGCGAGAACCGCGCTCACTGTCATCAGCTTTGGTCGGAGCCGCTGCACAGCACCCTCAATCGCGGCCTCGTGAATATCGGCATGTGTAAGCGGGCGACCTGAAGCAATGCGCTTATCGAGCGATTCGTGCAGATACACGACCATCACGACGCCCGTCTCCACCGCGATTCCAAACAGCGCGATGTAGCCGACCCACACCGCGACGCTGAAGTTGTAGCCAAGCAGCCACTGCAAGATCAGCCCGCCGGTCATCGCGTAGAACGTGGGGAAGATCAGGACCATGGCCTCGGTTAACGAGTGGAAAACCATGTAGAGGAGCAAGAAGATCACGAAGAACACCACGGGCAAGATGAGCTTCAGCCGCTCCTTCGCCCGCAGCTGGAATTCGTATTCGCCCGACCACTGGTAGGTGTAGCCAGCAGGCAATTGCAGCTTCTGCCGAAGCATGTTGCTGGCCTGGTTTACGAAGCCGCCGTAGTCGGTGGTGTTGAGATCAATATAGACATATCCCGTGAGCTGGCCATCTTCATCGCGGATCATGGCCGGACCGCGTGAGAAGGAAATCTTCGCTACTTCGGAAATTGGGATCTGTGCGCCCGAAGGTGTCGCGATCAAGACCCGGCTAAGCTCTTCGACGTTGTCGCGGAAATCACGCTGGTAGCGGACATTGATCGGGTAACGTCGGCGCCCTTCGATGTTCTCGGCGACATTCATGCCTCCAATGCCCGATTCCACGGCCTGTTGCACGTCGGCGATGGTCAAGCCGTATTTCGCCGCCTCTGGACGATTGACTTCCACGTTGATGTAAAAGCCCTGCGAAACCCGCTCGGCAAACACCGAACGAACCTGCGGCAGACCCGAAAGAATCTGCTGCACTTGCGCCCCGAGCTGTTGGATCTGCTCTAGATTGGTGCCCTGGAGTTTCATTCCCACGGGCGTCTTGATCCCGGTTAACGCCATGTCGAGGCGGTTTTGTACTGGCATGGTCCAGGTGTTCGTGAGGCCCGGAAACTGGAGCTTCTCGTCCATCTCGCGAATGAGCTTCTCGTACGTCACCCCTGAGCGCCACTTCGCGCGCGGCTTTAGCATTACGGTCGTGTCATACATATCGAGCGGAGCGTTATCGGTGGCGCTGTCGGATCGGCCGACCGCGCCGAAGACGGTCTCAATCTCTGGAAAGGATCGGAGAATACGGTCTTGCTCCTGTAAAAGCTGCGAAGCCTGCGTGATCGAGATGCCGGGAAGTGCTGTGGGCATGTAGAGCGATGAGCCTTCAAACAAGGGCGGCATAAACTGACTGCCGATTCTGAACATCAAGGGAAACGTCACCACGAGGAATACCAAATTGAGCAACAACGTCGTCTTGCGGTACTTCAGGCAGAGTCGTAAAACCGGCAGATAGAGTGCCTGCGTAACTCTTGAAATCGGATTTTCCGATTCGGGCCGCAGCTTCCCTCGAATGAAAATGACCATCAGGATGGGGACCAGCGTGATGGCCAACAAGGACGAAAAGCCCACGGCCAGAGTTTTTGTCCATGCCAGCGGACGGAACATGCGTCCTTCCTGTGCTTCCAGAAGGAACACCGGGAGGAACGAGACCACAATAATAAGGAGGGAAAAGAACAGTGCAGGGCCCACCTGCTTGGCTGAGTCGATGAGAATGCGCACCCGCTCTCGTTCAACTGCCTTCTTCGCGGATTTACCTGCGCTCGCATCTGTCTCTTTGTGAAGGACTGATCCATTCGAGGAATTCGTCTCACCGAATACTTCTCCTGATGCCGGGCGCTCGGAAAGATGCCGATATCCGTTCTCCACCATCACGATGGCGGCGTCCACCAAGACACCAATCGCCAACGCCAAACCGCCAAGGGACATGATGTTGGAGCTGACGTTAAGGTAGTACATAGGAATGAAAGAGATCACGAGCGCAATGGGCAATGTCAGAATCGGGATCAGCGCCGAGCGGAAGTGGAACAGAAACACAATGATGACCAGGGAAACGATGATCGCTTCCTCCAGCAGACTATGTTTCAAAGTGTTTATCGATTCGCTGATCAATCCCCCGCGGTCGTAGCTAGAGACGATCTCGACTCCCGGCGGCAGTGATCCTTTGATCTCAGCCAGCTTCTTCTTGACACCATCGATCACGTTGAGAGCATTCAGCCCATACCGCATGACCACGATGCCGCCCACGGTCTCGCCTTCGCCGTTCCACTCCGCTACACCTTCTCGCATGTCTGGGCCGAAGGAAACCGTGCCCAGATCCTTGATCAATACAGGCGTTCCGTTCTTCGCCATGACGGGCACGTTTGCCAGATCATCGAGCGACTTCAGATAGCCCAGCCCGCGAATCATGTATCGCGTACCGCTCAGTTCCAGTACGCGGCCTCCGACTTCATTCGTACTCGACTTCACCCGGTCAATTACGGTGGACAGCGGGATGCCATACGCGAGTAACTTGTTGGGATCGACATTGACCTGGTACTGCCGCACGAACCCACCGATGCTCGCCACTTCGGCCACGCCAGGAACGGTCGCTAGCTGATAGCGCAGGTGCCAATCCTGAATGCTTCGCAGATCGGCGAGGCTCTGCTTGTGGCTGTGATCGACGAGCACATATTCATAGACCCAACCCGCACCGGTCGCGTCCGGGCCGATGGCAGGATGCACATTCGCAGGAAGCCGACCCGCAATCGTCTGCAGATACTCCACAACCCGAGAACGGGCCCAGTAAATATCGGTGTTGTCTTCGAACACGACGAAGACGTACGAGTCATTGAACATGGTCTGCGCGCGTACCGCTTTCACCCGCGGCGCAGCTAGCAGAGCAGTGACGATCGGGTAGGTGACTTGATCTTCGATGATGTTGGGTGGTTCGCCTTCCCAATTGGTGTGAATGATGACCTGCACATCTGAAATGTCCGGCAGGGCGTCCAGAGGAATGTGGCCCATGGACCAAATCCCAGTCAGCGTGAGCAGAAGCACCCCAGTGAAGACCAGGAAGCGATTGTGTGCGCACCACTCGATGATTCGGGAGATCATGACTACATACCTCCCGTCGCATTGAGCGTGAGCTGCTTGTTCGCAATCGTTTGCCCGTTTCGTTGTGCCCTGATCGTGACCTGCCAAGTGCCGCCGGAGCCGAGATCACCTTTGCCTTCATACAGCCCGCCGCCTTTGTCGCTGGCATCGATGACGGTCTTCATCGAGGCCATTCCCATCGCCGGCATTGCGGCCATGAAGAAGGTCACGGTTACGTTTGCTCCCGTGATCGGTTTCCCATCTTGCCCCGTCACCTTCACGCGAACGATGTTGCTGCCCTTGTGCAGAGGGTCGGGGTCAGTCGTCAGATCCACACTCGCTTGTTGTGGCGCTGGAGCATTCATCGAAGCCGCCTGACCAGCACCGGGAGGCGGAGGAATAAACGCGCCTGCAGCCGCTTGCAATTGCGCCTCGGAATCAATCAGGAAGTTTGCCGACGTGACGATTTGTTCTTGTGCCTTTATGCCTTTCGTGACCACCAGTTCATCGCCGACTTGAGGCCCGAGCTCGACTTCACGCGGCTCAATGTTGCCCTCACCGCGATACACAAAGACCAAGTTTTTTGTTCCGGAATGAAATGCAGCGCTGGCAGGGATGACCAACTGCCTTCCCATCGGGAGCTTCGCGCGAACATTGACGTACATTCCAGGCCGCAACTTCAGGCCAGGATTGGGAAACACCAGCCGTACCGGCAGCGTGCGCGTGTTCATGTCTAACTGCGGGAGGATGTAATCTAGGCGTCCGGTGAAAACTCGACCGGGATACGCATCGACGCCGAGACTGGAGAAGAGACGGTGAGATCCATGATGACCTTGCCCGTCTGATCGAGCTTCTCGATTTCAGCGGGAGACACTTCCCATTGCAGCAGTCTCTCTTTGGCAGCACTGAGGAGCGACGAGGCACCCGAAGCCACTCCGTTCACTTTGCTTTGCTGCAAGGACTCTGAGTTTTTCTTCGCCAGCAGATATTCCTGCTCGGTCGTCACCAGGTCAGGGCTGTAGATCGTGAACAATGGCTGACCTTTGCCAATGAAATTGCCGGTGGCATCGGCATACACCTTGCGAATCCAGCCGGCAAAGCGCGTTTGCACATAGGCCTGCCGCCGCTCATCGACTTGTACGTTGCCGTAGAACCGGGTCTCGGTGTTTACAGCTTTGGACTCAACCTTCCCAAGCACAACGCCAATGCTCTGCATCCGCTGGGGCGTGAGCTGGATTGGGACAAGCGGCATCTCTTGCATATTGCCGGCCTGAGGGTCACCTGCCGCTCTGGGCTCGGAACCTAAGGCGTTTGCCGACGCAGGGTGTGACATCGCCTCCATTGACTCGTCTGCGGAACTGTTGCCAGACTGCGTCGAAGGTCCAGCATGACTTAAACGCCACCCCAAGACTGACGCCACAATCGCGAGCACAACGGTTGCGATCGCTGCAATCCAAAACGCCCGGCGATAGTTGTTCTGTTCTGTGTGGAGCATGTTTGACTCCTCATTTGCATTCGTTCTGAAGTTGCGCTCGTTCATGGCACATCCACCCCGGTCAGGCGCTCCAGTTCAGCCAGCGCCGATTCGTGCTCCACCAGCTCGTTCCGGTATTCCAGATCCAGATTCAACACATCGAGGAACCCGGAAAGCAGACTTTCGAAATCTTGCCGATTCGATTGATAAGCAGACAGGGCGGAGCGAAACGTAGCTTCCGATTGCGGGACGAGGCCGTCGCTGTAGATTTTCAACCGCTCCTCCGAAGTCTTTGCACGAATGTACTGTTGCTGGACTTCTGACAGGACGCGCTGCGATTCACCGTCCAGCTCTTGCCGCGCGCGCTCCTGGTTCTGTTCCGCTTCGGCCAATGCCGCGCGCTGGCGACCCCGGTTCGGCAAGCGCACACTAAAGCTCGCCATGTAGTAGTCCTTGAATTGACTCGCGGTGTGCTCGTATGTGTAGCCCACATTGAAGTCCGGGCGGAAGTCTTTGTGCGCGAGCTCGACTTGGGTGTCCTGCTGCCGGATGGAGGCCTGCTTTGAGCGTATCTCGGGATTCTGCTCGCGAGCTCGCTGCAGGAGTTCGGTCGCGGTGTACGGAAGAGATCGCACCGTAAGGGTCTCGGCAACGATGTCCGCGGACTCCTGCGGACGGCCCAAGAACTGCTTGATCTGAGCTTCAAGCAGTCCTTCCTCCTGATGGTGGTGTGCGACCTCTTGAAGAATCTTGGTGTGCTGCAACTGAGCTTTCAGCACATCCTGCTGATTGCCCTGACCCACGCGGTAGCGTGCCTCGGTCGCCTCCTGCACCTGATTCAGCAGCTCGTCACTTCTTTGCAGAACCCCGAGGGTTTGCTGAATGTATGCCAAGCGGAAGTAGACCATCTTGAGATTCCCCACAACCGTTCTTCGCATTGAATCGGTCTGCGCTTCCATGGAGGCCGCTTCGTGTTCGGCGACACTGGCGCGCAATCGCCGTTTACCTGGGAAGGGGATGTCCTGCGACGCGCCGAACCCGATGTAGGCGAAATCGCTGTTGCTGTAACCCGCGAAGGGTCGTGGACTGCCCACGCTGAACTGCTGCACTGAAAGTTGTGTCTCGGGTAGCGCGGAGACCTGCTTGGGAACGCTTCGTGAGGCCTGCCAAGCGTGAAAAGAGGCGGCAATCTGGGGATTCTTCTGCTCAGCCTCCTGCACCAGTTCGTGCAGAGACCTAGACGTTCCCGCGTGCTCGTCCATTACGTGAGATTCAGGAGTCGAGCCTGGCTGCTGCCAATTTCTTGCTTGTTGAGCTGTCCCGTTAACAGCAAAGAGTATCGTTACAACGAGCAGAGCTGCGCTGATCAGTGAAATACGAACACGCCCGAAGAGACTTCGGGACAAATCAAGGAATTGCATCTTTCCTCCGCATCACAAGCATAAGTTTGCAAACGCACAAACGTGCAGACGCACGAATGCGTTAACAGCTGAGAGGAAAGGCGATCAGATTCTAAGAACGGAACTAGTGACCGGAGGTGAGACAGGCGGCGAGTGGATGGGAGCTGACCAGGGGGATGAACCAGATTCCGGCATCGTTGTGATCGTCGGAGTCGGCGGTAGCGCGTGTGCAAGAACCAGCGCCAGATGCCTCGAATTAACGTCCGAGGAACTCTTGATTGCAGGCGGATGATCCGAGACTGTCGCGGTCTGACAGCAGGAATGAGATTTGGCCATTCCTTTTCCACATTCTTGCGCCATGCGCTTACAACAGTCATGCTCCGCAGCAGTCATAGCGAATGCGGGCATGACACATGCCATAATCGGCATCGCAAGCAGAACAAGCGACAGCACTGAAACGCCGACTTTGCCAACTGGCTTCATAGCCTTAAGAAAGTATAGGTTCGACCACAGGTTAGACGCAATGCCAACCGGAAAGTTACCGGTTACGGAAGGCAGTCTGGGGCTGGCTCGTCCTACTCCCAAGTAGCTTTGCCCTGGAGTTCAGTGTTCCAGTCGAGTCGTGCTCCTCTCGCGGAATCAACGGTTTAGCCGAGGTTGCCAAAAATCTGGGCAGTGCTGATGCCGCTGATTAGCACGCACTATGTCAAATAGGAGCAGGGGGTGTGCAGGTTCGCTCCAGATTCTAGCGAGCACTCTTCGTTCGTTTGTCTGCCATCCTTTCCTGGACAGATTTCTTTTTAGCGGGCCGCGTGCTGCAGTTTCAGTCGACGAAGCAACTGTGCATTCGCAGCCACGATGATAGTGGAGAGGCTCATTGCGACTGCACCAACGCTCATGGGCAGATCGAGTCCCCATCGAACGAGAAGGCCTCCTGCGACAGGGATGGCAACAAGGTTATAGGCGGTCGCCCAAACGAGATTTTGAATCATTTTTCGATAGGTAGCCCGAGATAGTTTGATCGCTCCCACAACATCGCGCGGATCGCTGCGCACAAGCACGATTCCAGCTGACTCAATTGCCACATCGGTTCCAGCGCCAATCGCGATTCCCACATCTGCGGTCGCCAGTGCTGGAGCGTCGTTCACGCCGTCACCAACCATTGCGACCTTTTTGCGGCCCGCTTGAAACCCCTTCACGGCCGATGCCTTCTCAGCTGGAAGAACCTCGGCTGCGACCTCGTCTATCCCGATGCGTCGAGCGACCGAATCAGCAACCGTCTTCGCGTCTCCGGTGATCATTGCGACCCGGATACCAAGCCGATGAAGTTGCGTGACCGCTTCATAGGATTCGGGCCGAATCTCATCTTCCACGGCCAAAGCGCCGAGCAGTCGCCCTTCGACGACGACATATAGAACTGTCTTTCCTTCGGCTGCCCAGGCTGTCGTTAACTTTCGAACTTCTGGCGGCACTACTACCACCTTGGACTCGATCAAGAGACAGGGTCCGCCGACTACGATTCTCTTGCCGTCTACGAGCGCCTTTGCCCCTCGACCGGGCAGCGGCTCGAAGTCGGCAGCATGCAACGCGGGCAGGTTTCGGCACTTGGCTTCGGCTACGATTGCCTTAGCGAGTGGGTGTTCGGAGTTGACTTCGACAGCAGCAGCGTGTGCAAGCAAATCGGTCTCGTTGGTGCCAGGCACAGGGGCCACTCCCGACACTGCCGGGGAGCCGCGTGTGAGCGTTCCGGTCTTATCGAAAATCACTATGTCCAAATTACGGGCGCGTTCGAGTGCGAGTCTGTCCTTGATGAGGAGACCGTTCTGAGCCCCGAGCGATGTCGAGATTGCAATCACGAGTGGAATCGCCAGTCCCAAGGCGTGGGGGCAAGCAATGATGAGGACGGTTGCCGTTCTGATCAAGGCGTGTTCATTGTCTCCCGAAAACCACCAGTAGAAGAACGTGATCGCTCCAGACGCGACTGCTACGTAAAAAAGGATTGCGGCTGCACGGTCAGCGAGCGCTTGCGTGCGAGACCCAGAAGCCTGCGCAGCGGCAACGAGCCGCATGATGCCGGACAGGGCTGTCTGCTCCCCGACTGCCGTGATGCGGACTCGAAGGCTTCCACCGATCGCGACCGTTCCCGCGATGACGGTCGCACCTGACCCCTTGCAGACTGGCCTGGACTCGCCGGTAATCATCGACTCGTCAACATCGGCCGCGCCCTCGACGACTATGCCGTCCGCCGGCACGCGGGTTCCTGGTCGGACGAGGACAAGGTCGCCTACGCGCAAGTCGGAGAGCGGAACGGTCTGAATTTCCGCACCGTTTACACGTTCGGCAGTGTCTGGGAGCAGTGCGGCTAACGCGTTGAGTGCGCCACGGGCCTGGGAAATAGCTCGCATTTCGAGCCAGTGGCCTAGGAGCATGATCGTAATCAGAGATGAGAGTTCCCACCAGACATCGATCTCGAAGAGGCCGAATGTTGCGGCGAGCGATGTACCAAAGGCAACTGTTATCGCCAGGCTTATGAGGGTCATCATGCCGGGCTTGTGGTCCGCCAGTTCGCTCCATGCCCCACGGATGAAAACGAGACCGCCGTAAACGAACACCATCGTTCCGAGGATTGGAGCGATTAGGTTCGAGCCTGGGAAGGAAGGTGCACTGTACCCAAGCCAGTGTTGGACATCGGTCGACCAGAAGACCACTGGGATGGTGAGACCGAAGCTCAACCAAAACTTGTCACGAAACATGGCGACCGAGTGTCCGGCGTGACGGTCGTGACTCGCGTGGCCTTCCGACATCTTGTGACCGGCATGTGGGTCCGCCACTTGTCCATGGGCTTCGTGTGTCATGTGGTCCATTTTGAACTAACGAAACGAGTAAACCGAACGCCGCTCGGAGCTGCGTTCAAGCATTCGTACTAGTGATCACCCCTCCCCCGATGCCTACAGCCGTGATCGATAGAAGAAGACTTCGTTTTCTCATGCGCTCACCTTTACTGGGGGCTTGCTCCCATCTGGAACGGGATGTTGACCTCACGCACCGGTTGGTCGATTCCGCCAGGCTGCGAAGGAGCTCCCAGGCCGTCCGTGAGCAAGTAGGACTGCAGAGAAAGTGAGCTCGCGGCGAAGTTTTCCAGCGCGGTGATGTAGGAGGCTTCTAGCTGCATCATGGTTCTCTGGGCGATGAGGACCTGTGGGTAAGCTGCAGCCATCTCCTGGTATTTTTTTGTATACATCTCATAAGCCTTTCGCGCCCTCGGTATCATCTGGTTCTTGTATCGGTCGACCGCGGTTTGCGAGAACGTGTAGGTCTGAACGAGGCTTGCCGCCCGCTCCCGCAAAACAAGCTTCACGCGCTCAACTTCGCGTTTCGCTCTCTCTTCATCAGCCTTAGCGGTAGAAATGTTTCCCTGGTTGCGGTTAAAAATTGGAATCCTGACCCCCACGTCGGCAAACCCCTGCAGTCCGACAGGCCTCCCGCTAGACAACAACTCGCCATTGTGTTGCAGGCCACCGCGGAGTTGCAGATCGGGAATCGGTTCCCGCTTCGTGCGAGCCAAGGCTGCTTCGGCCCGTTTGACCCCGATTTCGGCGATTCTTACGGCCGGACTCTCATCGACGAGTTTCTCCACCAGTTCATCCGCATTGACCGGCGGGGTGTCTTCGAGTTTTCCTTCTAGCTTCATCAAGGGAAGACGCGGATTCCCTACGACGGCGGCCAGTGCTTTCCAAACCCGCTGCTGGTTCTGTTCGGCCATGGTGACCGCGAGTTGTGCCTGCTGCGCTTCCACTTCCGACTCCAGCACGTCGGGAGCATCCGCTTGGCCGACATTCGCGAGCTGACGGGAGGTTTCGACAGCGTCGTCGGCAAGCTTGCTGAGGTTGTGCCGCAACTCCAGCATCTGTTGGGCGGCCAGTGCTTGGATGTAGGACATCCTTACGTTTGTGACTACTCGCAGTTTTTGCTCCTCGGCTTCTGTTTCTGCCTGTTTGAGCTCCTGGTCAAGAATCTTTCGATTCAGACCCAGCTTTCCACCCAGCACGATGTCCTGCTGAAGGACAAACCCTTGCTCACCCCCGTGAAACGACCCGCCTCGGATCTGTTCGCCCTGGTAGCCGACGATTGGGTTCGGGTAGAGTCCCGACTGCTTCTTCCTGCCTTCCGCCGCTTGGATGTTGGCGGCGGATTGCCCGAACGTCGGGTTGTTCTGTAAGGCCATCTGTTGCAGCTCTTCGAGTGTGATCGTCTTCTGGTCGAAGCCTGGAGTTTGTGCTCGCCCCGGCAAGGCGACCAGGAACAAAACCCAGGAAAAGCAGAGCACGAATCGGCTTACATAACGGAGTGGTGACATTGTTTCGACCCTCATTTCCATAACCTTCACCGGCGTAGTCAGGTTATTCATGTTTGTGCTCCATCCCCGGCATGTCCATCTTCATTGGCTTATTGCCTTCCTGCTTTTTCGAAGCTCCATGATTTGGTCGTACTTGTCTGGAGGCAGCACGCGTACGAACGTCATCATTCCCGCCATGAAGCCGCTCCAGCCGGGACGCAGGCCATAGTTTTCAGGTTTGTCGACCATTTGATCCATCGCCATCATGGGGCCTTCCATGAAGGCATCCTGCGGAAAACCCGGCACGGAATTCGCATCCTTGCTGACTTCGGGTTTGCCTATTTGCATTCCTTGGTGCTGCATGTCGGGCATGTCTTGATGCTGCATCGGACTTTCGGCTTTGAACGGCGAATTCGATGTCCTTTGTTCAAAAGTCGAACCGACACCCATTCCCCGACCTAAGCTTGGACCGTTTTCCTCAGACGTGGCACTTCCTTGCCGCAGCATCCCCATGCCGCGCTCCATGTCGAGACCCGCGGGCATCCCATTTCGCCGTGTCATCGGACCGACATTGGAAGACATCTGGTTCATCATGTGGTGAGGAAGATGACAGTGCAGCATCCAATCTCCGGGGTTGTTGGCAACGAACTCCACATCGCGAGATTGCGCCACTCCTACGAGTACGGTATTTCCAGGACCCCACGTGGATTGCGGCTGTCGCCCTCCTTCCGTGCCGGTGACAACAAAACTGTGGCCATGAAGATGAATGGGGTGGTGGTCCATTCCGAGGTTGATGAGGCGAACCCGGACTCGATCCCCGTGACGGACGATGAGCGGTGTAGTTGCCGGTCCGGCCTTGCCATTGAAGGTGAGCCAGTTGAACTCCATGTTCATGGAGTTCGGTACCTTGATGTTCGGCAAGATTGCGTACTCCTGCATAATGACTGCGAAGTCTTTATCGGCGCGCGGCTTGTAAGACTCCCTGGGATGCATGATGAACGCGCCGATCATCCCCATCATTTCTTGCATCGCCATGTGCGAGTGGTAGAAATAAGTGCCTTCCTGATGGAGCGTGAATTCATAGACGAATCGACCACCGGGAGGGATCGGGTCTTGACTCGAACCGGGCGCCCCGTCCATCTCGTTGGGGATTTCGAAGCCGTGCCAGTGCATCGATGTCGCTTCGGGTAGGTGATTATCCACGACGATCCGAACGCGATCACCCTGGTTCACTTGAATCGTCGGGCCGGGAGCACTGCTGTTGTAACCCCAGAGGTCAACGACCCGGCCTGGAAATATCTCCTGCTTAACCGGCTCGGCAATGAGATGGAATTCCTTTACGTTTCTGTCCATGCGCCACGGAAGCTGCGAAACGTCGGGCGTTTCCACGGAAACGATCCCACTGCTGCTACGCTGCGTAGCGTGGCCCATGTGCTTCATGTCCATGCCCGCTCCGCTTTCCTGCGGGGCTGCGAACAGGCGAGGTACGGCAGCTAAACCGGCACCCAGGCCAAAAGTATTTCTAAGGAAATCACGTCTGTTCTTCATAGCTCTCCCTCTTCAAAAGTTCGCGGGCCCAACTGTCCGAGAAGATCAATGGATATTGGATCGAAGAGAGGTGCACGGCCAGGCAGTCGACATCAAGTCGCTGCTTTGGCTATACCTCTGCTTGGAAGGAAAGGGGGAAACTCAGATGCGAAGAATGCTGAAAGAGGCACCGCGTGCAGTGGGCGGGGCGGGCGGGCCGCTATCCGCACTCCATGCGGCCGCAGGATCAGGCGCCACAAACTTGGCGGCGGCTTCCAGGACTACCGCGCCTGCCTGGCCTACCGTCAACTGAGGGACAACCTTTCTCGAAACGTTGAGACGCTCCGCGATGACGCAATTTGTTTGGCACGATTGCGACACAACTACTAGACGCGTGTCCTCAAAAGCTGGGTGATTCATGGCCGAGTGACCGTGGTCCATTCCTGGCATCGTGTCCGAAGACTGACTGCAATGGCGCTGAGTCTCCACTGGGGCGTGTCGTTCACACATGAGCGCGCAGACCCCGGTGGGGGTAATAATCCCGGACAGCAGAACAGTCAGGAGAACTATCGAAGTTGCGGTTCTGGGGGCACTTTCCAAACTGTACCCTACGGCCCAAGAGAAGCGCAAACTTGGGCGAAGTGACCACACCATGGCAGTTGGTGAACAAGATCGCTCAATCACTTCAGAGAGATTGTTCCGTACCACAGCTCTGCTAAAACTAGCCCGCCCAGAACAGCCAAACCAATACTGAGGAGAGTCCCGATAAGGAAATACTCCGCAAATCGTTCTTTCAACTCCGGAAATCTTGCGATTGATTTTCGCGTAAGAATCAGTCCTACCATCGAAGGGGACTAAACCAATATGGCGGTCACGACCAGAAACCGTTCCAACCAGCCTATGTACATGCCGGCATTCTTAACTTGCTCTGCAGTCTCGCCCGGCCTGTCGATTCCAGCCGAGAGATTACGAGTCAAGTAACGAATCAGATATCCTCCCGCGAAAACGACGGCCACGTAGACAATTCCCGCTTGGAGAACTCTTTCTGCTGTCGCTGCAGACCAACTGAACTGGGATTTCAAAGTCGTCCAGCTCGGTCGAATCAAGAACCACGCCAGCGCGACGATGGTGCAGACGTGCAGCACTTGATCAACAATAAAGACAGAAGCCGAATCCGCCAGCCTTGCAGTACTTACGAGTCCTTGCTTTGCCCGGTCAATCCCGAGATGCACGGCAATATAGAGCCCCGCCAGAATCCAAAACCAAAGCGAAGTCAGCCATTGGAAGCTGATAAAGACTGCAACACACAACACAAGAACAAGAAGGTGGATAGCCCCGTGCGCAAGGTACGCACGAATTCCCTGGTGCTTACCTCGCACCATGCTCGATGATTGAAGCGGAAAGTCACCTAGAAGGTGCGCCAGTAAAACTGCAAGGAGCATTTTCATGAATGGTTGCATATAACTGTGCAATTCTCTATACTTGCACATCATCGTGCACTACGGAAAATACGCCTCAATCACTCGCTTCATCGCTTCCCGGGTTTCCTGCGTTTGCCACCAGAAGCCGCGCCGCAAATTCCTGGAAACGGTCGATTCGTTCAACCGCAACTTCTTCGCCGTGAGGTCCTGCCTGTTCGTCTCCATATGGACGTTGATCGTTTGCCACTGCTTGGCGGAAATGCTTTGCAGCAAAGTATCGTGCAGGTGGTAAACGGTGTTCGCGATCAAATCAAAGGTTTCATTTCCGGTAACGAATGACGTCAGAATGCCGGGCTTACTCCGTTTGGCCTTAAGGTGATTCATTGCCTCCCGAGCCCGCTCAAATGCCTCGCCCCCGGCAAATACATTCACAGGCTTCCGGTACGGTTCTGTGATCTGCCCAATTCCAATACCAATCCAAAGCTCAAAGGGATGAAAGTGCCTCCGAAGGTCCAAAATCACAGCCGGCAGGTTTGTCGGCCGTGACAGGATTCCCTCGAATTCATCCCAGGCGGTGATGGCATACTCCGACAAAATCCATTTTCTCTCAACATGGAGTTTAGAGATGCCACGCAGCTTTTGATCCCGTTTGCGGCGGAACTCCTCAATATGCCGAGACCCCACGATGTCGCATGTGACCACCGCATAAGTTTTGGCTTTGGTCTTCATCAGAGTTATGTGCAAACTAGTTTATTGGAATCGGTTGGTAATGGTGCAGGTTGGCTCGGATGGGTTTTACGTTTGGGAGTGGCTCGCGTGGGTTCAAGCAGCAGTCTTGAGTTGCCCCAGTTTCGCGTGTAGTTCGTGGATGCGGTCCTGCCTTGCGTCGTATTCATACCGCTCTACGTCCGTTAGGCCGACAAAAGTGCCCCGTTCGAGGACTTCGACCTGCTTTTCGATTAGCGCAAGAAGTTCGGTACGAATTTGTTCGAGGTCTTCCACTGGCCGCACCGGTGGACGAAGCGGCTGGTCCTTTTCACACGCAGACGGCAATCAGTAGTATGTCAAACAGGGCGGTTATGTTCGATAGAGTACATACTGTATTTCCAGAGCACCTGCTTCTGAGAAAACTCACCGCCTT
>WNGP01009051.1_pt1 | contig 14829 bp, 18 predicted proteins | sample 5407671 | NCBI WGS metagenome assembly WNGP01 (sample SAMN13153381, study PRJNA577476) | soil metagenome | isolation source: 40 cm soil or saprolite under Garry oak tree replicate 2 | place: USA:California | collected 2016-06-15 | reverse complement strand
GACGCACGATGCCGAACGCCCGGCTATTCACACCTAGCTAGCTCAACCCGCCGAACCGCCGTATGCGGACCCGCACGTACGGTGGTGAGGGAGGGGAGGACGGGTGACTGTCCCCCCTATCCCGATTTGGGCGCGCACTGGGACCTAACGTCTGCGGTTTCACTACCGCTTGCATGTGGCTGTGCCTCATCTCCAGTTTGGCGTGTTTGGAGGAAGAATACATTTCCACTGCGAATGAGCTTCCGCAACAGACTTCCCTTGTGATCACAGTCACACTCGACTGTATTTCCGGTCATGGCCCGGAAGGCAGGCCAAGTCGAAACTGGAGTAGTTAGGACAGGAGCCATGCCATGATGATGCTATACCGACTGGTTCGGCTGATCGAGACCCACTCCGAAGCGCTGGCTGCATGCCTTCTCGATCGAGTTCAGAACTCCGAGGCGGCGTCCGATTACGGCAACGTACCGCCTGAAGAGCTGAAAGAGCGTGTGTACGACATTTACCGCCATCTGGGAGACTGGCTGATAACCAAGGATGAACTCGATCTTGAGCAGCGCTATCTGGCGATAGGGGCACGGCGTGCGCTGCAAAGCGTGCCGCTCAGCCAGGTCGCTTGGGTGATCACTCTGACCAAAGAGAACTTGTGGGAATTCATCAAGAAGGAAATCACGATCGAGCGGCCCGTCGAAGTATTTGGTGAACTGGAGATGCTGCAGATGCTTGATTACTTCTTTGATCGGGCAATTTACTACGCTGCAATCGGTTATGAACGGATGGTCGCAGAGGATGCAATCGCTGGGATAAACCAAGCAACGGGATAACGAGGAGAACGGCGGTGACCTGGGAGAGCGAATACCTACAGAAGCTACAGACGGCCGATGCAGCCATGCACTTTATCAAGTCCGGAATGCGCGTCTATATCCAGCCAGGCTGCGCGGAGCCCGAGACTCTGGTCGAGGCGCTGATTCGTCGTGCTCCCGAAGTCCATGACGTGGAAATCGTGCACATGATGACCATGGGGGCAGCGCCTTATGTTGCGCCTGCGATGGCAGGGCACTTCAGGCACAACGCCGTTTTCATCGGTGCCAATGTTCGGGATGCCATCAATGAGGGCCGAGCGGACTACACGCCCATCTATTTGAGCGAAATCGAAGAACTGTTCGAGAGTGGTGAAATGCCCATTGATGTCGCCCTGATCGAAGTCTCTCCGCCCGATTCGCACGGCTTTTGCAGTTTTGGCGTCGGCGTGGATACCACGCTGACGGCCGCCAGGTGTGCCCGCTACGTTGTTGCGCAGGTCAACGACTGTATGCCAAGAACCTATGGCGACAGTTTCATCCATGTCAGTGACATAGATGCGGTGGTGGAATCGTCACGGCCGCTATGCGAACTAAAGCAGCCAGTAGTCACCGACATGCATGTGGCAATCGCGCGCAACGTAGCGGGCCTCATTGAGGACGGTGCCGTGCTGCAAACCGGCATCGGTGGCATTCCTGATGCAGTGCTGCCCTTCCTCACGGACAGAAAAAATCTTGGGATTCACAGCGAACTCGTGTCCGACGGCGTGATTCCATTGATCGAAGCGGGTGTGATCACGGGCGCACGCAAAAACTTCAAGCCTCGGAAAATTATTGTTAGTTTTGTCCTGGGCACGAAAAAGATGTTCGAGTTCGTGGACAACAATCCGATATTCGAGTTCCACCCGACGGCGTACACCAATAATCCAGGCCTAATTGCGCGTAATGACAGGATGGTGGCGATAAACTCTGCTTTGCAAGTTGATCTCACCGGCCAGGTATGCTCCGACTCGATAGGCAACCAGTTCTACAGCGGCATCGGCGGACAGGTTGACTTCCTGCGCGGCGCTTCACGGTCCAAAAGAGGAAAGCCGATCATTGCCATTTCGTCCACAGCAAAGAGCGGCACGATTTCGCGGATCGTTCCTATGCTCAGCCCTGGAGCTGGCGTAGTAACGTCCCGTGGACTGGTTCGCTACGTGGTCACCGAGCATGGCGTTGCCTATCTGCACGGCAAGTCGATTCGAGATAGGGCCAAGTCGCTAATCGAGATAGCTCATCCCAAGTTCAGGAATGAGCTTTACGAGTACTGTGAAAAGACAAGGTGGTTGCAGCGTCCGGCTTTCGCGGGTGAGTGACGGTCGCTTTACTAAGAGAAGTTGGGTGAGCAACATGACTGAACAAGGTGCCATTTGCGAAAGGTTTAGTTTAGAGAACAAGGATATGAAAAGCGAACACCCGATAAAAGCTGTACGGCCAGAAGTTCCATCTAGTCTCAGATCCCACTCCTGATGACGATGGGGTTGCTGTTGAAGGGATTGCTCGCAGGTCGGGTGATCGGCGGCGGATAAGAGTCCCTTTGTTTATCGTGGTCACAATTCGGCGGGAACTCGCAGCTTTAGAAAATCAACCTACCGCCTGAGTGTGACGAGCCCGCCGCCCACGATGACGACCGAGAGGAAGGTGAAGTCAGCCGGTATCAAAATATGTTAGGCCTTCACGCGCCTGAACTCCTACTGAGTACCATAGATGCAGACCGTCCGCAGTTCAAACCATCCATTGCTCCAAAAGCAAAGTTTGACCTTGCGCCTTCGCTTGCCCTCAAATCAAACGACGTCTCCGCCTGCCAGTGACCGTCAGCCCCGCACGGTCAATACTGGGCAATGCGCGCCCACGATAACCTTGTGTGCCGTTGCCCAAGGGAGATGCGTAGAAGCATTAATATGTCCTGGCCTGATACCCAAGACGATCAGATCCGCATCCCGTTCCGCAGCCCTCTGCAAGATCCGATCGGCGGGTGACCCGAATTCCACGGTCGGCTCGGGAGCGAAGCGCAGGTCTGTTTCTTCGGGAATTAGATCTTCCAGTTTGCGCAAGGCTGCATCAATCGGTCCCGGTCGGTCGTATAGGTGGTCCCCATATTCCTCGATGACGTGAAGCAGTGTCAGGCGCGTCCGGAATTCCTGTGCCAGCGAGAATGCGTATGAAGCAGCAAGGGAATCGGGCGTGAAATCAGTGGCGTATAGAATGTGCCGGAATTCCAGATTAGCTGGCGCAAGCTCGGCGCCGTGTCGACGTACTGGCGCTCTGCTGAGCTTGGGAACTCCTGGACCGACTGTGAGTACCGGGCAGGTCGCCTGACGGAAGATCTCTTCAGCAACCGAGCCCATTAACAGTTTCCCGACACCAGTGCGGCCATGGGTGCCGGCCACAACGAGGTCAATTTGGTGTTCACGGATGATTTCGGAGAGCACTTCGCTCACTTTCCCGCGACGAATGTAGGTACGGTGTGGAAAGCCTTTGATTCTTAACGAGAGCTGCTGCATTTGCTCCTGAGCCGCGCTGTGCGCGTCTTCGTAGATCGATCCGATGGTTACCGGATCGATAGGGCTAGGCCGCACAAGAGTGATGTCGGGAAGCACGTGAGCGACATGCACCATGCCGCCGTAGCGCAGGCTCATCGCCGCCGCATAGGGCAGGACTCCCTCGGAGACATCGGAAAAATCGGTGGCGAACAGAATGTTCTTGAGAGACACAGCAGTGTTAATCTTCTCTTCTAGTAGCCTCATGGCACACCTCCACGTTACGGGTAAAGTGACACGTTGCCAAAACGATTGCCGTGCGTGATGTCACCGTTTTCTGTGATCGCAATCACACGATTCCGGCAACGTGTGGTGTAATTCAATCTTGTCGGAGTTTTATGTCAGATGACAACAACAGATTCGTCCTCGAACGCGACAGCTTTCAGCATTTGCTCGATGCCTTGGTCAAACGAGGCTATCGAGTGGTTGGGCCCACGGTGCGCGATGGAGCCATCGTCTATGACGAACTGATCTCCGCAACGGACCTGCCGGTGGGGTGGACGGAGGAGCAGAACGGCGGCACCTATCGTCTAAAAAGGCGGAATGATCAGGCAATGTTCGGCTACGCTGTTGGCCCGCATTCCTGGAAGAAGTTTCTTCATCCGCCTGTGGCTCGACTGTGGCAAGCCACTCGGCAGGACAACACTCTCCAAATCAAAGAAGAACCCCACGAGGTGCGCAAAATGGCATTCATAGGCGCGCGCTCGTGTGAGTTGCATGCGATCGCCATTCAAGACCGAGTCTTCATGAACGGCGCTTACACTGACCCGCGATACAAGGCGAAACGGGAGCAAGCCTTCATAGTGGCGATTAACTGTGCCCAGGCAGGTGGAACTTGTTTCTGTGTATCCATGAACACAGGGCCGAAAGCGACGTCTGGGTTTGATCTCGCTTTGACGGAAGTTCTTCGGGAACGACATCACTACTTCCTGGTGGAGGTTGGCACAGAACTCGGCAGCGACGTCCTTCGCGAAATCCCTCACACAACCGCAGAGGAATCAGAACGAGCGGCGGCAGAGGACGTGGTGGTTAGAACGGCTCAGCAGATGGGCCGCAATATGGATACCGTCGACATCAAAGACCTGCTCTACCGGAACTACGAGCATCCACGATGGGACAACGTCGCCGCGCGCTGCCTCACCTGTGCCAACTGCACCATGGTCTGTCCCACCTGCTTCTGCACCACCCTGGAGGACGTTACAGACCTAAAAGGGGAGCATGCCGAACGCTGGCAGAAGTGGGACTCTTGCTTCACTATGGACTTCTCCTACATACATGGGGGCAGTATTCGTTCCACCGCAAAAGCTCGCTATCGCCAGTGGATGACTCACAAACTTGCCACATGGATCGACCCGAGAACGGCTGAACTGCTGGAAACGCCCATCATGCTCTTGGTCACCATTGTCGTAGCGCAGTCGCTAGAGGGAGCGTCTCGCGGTGCCGCCCGCGCTGTCTGGCCGACTTGGCATGGTTGCATCGCACTTAGCCGCCTATTGGTCGCCGAATTTAAGCTTGTGCTCGGGCTTCGGGGCCTATCGATCAGTCCGTACCTCGTGTCGGGAACGGTCTACTACCTAATGCTTGGGGTGTTTGCCATCGTGCCGCTGCTCGTGGCTAGAAGATGAGATCGCTCACAACAGCGCCCTAACACTCAAATCAATGGAAGAAGGAATCGGAATACAGTTCAGCTTCGGTCAACTCAGATTCTGTCAGAGGACTTATGACGAATGAACCGCCTCAGAAACCGAACATTCTGATGATCGGAATTGGTAATGCCTATCGCAGCGACGATGCTGCAGGGCTGATTGCGGCTCGGCAAGTCAGGGAACAAGTGTCCGAGCAATGTTCGGTCATGGAGCATACAGGCGAAGGCGCAGGCTTGATGGAATTGTGGAAGGGTTGCTGACCGTGTCATTGTGATTGACGCCGTGCGCTCCGGTGCCGCGCCAGGAACAGTAAGTCGCTTCGATGGTACCCTCCGTCCGTTGCCCGCAGCAATGTTTCGAGATTCGACTCACGCTTTCAGTCTCGTAGAGGCAGTCGAGCTGAGCCGTGCCTTAGATCAGCTGCCACATCAATTGATCGTCTACGGAGTTGAGGGACAAAAGTTCGAGGCAGGAACCGATCTCTCCCCAGCAGTGGAATTCGGGATACAGAGCGTCGCGGAACGCGTGCTGCAGGAAGTTTTGCAGAATGTCCCTTATTCACAGACATGATCTTGTGTTCCTGATTACCGCTACAGACCACGCTTGTCCTTACCCCGATCGCGTGACGGAAATCACCGTTAACCGTGCTCCGGATCACTTCATCTTCCAGGATCGAATCGTAAGGTCGTTACCAGGCACGTGGGGCCAATTGCATCGTCCGAGGCGATTACTCCTGACATGCAATATCGGAGGCGGCTATGGTGTCGAAGTGTGCGAATTCCGCTTGCTCGGCCACATTCCGGTATCTGCATGAAGGAATGGTTTTCCACGTGGCAATCGGGTCGACCACGCAAGAAAAGACAACCATCCACGGGATACCACCACTCGAACGCTTTTGGCTTTGTGAGGCATGCTCGAGAGAGATGACCCTCGTTTCTCGCCCAGCCGGAGTCTTGGTCGTCCCGCTGCGAGACCTATCGGAACAGCAAAGGCAATCGCGGAATCGGAGTAATGCGGTGGGACTGAGGAATGAGTTGTTCATCGCCACGCATACTTATTGAGCACGAAGGAGGCCCTTATGTCGGCGGTTGCACAGGTACGCGATGAGAAGCAGAGTGTGGGATTTAAGCAGGTTTTGATTGCCACAGACTTCTCGCCTGCTTCAGAGCGAGCGCTCGCCTATGGCCTTGCTATCGCACGCCGGTATGGTTCCGCGCTTTCTGTGGTACACGCAATTCCGCCGGAGCAGGGTGAGCCAATCCCGCTAGACCCGCTTCCCCCAGAACTGGACCGGCGCCAGCTTGAGGCAGAAGAACAGATGAAGCACCTCGGCCAGAAAGCACAGATTAACGATATCGAGTATCACTTGCTGCTAGATCAAGGTCCAGTTTGGGACGTGCTTTCTTCGGTGATTGAACATCAGCACATTGACCTTCTGGTTGTGGGTACCCGTGGACGAGGTGGACTGAAGAAAATGGCACTTGGCTCGGTTGCGGAAGAGGTCGTGCGTTTGGCCACGTGCCCAGTTCTAACCGTTGGTCCGAATGTCTTCCCCGCAGAATCGAGGCGGGCCGAGTTCAGGCAGATCCTTTTCGCAACCGATTTCGGGCCCGCTTCCGCCAAAGCCTTCCCGTAAGACGGGAGCGCGAGAACGTTGAAGAAATTGATTCCGCCCAACACGAAACTGGCCGCGGAGCCAGAATATGTAGTCGGGATGGATTTTCTGCCAGAAGGGATCCTGGACACGGCGACCGCACACAGAATTGACTTGATCGTCATGGGGGCGAACCGAACTGCGTACCCACGGGTGGCCGCGCATATAACCTGGGCTCTTACCCATGAGGTTATATGCCACGCCAAGTGTCCAGTTTTGACGGTCAGGCAATGAGGGTATGGAAAACCGAAGTCGATAAGCTTTGTCGCTCACCTCGCCAGTTTCGTACGGAATGAAGCTGACCAAAGCTGACCTGTCGGCACATAGCACACAGTTATGACCGTCATCGTTCTATTCGAGGGCAGAGTCACCTACACCCTGAACCGTTGTTCACCTCCTGTAATCCATAATTTCACTGCGTCTTGTCGCGTGACGAGTGATTCTGATCACATAGCTTCGTGACTTCAGTCCTATGGGTTCCGCTCGGGTTCAGCGATGCTGTGTCTTGAGGTTAGAGTCCATGCCACACAAAAATCGCGACATTCTTGAAATCCTGCGGTTCGAGTTGAAATTCCTGGAAGACGGCGGGTATGGTCGCTCGCCACATGCGCCATGGCGAGCCCCGAACGTTTTTGAAGATTCTCCGAGCTGCCTGAATTTTAACGATTCGGCGCGGCCGCATCCCTGCAGCGAATGCCTGCTGACGCAGCTTGTCCCCCCTGAACTCCGCAAGCAAGAAGTGCCGTGCCGATTCATCCCGCTCAACGACGAGGGTCAGACGGTTGACTCACTCTACCGACACGGCACACAAATAGAGGTAGAAGAAGCCCTTCGCGACTGGCTAAAGCGGGAAATCGTCCGGCTCGAAACGGAGGAACACAGGGAAGATAGCGAGCGCACGCTGTTACTTTCTGGAGCAGCGCACACCGAGCCGCAAGTCCCGGTTGTTAAGAGTTAACCATTTTCTCCAGCGCCGGTTTGTTGCGGATGATCAGGGTCGCGCCCTTTAATTGCACGAGTTGTTTCTTCTTAAACTGCGAGAATAAGCGGCTGACGGTTTCACGAGTTGTGCCAATCATTTCGGCAATTTCCTCATGCGTAAATGTTAGCTTCACCTGCAGAGAACCACCGTTGCCGGTCGCATTGGACCACCCAAGCAGCAATTTGGCGAATTTTTCCGAGGGGGAGCTTGTAAGCCCTAGTGTGCGGATTTCTTCATACGCCGCGTAGTAATTGCGGCTTAGTTGCTCAGCGACTCGCAGAGCCACCTCTCCATATTCACGCAGAAATTGAAGTAAGGCGTCGCGGGTAATGAAATTCGCCTGGCCAGGCTCGATCATTTCCGCCGTGACCTCATAAGGGCGGTTGGAAATGGCGGCGTTCAAGCCGAGAACATCGCCGGGCTCCGAAATCTTGGTAATGATCGTTTTGCCCTCGCCGGAGGACGTGGAAAGCTTCGCTTTGCCCGTGCAGAGAATAAACACTCCGCGAGGCTGTTGTCCTTCAATGAACAACATTGTCGAGTTCGGATAGATCGCTGTGGACTTGATCTCGTTTAGCTTCTGTACGGCGTTCAGCGGCAAATTGCAGAAAAGATGTTCCTCACGGATTGGACAGGTGACACAGTTGTCGAGAACAGCGAGGCCGTAAGGGGCGCGCATGAAACACTTCCTCCCGCGGAAATTGTAGCACTGGCATTGTGATTACGGTCACGAAAAGCGGTGACCTCACGCACCGCGCATCTGGTGCCCAGGATGGAGAATGTAGCCGAAAGTAAGGTGCCATCTGGAGGGCATCATGCCAACGGTAACCGAAGTCGGACAACCGCGAGTTGAGAGCCTTCTCGAGATTTGGAAGCCGGTCAGGGTTCAGCAGAGACAGGCGACTGCACACGTCTTTCATCTGCTGCCGCCACGTCCGCTATTTGCCGACAGCTTGTTGGACTTAGACAAACAGGAAATAAATCGGCGCAAGTGTGCCGCCGTGCTCTCTTTCATGTTTCAGTGCTTGCTCATCGGCACCCTGCTAATCGTGCCGTTGATGTTCACTGAGGAGCTCCCTAGGCAGCAGTTGCTGACGTTCCTGGTGGCGCCACCACCACCTCCTCCACCCCTGCCTGCGGCCGAGGCGATGGCCAAAGTGGTCCGGCAGATCCAGAGCGATCTGATGACCAGTGGCCAACTACGTACTCGCAGTCGGATACCTCAGACAGTGCAAATAATCCACGAAGAGGAAATACCTCCAGCGTCGCCCTCAATGGGCGGGGTAGTGGGAGGCGTAGTGGGAGGTGTTCCGGGGGGGCAACTCGGAGGGGTCATTGGCGGCATTGTCAGCCAAACCTCGACTCTGGCGGCAGTGCCGAAGCTCGCCGTACTACAGCCCAAACGAATTCGCATTTCGCAGGGAGTCACCAAGGGATTGTTAATTCAGAAGATCGAACCTAAGTATCCACATTTGGCCCTGGCAGCCCGAATATGGGGCCAAGTGGTGCTGAAAGCGATTATCACCAAAGAGGGTGAAACCAAAGAACTTCAGCTCGTGAGTGGACATCCCATGTTGGTGCCAGCTGCCATTGAGGCGGTCTCACAGTGGCATTACCGGCCGTACTTGTTGAATGGTGAACCAACAGAGGTAGAAACGACCGTGACAGTCACGTTTCAACTTACCTAGGTAGTGCCGCATGGCGTATGTGGGCGGCGCGCAGTGATTGTTCGGTCTTTGGGCAAAGGAAGGCCATGATGGAAAGCGCACAAAAATATCGTGTTGTTGCTTGGTGGAGTTCTGGAAGGACCGGCCTAGCAAAATCCAACTCTGCTCCCAATGCGATCCACTTCACCGCGCCACCTCAGTTTGGTGGTCTCGACGGCAGGTGGACGCCCGAGGATTTGCTGCTTTCAGCGGTTGCAAGTTGCTATACGACTACCTTCCGCGCCGTCGCAGAGTACTCAAAACTTGAATATGCCGACTTGGAGGTAGAGGTTGAGGGAGTAATTAGCAAAACTGATTCTGGCTACTCCTTCAGCGAAATCGTAATTCGTCCGAACCTAACCATTTCCAGCGACGGGGAGAAGACGCGTGCACTCCGCTTGCTGCAGAAAGCAAAAACAGCGTGCCTAGTCTCGCGCGCGCTCGCGGTCGAGCCGAAACTTGAACCACGCGTGCAGGCCCGTGAACCACGAGTAGAGTTCAGCCAGGTTTTGTCAGAAGACTGAAAATAAGGAAGGGTTACAGATGAAACACAAAACCGCAACACAAACAGTAGGTGCACCGGAAGTTTTCAAGCTTCTTCCAGAAGATCGTTTCTTCCAGAGAGTGGCGGATCTTCAACAATCGCGCAGAACTCGGTACCGATCAATCTGGATTAGCGGCGAACTGAGCTCGCTCTACCTGTTTTCGTCAAGGAATTCCGGTCAGCGTACGAGGAGTCAAGCCTAGAGCGTTACCTCGATACGGAAGCACAAGCTCATCTTCCATGAGGGCGATATGTGCCGCTGGGCCACCGAAAGCCGTTGTTCCCAGACGCAGAAGGAACAAAGCAAGTTCACGCATTGAACCGTTCCCTGATAGAGAGGCAGACTCGAAGATTTCGGGCACGGTCTGCTCAGGCATTGCCTTCATGCCTTCTTGAAGCGAGCCGCGCATCGAGAGCGAGTGATCCGCCACCAACAAGCAACAGAAAGATCAACCCAAGCGGCATGCTCACATCGGTGCGAGCCTCATGCAGGGTGCCCCAAAACTCGTTCTGGGCGAACGTAACGATCTTGGTCGAGTACAGGGCAACGGCAATATCGATGAGGAGCGGCACCGTTGCAAGCCGCGTAAGAAAACCGACCAACAGCAGGGTGCCGCACACAATCTCGACTATGCCCACGAATGGAGCCATGACCTGTGACCACGGAACGCCGATTTTCACAAAACGTCCCTCACCCAAGGAATCCGGGAACAGAAACTTCTGGATGCCTTCGGACAGGAATATCCAGCCTACGAGAACGCGGATTAGCAAGATCGCCTTCGCGGCATGGTTCGCCCAGATTAGGTTAGTGTTCAATGCCATCGAATTGTCTCCTCACGAGATGCAGGGGCATAGGCGCGAACTCAACGGAGTTCCGTTCAGACGTAATCAAATAGGGCCATGAAGCCAAAATCCATGTGCAGTTGCTGATGGCAGTGGAACAGGGTCAGACCGGGATTGTCAGCTGTAAAGTCCACTTCGACTTCTTGATATCCGCCGACCATGACGACATCCTTCATCACACCTGCCGTCGGTATCCCCGCGAGCTTAGTGAGTTCGAAACTGTGCCGGTGAAGATGGATCGGATGGATGTCGTCGCTCGCATTGTGCATCCGCAAGCGGTAACGCTTGCCTTGCCGGAGATGGTAAGCAGGTGTCATCGAATCGCTCGAAAACAGCGCGTCATTAATAGCCCACAGGTTGAATCCGTGGTCAGCTGCGTTCCGCTTTGTAAAGGCCATGTCAATCACGTCGTCTGGCTCTGCGGCGCATCCGTTCCCCTTGGCGAAGCGCGCATAGTTCCAATGGAACGGTCTTGGCCGTGTCCACACCGGCTTTCCCTTGTGTCTCGCGTACTCAACGACAATGCCCATGCCCTGACCGCGATCATCATCCGCAAGATCACCCATGATCCACACTCCAGGATGGTTCATCTCGACGATGGCCGAAATGCGTTCCGCCGTTCCAAGCCAGAGCAGCGGCACTTCTGCAGACGTGGGCGTCGCATTGCCGTCTAACGCTACGACCTTGAAGGAATGTCCCGGTAACGCCAGGCTGCGAATCTCGGTCGCACTGCCGTTGAGGACATGAAAGAGCACCCGCTCGCCCTGTTTCACCCGCACCGGTTCCCCGTGCCCCAGCGTGCGACCATTGATGGTGAAGTAGCGATAACCCACTTCGTAGCCGTGCGGCATGCCTTTCGCGAGCGACGCTTTCATTGCGGACTCGCCTGCCGTTTCCAATTCTTTGACTCGCGTGGCGGGAGCCAGAACATCCATTGCCATGTCGCCGCCTTGACTGAAAGACGGTTCGAACTCCTTGAGTACGAGAAACACCTCCCGGTCGTAGCTCCCCGGCTCATGCCTGGGCTCTATGTAAACGGGCCCGACCTGGCCACTGTACTGTCCTGAGTAGAGATCCGCACCCGCCCGATTATGCGTGTGGTAGAAACGGAAACCGGCAGGACGCGGGGTGAACACGATGCGGCGCATTCCGCGCGCCGGGATGAACGGCGTTCCTTCCTCCGCCGCGCCATCCACATTCGGCGAAACCAGCTGTCCGTGCCAATGCAGCTGTTCCGGGGTGTCAGTATCGTTTTGTACTTCCACCGTCACCGACTGGCCTTCTTTGAAGCGCAACAGAGGGCCTGGGAATTGACCGTTGTAAGTGATCGCCGAGACGATTTGTTTAGGTGCGATCTCGACCGGTGCTGCGCCGATTCGCAGGGTATAGTCCGGTGGATTTGTTTCGGATTGTGTCGAAATTGATCCGACGCTTCGTGGCGCGAGCGTCGCCACCGCGTCGAGCGAAAGTCCTGAACCGAACAACCCAGCACCTGCAGCCGTTCCTGCCCCCTTGAGAAAGTGCCGACGAGACGTAACGTCTTTACTCATGAAGTGCCTCCAGGGGCGAGCCGCAGCTCTCGGAGCAAGGGCTTAATGATCGCCCCTGCACCAAGATTGACAAGACCACGACACCCAACGTTAGATTGAGAATCTGGTCCCGATAAGGAAACCTGCTATCGAGACTCAACGCCAGGGCCAGCGACAAAGCTCCTCGCAAGCCACCCCAAACCAGCACGCGTTGCCACACGAAAGGGATTCGCTTCGAGAACAGATTACCGAATGGCACAATCAGCCCTCACGTTTGGTGGCAAAGAAAAAGCAGCAGCGCAGAAGCGATTGTGACACCTACCGCTCCCCTAGCGAGATGACCCATAAAAATACTGACCAAATCTCCTAAGACTTGCGTTCGCGCGTATTTGCGCACCGCAATCAGCTGGCGCTCAAAGCCATCACCTTCGATCTGGCCAATGCTGCTGACGCGCAAGTAAACATAGCAACGCTTGTGCCTTCTTTGTTGTTCCATACTTGGAACACTACGCACAGCTGAACTTACAACTTACAACCGCCGAACCGTCCTTGAAAGAACTACCCGCTGAGCTATGATGCACACACCAATGAACACTCTCAGTATTCGCGTGCGCTATCGTCCACTTCGTATCGGTTTTTGCGTCCAAAAGGGAAACATGGACGAACCACGGCGCGCATTGCAGCTAACCCATGCCTTTTGGGGAGACCGTTTCAATCCTGTTATTCCGGTCGGAACCTCGGAGGAAGATCGTCGCCTGGCAAAGTCACTTGTCGAGATGTTTCAGGTGGACGCATTGTATCCGTTGAGTGCGGCCGAGTCCCTTCAAACATTCGCAAAGGAATCTCCATACCATTTGCCCCGCGTTCCGGCACGAGCTTTTCATGGATGGAATGAAAGGCAAAACAGCAGGATTCCTCGACATTCACCACCCGATTCGCAAGATATTCGAGGAGCATATCAAAGACAAGGCTGACGCTACGATCGATCAAGAAAGAAGTAGGCCGACGGATAGCATCAACGTCGCCTGCAAGACTCTCGTACTTGCCTTTCTCCATCGGCTTGAAAACGATCCCGGGGGCGTGGCGATGAACCCGGTGACGAACCCAGATTTACGTGACGGACAATTGTAGTGCTTTGTTTTGCACCAAACACGCCTTCCATTGCGATCTGTGCTTGCAGATCGTGACGGTGCTCCGGCGGTCACCTCTATTGATGGTCGCGCGGAATCGCTTCCTCCCAGGTCTTCGACTTGACCAGCTGACTGTCTTTCAGCAGTTCTCGCGTGTACTTATAGTAGAAATTCTTTTGGTCGGTCGTGACCAGGAGATGCCCGCGCCAGATCAGCGTGCGGCCGTTCAGCTTGAAGATGCTTTCCGCCTCACCCCCAACCGAGCAGGTCTCCGGATGGACATCGTCAGCCTGGTACGTGAGGTACTCGTAGTCCTCCTCGTTGCCCCAAGGGAACTCGTATGTATCTTTGCCCTTCCAGTGTACGGTGGCTTTGTGGCGGATCTCGTCGCGCTCCATCGTCCACTCGCCGGGAAATGGGAATCCTTCATTCTTGATATCGGTCCGCTCATCAGAAGGCTGTGCCGGGGAAAAAGGAGGAGCGGTTTGGCCGTGCACCGGGACAATGGGAAGTACTAAACGCGATCCCTCATTTCCGCCAAGTTCGAGCGAAGTAGTCATGGCGTACGGAGTAGGCAGCATCATCGGCCAGAGGGCGTTTGAGATCGCAACACGAATACGATGGCCCTTGGGGAAGACCCACGAGGTCAGGTGCATTTGAATGTCGAGAGGATAGACCTTGCCTGGTTCCAGATCGCGCGGTTCTGTCATCGACTCGCGTTGTGCCCCGTTGATTCCTGCCCCGGTGATCTGCGTGACCGTGCCATCCGGAGCCACATCAGAGAGCCGTGCGAACCAGTCAGCTAGGGGCGCAGTCGCCGAAACCCGCAGCAGCGCGTGCGGACGGCCTAGAATCGCCACCTCTTCTTGCAGAGGTGCAGAGTCGTAAACCAGACAAAAAGCATCTACCGGTCTCGGATCGCTCAGCAACTCTCCCCACCAAAATCCGGCTTCGACGCCGATCGAAGGAACGTACTTAAGCTTGTGGGTCTCTCGCTTCACTATGGAATCCGAGAGCGTGTGATTGGGCTGCAGAAACAATGCGGATGGCTTCGTATCTTTTGGTGGCCACATGTCTTCGCGCCGCCACTCGCCGGGAACCTCTTTCAGATTTGGATCCGGTGGGTGCCAGTGCTGTACGTAGATCACAAGCCTGGGATCCTGCTCGACGCCAGTATCCCGGCCTTTCAGCCAATGATCAAACCAGCGCACAGCTTGATTGCGCCATTCGATCTGTGGGCCGAAATCTGCATCGTGGGGAAAAGTATGGTTCCACGGACCCACGATCGCTCGCACTTGACCCTTCGCTTGCATGAGCATGTCGGGTACGTTGTCACGATATCCGTCCTGGAGACCGCCGATCAGAAAACTTGGTATCGTGATCTCGCTTAGCGGACGCACGCGCTCCCGCCAGAAC
>WNGP01004767.1_pt1 | contig 14839 bp, 11 predicted proteins | sample 5407671 | NCBI WGS metagenome assembly WNGP01 (sample SAMN13153381, study PRJNA577476) | soil metagenome | isolation source: 40 cm soil or saprolite under Garry oak tree replicate 2 | place: USA:California | collected 2016-06-15 | reverse complement strand
TCATCCGTCAGCGCGTCGACCACTGCCCTCGGAGCTACCTAATCTAGAACGTTTGGCCGAAAAATAAATTAAAAATCGACGCTGCAAGCTCTTAGCCCCTCGCGATCCAGAAATTTCGGAGCACCAGGATATCGATCTGGGTGCGGAGGAAACAGTCGAGCGCTTCCTCAGGATAGCAGACAACCGGTTCGTTTTCGTTAAAAGAAGTGTTGAGCACAAGCGGAATGCCGGTGAGGTCGCGGAAATGTTCGATCAGGCGATAATAGCGCGGATTGGTTTCTTTGTGAACCGTCTGCAATCGGCCGGTACCGTCGACATGGATGACGGCCGGGATCATGTCGCAGTATTTCGCGCGGACCTGGAAAACTTTCATCATGAACGGGACGTCGTCGTCAGTCTCAAACCATTCGGCCGCGGCTTCGCGCAAAATCGACAGGGCAAACGGCCCGAACGATTCGCGCCGTTTAATTTTCGCATTCAAAACGTCTTTGATTCCGGCGTTGCGCGGATCCCCCAGAATGGAACGATTCTCCAACGCGCGCGGCCCCCACTCCATTCGCCCGTGAAACCAACCGACAATTTTTCCGTCCGTAATAGCTTGCGCCGTCTTCTTCGAAAGTTCTTCTTCGTCGCCGATGTAGGAGATCGTGCAGTCCGCGTCCGCGATCTCTTTTTTCTTCCAATCGTAGAAGGCAGAAAAGGTAAGATGTCGATCTTGCGGACGATCTTGTCACCGCACAAAATGTGCCGGAACGATTGCCATTCGTTAGGCCATTGTCGATTCGAGGAGTCGCCATATTCACTTTCGTCGCGGCGCTTTCGATTGGGCTATGGTGGCAACGGAGCGGCGAATGGTCGGTCAACGATCAATTGCTGGGATTAAACTATTTGGAGGTTAAGATTCCGCGACGAGTCTGACGGAAATCGAGAAGGCTGTTGATCGCTTGGCGCCAGAAGAGTTGGCAAGACTGGCCGTTTACATCGCGCGTCGTGACAATCTGACTTAAGACAACAAACTCGAAGAAGATTTTGCCCGAGGTGGAAATCACGAGAAAGTGGTGGAGAAAATCGATGCCGAGATTGAAGATCAAGGCAGCGCGGAAGGGCTGTCGTCGGGTGGCGACTTCTGTGCCACTTGTAGTTTACACCGAGTGAAATGTTGCTCGCGCGCAACCATTTGCTGCGGGCGATTGAATTTTCTGGTCACTCATCACTTGTCACTGGTCACTTTCACTGCAGAATCCGCCTTATGCCGTACAAAGATGTCGCTCCGCCAAATGGCGAAAAAATTACCCGAACCGACCGGCTGAATGTGCCGGACAACCCGATCATTCCTTTCATCCGCGGCGATGGCACCGGCCCCGACATTTGGGCGGCGAGCGTACGCGTGTTCGATGCCGCGGTGAAGAAAGCGTTCGGCGGCAAAAAGAAAATAGCATGGTTCGAAGTGTTCGCGGGCCAGGTGGCGAAGGACAATTTCGATAGCTGGCTGCCGGACGACACGGTCGAAGCCTTTCGCGAATATCTGGTCGGCATCAAAGGTCCGCTGACGACGCCGGTCGGTGGCGGTATTCGTTCGCTCAACGTCGCACTCCGGCAACTTCTCGATCTTTTCGTTTGTCTGCGCCCAGTGCAGTACTTCAAAGGCGTCCCCTCGCCCGTCAAGCATCCGGAGAAAGTCGACATGGTGATCTTCCGCGAAAACACGGAAGACATTTATGCCGGGATTGAGTACGCGGCGGGCACACCGGAGTCGCAAAAGATCCTCGATTTTTTCCAGGAAGAATTCTCAAAAGAATTCGACAAGATCCGGTTCGGCACGCGCGAAAAGGCGGCGGAGTTTTGGAAACGAGTCGGCGCGCCGGAAAAAGACAACGTGATGGTCGGGCTGGGATTGAAACCGGTCAGTCGCTCCGGCAGCGTGCGCTTGATCCACAGCGCGATCAGTTACGCGATCCTCAATCAGCGCAAAAGCGTCACGCTGGTGCACAAGGGCAACATCATGAAGTTCACCGAGGGTGCGTTTCGCGATTGGGGCTACGATGTTGCGAAAAATTATTTCGGCGCGGAAGAGATCGACGGCGGGCCGTGGTGCAAAATTCCAATTACCAAACCTGGCGGCGGTATTGTGATCAAAGACGCGATCGCCGACATCACGTTGCAGCAGGTGCTGACGCGGCCGGAAGATTTCGACGTGATCGCGACACTGAATTTGAACGGCGATTACTTGAGCGACGCGCTGGCTGCGCAAGTCGGCGGGATCGGGATCGCGCCCGGCGGCAATATTAATTACATCACCGGTCACGCCGTATTCGAAGCGACGCACGGCACCGCTCCGAAATATGCGAACCAGGACAAGGTGAATCCCGGCTCGGTGATACTTTCCGGCGAAATGATGTTCCGATACATGGGCTGGAGCGAAGCAGCCGATTTGATCTTGAAAGGACTGAAAGGAGCGATCGCGAGCAAGCGGGTGACTTACGATTTCGCGCGGCTGATGGAGGGCGCGACTGAGATCAAATGCTCGCAGTTCGGCGATAACGTGATTGAGCACATGTGACGCGGCCCGCTTGGCGCGGCCGCGAATGACGAAATCCGAATGCCGAATATCGAAGGAATTCCGAATTCCAAATAGCTAAGATCGACAATCAGACGGGTTCTGAGACAAAATCCGGAACCGGCAACGTCTTTTATTGAACCTATGCGTACATTCTTTACCTCATTTGTAATTTTCCTCGCAGCGATCGCCGTTCTCCCCGCGCAAAAGCGAAGCATCACGGAAAAAGATCTCTGGGATTTTGTCTGGATCGGCGATCCGCAGGTCTCGCCGGATGGATCGCGCGTCGCGTTTGTGCGCGTGACCGTGAACGAGAAAAAGGAAGGCTATAACACTTCGATCTGGTCGGTGCCGACGAGTGGCGGTGAAGAACCGCATCAATTGACCAAGGGCGATCACGATTCGACGCCTCGCTGGTCGCCCGACGGAAAATTTCTGCTCTTCGTTCGCGCGACCGAAAAGGACGGCAAACCCGAGCCGTCGCAGTTGTCGATCTTGCCAATGGCCGGTGGCGATTCGTTTTCGTTCACCGATCTGCCAAAAGGCGCGAGCAACCCGGTATGGTCGCCGGACGGAAAGACAATTGCGTTTACGAGCGAGACGAATCCGGAGGATCTGGCAAAGCAGGAAAAGAAAAAGAGGAAGGAAGAAGAATTAAAGAAAGCGATCAGCGCGACCTCTCCAACCGCTTCGCCGGAGGCGTCAAAAAGTCCGGCTGAGAAAAATGGGTCGACGAAGGCCGCTTCCGAAGAGCCCGCGAAAAAAGCAGAGGCGGAATCAGAGCACGAGAGCGACGTGCGCGTGATCACGCGCGCGGTTTATCGCGAAGACAACGAAGGTTACTCCGATCCAAAACATCCGGCGCACATCTGGACGATCCGGGCGCCGCGCAATGCCGATGAAAAGGTGCAGCCAGAGCAGCTGACATTTGGCCGCTTCGACGAAGGCAACATCGTCTGGTCGAAGGATGGAACGCAGAAAAGAAAAAGAAGAAGGAAGAAGAATTAAAGAAAGCGATCAGCGCCAACGGCGGCAGCGCGACCAAGCTCAACTCGATCGACATGGACTTGGGCGGTCTTTCGCTCAGCCCGGATGGCAAACAGCTCGCGTTCGTCGCATCGGTCACCCAACCGGTGAACTCGTACACCCAGCCGGACCTGTGGATTGTCGATCTTACCACGAACTCGAAACCGCGAAATCTAACGGCGACATTTGATTTCGATGTCGGCAACGGGCCGTTCGGCGACAACGCAGCTCCGCGCGCGGGCGGACGCAATCCGCCGATTTGGACCGTGGATGGAAAAAGTTTGATTGAACTCTACGGCAAGGAAGGAAAATCGATCCTTGCCTCTTTCGATGCGACCAGCGGAGCGGTCACCGATTTGGTGAGCGGAAATCAAGCCGTGCTCCGAGTTCGCGCTTCGAACGATGCGTCCAAGCTCGTTTATACGATTTCCACGGCGACACGGATCAACGATTTGTTTGTGTTGGATCGACAACCCCGAAATGATCGGGGCTCGCGAAGCCTTTCGGAGTCAGCAAACGCGCAGCCGCAACAGCTGACCGATGTTAACAAGGAGCTTTTTTCCAAACTGAACCTGACCGAGCCGGAAGAAATTTCCTACAAAAGTTTCGACGGGAAAACGATTCAGGCCTGGGTGCAAAAGCCGCCGGATTTTAATGCCGCAAAAAAATATCCGCTGATCCTCAATATTCATGGCGGACCGCACGCGGCTTACGGATATATTTTCGAACACGAATTCCAATGGATGGCAGCGAAAGGTTACGTGGTGCTGTTTCCAAATCCGCGCGGCAGCACGACCTACGGCCAGGATTTCGGTAATGTGATCCAGTATCATTATCCCGGCGACGATTTCAAAGATTTGATGGCCGGGGTGGATGAGCTGGTGCGACGCGGTTACATCGACGAAAAGAAACTTGGCGTGACTGGTGGAAGCGGTGGCGGATTGCTTACGAACTGGGTCGTGGGTCATACCACCCGTTTCGCGGCGGCAGTTGCGCAGCGCGACATCGCGAGCTGGACGCACTGGTGGTACACGGCGGACTTCACTTTGTTTCAACCGGCGTGGTTTAAAGGACCGCCGTTCGACGAGGAACAGGATTTCAAAGCGCGCTCGCCAATCAGTTACATCAAAGATGTGAGGACGCCGATGATGTTCATTCTGGGCGAAGTCGATTACCGCACACCGCCTGGCGCGGGCGGTGAGGAAATGTTCCGTGCGCTTAAGTTCCAGAAAATCCCGACGGTGATGGTGCGGTTTCCGAACGAATCACACGAGCTCTCCCGCTCTGGCCAGCCGTGGCATCGAGTCGAGCGATTGCAGAATATTGTTGGCTGGTTCGACCATTGGTTGCTCGGCGTCGCCAAACCGGAGTACGAAGTGGCGCCGAAAGAAGAAGTTTCGATCAAGCGCGAAAGCACCGAGCCAAAACCGGCGAAACCGCCGAGATAAAGTCCTAGCCGGACTGGCGTTTGCAGTTGGCTCGGCCGAGCGTTCTTAAGCCAAAAATTTAAGAGAAGACATCCGCCGACGTCAAGGCTTTGGCGTGACAGGCAGAGGTCGTCGCTCCATTATTCGTAGATATGGCTTCTTCCTCACTCTGGCAGCGATTCCAGCAATACTTTTTGCGCCACGACGACCTCGATTTTTCGATCGACATCAGTCGGGTGAAATTTCCGGACGATTTCTTCGACAAGATGCGGCCGAGGATCGACAAGGCGTTCACCGCCATGCGCGACTTGGAGGCGGGCGGAATCGCCAATCCGGACGAAAAAAGAATGGTTGGCCATTACTGGCTACGAAAACCGGCACTCGCGCCCAATGCTGAATTGCGCGCCGATATCGAAAATACAAAAGCGCTGATCAAAAAATTCGCCGCTGATGTCCATTCTGGAAAACTTAAAGGTGGCCGCGGCGAAAAATTTCAGCACGTTCTCTCCATCGGAATTGGCGGCTCCGCGCTTGGGCCGCAGTTCATCGCCGACGCGCTCGGGACCCCGCAGGATCCGACGGATATTTATTTCTTCGACAACACCGACCCGGATGGATTCGACCGAGTGTTCGATAAGATCGACAATGAGCTCGGGCGCACGGTTGTGGTGGTCATTTCGAAATCGGGGGGAACGAAAGAAACACGGAACGGAATGCTGGAAGCAGAAGCGCGCTTCAAAGCAGCCGGATTGGATTTTGCTAAACACGCGGTTGCAATCACCGGCGTCGGCAGTGATCTCGATAAGCTCGCGCAGAAAAATGGATGGCTCGCGCGTTTCCCGATGTGGGATTGGGTCGGCGGCCGCACTTCGGTGATGAGCGCGGTCGGTTTGGTGCCGATGGCGTTGGAAGGTTTCGACATCGACAATTTCCTCGCCGGCGCCGCGGCGATGGACGAGCGAACACGAATAAACGATTTTCGGCAAAATGCCGCGATGCTGCTCGCTTTGATGTGGTTTTATGCCGGCAACGGTCGCGGGGAAAAAGACATGGTGGTGCTGCCCTACAAAGACCGGTTGCTGCTCTTCAGTCGATATCTTCAGCAATTGGTGATGGAATCGTTAGGCAAAGAGAAAGATCTCGACGGCAAAACCGTCAATCAAGGGATCGCCGTTTACGGAAACAAAGGATCGACTGATCAGCACGCTTACGTGCAGCAACTGCGCGACGGCGTCCTGAATTTCTTTATCACATTTATTGAAGTAGCGAAAGATCGCCATCGGGCCGCGTTCCAAGTGGAAGACGCTGTTACCAGCGGCGATTATCTCCACGGCTTTCTCCGCGGAACGCGCGCGGCGCTTTATGAGAAAGGACGTGAATCGATCACGGTGAGCATTTCTGAGGCGAATGCATTTAACATCGGAGCGTTAATCGCGCTCTATGAACGCGCGGTCGGCTTCTACGGGTCACTCGTTAACATCAACGCTTATCATCAACCAGGGGTAGAAGCGGGAAAGAAGGCGGCGACGCGATTGCTACAGCTCCAAAACGACGTCCGCGGAAAACTTTCACGTGGGATCGGGAAGACCGCGGAGGAAATTGCGCGGGCGATCGACGCCGACCCGGAGGATGTTTTTCACGTTTTGCAACACCTTGCGAGCAACGATCCGCGCGTCCAGATTTCGAAAAGTGAAGAGCCGTCCGATGACAAGTTTTCCCTCGCGGAATAGCATTTGCTCGATGTCGCCCTGAACTATGTCGAGCTCTTCCGAGCAACCAGGGAACGAGCCGCCGAGTGTGCGGTGGCACGATATGGTGAAGTTTGTCCGCCAACTGAGTCACGATATTCGAAACAATTTGAACGCAGTCGAGCTGCAATCGGCTTACCTAGCTGAGCTGGCTGAAGAAACGGAAATGAAGAACGAGATTCAACGCCTGCGCGAAATGGTTTCCGAAGTCGGAGCCAATCTGCAGCGGCTAACGGCCGGGCTCAGTCCGGTCAGCCGCACTCGCATTTCCTATCCAGCAGCGGATTTCATCGAGGATTTGAAACAAAAACTGGCGAAGGATTTTGCGGATAACGCGGCCAAGGTGACTTGGGACATGCAACTGAAAGATGCGACGTTACAAATCGATCCGCAGTTGGCGCAGCAAGCTTTTCTGGAGCTTTTCAGCAACGCTTTTCAACACGAACGCAATATCAAGACGATTTCGGCCAAAGCCTATCTCGACAAAGACCGTTTCGTGTTCGAGCTGCGCGAACCGAAAGTGCGTTTCGAATTACCGACTGAAAATTGGGGACGCGAACCGCTGCGAAACGTGAGCCAGGGCCACTATGGACTCGGTCTCAACCGCGCGCGGTCGATCGCAGAAGCTCACGGGGGCAATTTTCGGGCGGCGTACGATCAGAAAACATCGACGCTCCTGACCACACTGACGCTGCCGTCTTTACCGGCGGAGAAACGTTGAGGGGAGAGATGAAACAGAGTCGCCGCATTTTGATTATCGATGATGAGCGACCGATTTTGCTCACACTCGAGGCGTTGCTCAGCCGTCATGGATTCGAGACTGAGACCGCTGCGACGGCCGCGACCGGACTAAAAGCATTGAAAAATAAAACGGCGTCGCTCGTTCTCCTCGATTTGCAATTGCCGGACGCGGAAGGATTGCAAATGCTCGATCAAATCAAAACCGAGCGCCCGGAAACGCAGGTCATCATTCTGACCGCGCACGACACGCTCAACAATGCGATCGAATCGATCAAACGCGGCGCGTATCATTTCATTAGCAAGCCCTACGCGCCGGAGGAACTGCTCAGCCTCGTCGAGAAGGCACTGGAAAAGCAATCGCTTCTTCGCGAAACGCAAAAACTGCGGGAGAAGACCGAAGAACTCGAGAAGCGATTGGAGATAGCAGAGATGCGCTTCACGCCAGTGTTCAAGAGCAAGTCGATGCAGGAGATCGAAGAGCTGATCAACGCGATGGCGCCGTCGGAAGCGAATGTCTTGATCACGGGCGAAAGCGGAGTCGGCAAGGAAGTGATCGCGAATTTGATTCATCATCGCAGCCGTCGATCGGAGCGGCCGATGGTGAAACTCAATTGCGCGGCGTTTCCGCAGACGATGATCGAGGGCGAGCTGTTCGGTTATGTCAAAGGCGCTTTCACCGGCGCGATGAACGATTTTCCGGGAATGATCGCGGAAGCGGACGGAAGTACACTTTTTCTGGACGAGATTTCAGATATGCCGATAGACTTGCAGACGCGGTTCCTGCGGGTGTTGCAGGAGCGCGAATTTCGGCCGCTCGGAAGCACTCGCGTGCTAAAAGCGAATTTTCGCGTCATTGCGGCAACGAATCGGCCAATTGCGCAGGCGCTGGCCGAGAATCGACTGCGCTCAGATCTGTATTACCGGCTCAATACTTTCCAGATTGAAGTGCCGCCATTGCGCGAGCGGAAGCAGGATATTCCACCGCTGGTCACGTTTTTCGTAAAACAATTCGCGCAGCAACTCGGCAAATCCGAGCCCGAGATTTCGCCGGAAGCGTTTCAAAAGTTGCGTGATTACTCGTGGCCGGGAAATGTGCGCGAATTGCAAAATGCGATGGAATACGCGGTGGTGTTGGCGAGGCAAAACACAGTTGGAGTGAAAGAATTGCCCGGAGAATTGCAATTGCCGGCCGCGTTGCAACAAATCGAGCGCAGCGTCGTTTCGCAAGGCGTGCAAAGTCTGGACGAAATGGAGCGACTAACGATCCTGCAGGCGTTGGCGCAATGTCACGGGAACAAAAAGAAAGCGGCCGAGCTGCTCGGCATTCAGCGACCAACGCTTTACAACAAGCTCAAGCGCTACGCGATCGAGCTTTAATCGCGCTCGACTGCGCTCAGGACAAGGTTTGGAATTTTTGCGGTTCGATTTTAGATTGAGCGGCGGCCGGGCTGCGCAACCTAAGATCGACAATGGCGACCTCGCGACATCTTGAGAAAGTCCTGGCCCACGCCGAAGACCAGCTCGCTCTCGCCGGAAAGCAGCGGCCGACGGAAGTTCTACCGACCTACAAAAAATTTCTCAAGCTGGAGGAACATCGCCTTCGTTTGAAACATCAGGCTGGAGGTGGCGGCCGTGAAATCTGCGCCCGTCGCGGCGAGCTGGTTGACGTAATTTTACGACACGTTTTTGCCGCCGCTGCCAACGCTGTCGGTCAATCGGAGACCTCTTTGGCGCTGATCGCGCTCGGCGGATACGGCCGGGGCGAACTCAATCCCTTTAGCGATGTCGATGTGATGTTGTTGCACGGCGACGCTGCCGGCAAAGTTTCTCCATATGTGGAGGAGATGGCGGAGCAAATTCTGTATTTGCTTTGGGACATCGGGTTCAAAGTGGGTCATTCCACACGCTCGATGAAAGAGGCCTTGGCGCAGGCTAATCACGACATGCTAACGAAAACGGCAATGCTCGAATCGCGTTTTTTGGCGGGAGACCGCGTGCTCGCCCGTGAATTTCGCAATCAATTTCGAACGAAATGCGTGATCGGCTCGGAGCGCGAGTACGTCGAACTGCGAATGCGCGATCAAGAAGCGCGCCACCGCAAGTTTGGCGACAGCGTTTATATGCAGGAACCAAATCTTAAAAACGGCTGCGGCGGTCTGCGTGATTACCAAAATTTACTCTGGATGTCCTATTTTAAGGAAGGCGCTCTGACGACGACGCTCCTGGTCGGCGAAGATTGGTTGAGCGAATCGGACCAGCGCCGAATCGAAATAGCCTACGATTTTCTGCTGCGATTGCGTACGGATTTGCATTACCTCTCCAAACGCGCGGCGGATATTCTTCATCTGAACTTGCAGGAGGAAACCGCACGGCGGTTGCGGTACCGGGAAAAGAACGGCCAGCGCGCGACCGAAGCACTGATGCGCGATTATTACAAACACACTCGAAACATTTTCCGTGTGACCGAACGCATCACCGAGCAGTTTGCCACCGGCTATGCGACGAGCGGCACCCGCGCGCTCTTCAGCTTTTTGCCTCTTCGGCGCGGCACCGAAATCCGGGTGGGATCATTCTTCGTTCGGCATGACCAACTCCACACTGATCGGCGAGACCTCTTCAAGACCGATCCGTTGGAGATGATGACAGCGTTTCAACGCGCGCAGGAGCACAATGTCGATCTTAGCCCGGAGCTGGAGGATTTGCTCAGCCGCGCGCTGGGACAAATCACGCGCACGTATCGCTACGCCAAAGCGCCACGCGAAATTTTCAAGGCAATTTTATCGAAAAAAGGTGAGGTCGGCCGCGCTTTGCGGCTGATGCACCGGACCGATTTTCTCGGCCGCTATGTTCCGGAGTTCGGCCAACTGACTTGCCTGGTGCAGCACGAATTTTTTCATCGTTACACCGCGGATGAGCATACGCTGCTTTGCATCGACAAACTCGACGCGCTAATGCGGACAAACGATCCGAAGTTGATCCCCTATCGCCGTCTTTTCGAAAATCTGGAAGAACCGTTCGTGCCTTATCTCGCTTTGCTTCTGCACGACACGGGACGGGCAGTGGGTGCGCGCCCGCATTCCGAAGCCAGCGCTCTTTTCGCGCAAAGTGTGGCCAAGCGTCTCCAGCTTTCGCCGGAGCAAAGAAAATCGCTGATTCTTTTAGTCGACCATCACGTGACTCTGTCCAGCACCGCGCAGCAACGAAATCTCGATGACCCGGCGACGATTGCGGAGTTTGCGAAGGTCGTTCGAAACCAAAAAAATCTGCACGCGCTGATGTTGTTGACCCTGGCTGACGGTCAAGGGACGAGCGGACAGAGTTGGTCGGATTGGAAGGAATCACTTGTCTGGCAACTTTTCCAAGCCACTTCGCAGTACCTCGCCGACCAAAAATCTTATCACGAGCAAACCAAGATCGAGCGCGAGAGCTTGGAAGCAGCAGCGGCCGCTGAGCTGCCGTCCGATTTTGCGGATGAAATCGAAGCGCACTTCGAATTTATGCCCGACAACTATTTTCGCGCATCCGATGTTGCCGAAATTGTTCAGCATCTCAATCTGTTTCGGTCTTTCTTCGAGAACACCTCGACTCAGCTCGATCGGCCACTGGTGCCGGCAGTGAGTTGGGAAGCTTTTCCACAATTCGGACACAGCATCGCTTCATTTTGCACTTGGGACCGTCTGCATCTTCTGGCGAAAATCGCGGGATCGTTTTCGGTTGTTCCACTCAATATTCTGAGCGCTGACATTTTCCCGCGCGAAGACCACGCCATTCTGGCCGTTTTTCGTGTTTGCGATACGAAAGGACAGGCCGTGGCCGAGGGACAGGACCGCGCTCAGGTGGAAAACACGCTGCGTCACGCGCTCGAAGTTGAGACCTTTGAGTTTGCGTCATTGCTCGAGGAGGCGCGCCATAAGATCCAGCATCGACGCCTGGAGGAGCTGGAATTCCCAGCCGGGATCGCCATCGATAACAAAGCGCATCCGACTTACACATTAGTTCAGATTGAGGCGCCCGATCGCGTTGGCTTGCTTTACGATTTACTGACGGCGCTCGAACAGGAAGGAACCAACATCGTTCTCTCGCGTATCAGCACCCAAAAAGGCGCTGCCATCGACACATTTTATATCACCGACTGCGGCAGTCGCGCTAAAATTACCGATTCGCATCGAATCGCCGCACTTCAGCGCCGTTTGCGTTCGGCTATTATGGGCGGACCCGCGCACTGATTTGCACAGAATGAGCTGGCGTAGACAAGTCGTCTGCTTATCGTCCCGAAATTCGAATGAACGCGCTCATTCTCGCCGCTGGGTATGCGACGCGACTTTACCCGCTGACGCTGAATAAGGCGAAGCCGCTGTTAAAAGTCGGCGGCAAACCGATTATCGAATGGCTTTTCGATAACCTTGCTTCTGTTCCCGCGCTTCGAACGGTTTACATCGTGACGAACGACAAATTCGCCGGCGATTTTCAGAACTGGGCGGACGCTTACCAAGATCGACCCGCCTTCGCAGACCGCCATTCCGGCTCGGACCTACGGCGCGGGATGCGGATCAAAATTATCAATGATGGATCGAAAAGTGACGACGATAAGTTAGGCGCGATCGGCGACATAAACCTCGTTTTAACCCGAGAGAATTTAACCAACGACGACCTACTCGTCATCGCCGGCGACAATTTGTTCCAACAACCGCTGACTGAATTCGTGAAGGCGGCCAAATATTCGCAAGCCACCGTTGCCGTTCACGATGTCGGTGATCTCCAAGCCATGAAAAAATATGGCACCGTGACAATCGACAAAAATGGCGTGATCACAAACTTCGAAGAGAAGCCTGACAAACCAAAAAGCACGCTGGCCGCGGTCGCGCTCTATTATTACTCGCGTGAAGTGTTGCCGTTATTCACGACTTATCTCGCCGCCGGCAATAATCCGGACCAGCCCGGGTTGTTCTTGCAATGGCTCTACACCCGAAAACCGGTCAACACTTTTGAGATCAAAGGTCGTTGGCTCGACATCGGGAGCAAAGAAACGCTCGAGAGCGCGGACAAGACCTTCGCGAAATTGTAGAGGCCGCTGTCCTCAGCGCCGGGCTTCAAAACAAATCGCCGCCGAGACGGCGGCCCGCTATAGCAGGATGTCGATCTTACCTGAGCCGGCCTTCATCGAACTCGATCAGATCGAAGTAGGTGCGGATATCTTTACGTCCCGCTCCGCCGGATTGTTTTAGAAAATGACTGAAGCGGGCTTTTTTGGCGGCGGTGTCGGGATGCCGTGAAATCATCGTCTGGTTCCAGTGTTCAATATCGCCACTGGAATGTTTTAGGCCGTTCTTTTCGACCCAGCTCAAGATCGCGTCATCGTTTTCCAAACGATGCACCGCCTCTTCGAAAGCATCGCCGTCGAGCTTGAGAAAGCTGAGTAGATGTTTGTCAAAGCCGACCGTCTTGTAGTTGTAACCATCGAGGAGTCCCTTGCGATGCAGCTTGGCCTTGTCGATCAAGCGCGGGAGATGAACATAGCCGCCGAGCTTCTCGTACGGACTGCGCGGATGCAGTCTTCGCATGGGGAAACAATTATGTTGCGTGCAACGGCTGCGCCGCGCCCAACGATATGTCTGACTCAGACTTCTTCTCGGCTGCTTTCGTTTCGGACAACAACTCGCCTTGAGTGAGATTGGCCTGACCGATGACAAGCTGCCCGGAAAACATTCCGCCTTTCTCGATCGCGATTGATTTGGCAGTCACGCTACCATCCAAGGCGCCGGTTTTGTAGATTGTCACTGAACCGCTGGCTACGATTTCACCGGACATGCGCCCCTTGATGTCGATGTTCGTCACGCTCACGCGCCGAAAGCATTGGATGTCGGATTTCCGCTCAACCGTTATGTGTTGCGCGCCGATCCGGCCAGGAATTCTTCCGACCAGGTTAAGCGTCATCGATTCCTCGCACTCAAGATTGCCGCGGAGTTTCCCTTCAACGATCGCCGAGCTGCAAATCACGCTGGTGCTGCTAAGGTCGCCCTTTGTCGTCAAATGCACGTCGCCGCGAGTCCGAATCGATCGGCTAAAGCTGGTGGTGATTTTGTAATCGCGCAGATCGATGTGCGCGCTACAGCCTGGGCAGTTTGTCGATGACGCCGCGTCGCTGACTTCGTGTTTGCGTTTGCATTCGAAACACGAGACTACGCGATTGCGTCGCCGGCTCCACATCGCTTCAAGTTTTCGATGGAGCGACAATTCCTCGGGCGCAGCCGAGCCGTCCTTAAGCTTCAGCCCGGACTTGGGCGCCGATGGCGAAAAGGAGCGTCCGCACTGCCGGCAAAACGTGCTCTTCGCCGCCACATATTCCATCTGCTTAAAGCCACAGTGCGGGCATTCCACACTGGCCTTGGCAGGCGACGATTTGATCACTAGTTCAGGAAGACGAAGGGCAAATTTTTAACCGCGAGCCGCGAAGGCAGGCTTGGCCGATTCTTCTCGGCGAACAACTTCTGGCCGGCTGGATGCTGATTTCACGCTCATCCCGCTGGAAACCTCCGATTTGCCGATAAAGGTGGCGCCTTCTTCGATGATGAGGCGGGCCGCCTTCAAATCTCCCTGGAGCGTGCATTTCGATTTCAGTTCGCAACGCTCGCTCACGGTAATGTTCCCCTGCACCTTGCCGTAAATTGTGATCGACTTCGTTTTGACTTCCGCGCGGATGTCTGCGTTCTCGCCGACCGTTAACACCCCATCGGAATTAATTTCGCCTTCGACTTTGCCATCGATCAAAAGCTCCTTTTGGAACTTGATCGTGCCTTTGATTTCGACGTCGCTGGAAAGGACGTCTTTGCCAGAATGTTCAGCCATAAACTTTTTGTAATCGTTTGTTGAGGATTTTAGTTGGTCGCCGTAGGTGGGTCGGTTGGAATCATCACCCCCCGAACTCAGCGATCCTTCTCCGATCGACGAGATCGTCTTCTGCGAGATGAATTTTTTCAACACGCGCTATTATTGTAATGGTTATTCACATTGTCAACGGGTTCAAGAGAGAAAAGCCCAGGTTTTTACAATTTATTCACAAAACGGAACAATTTTGCGGTTCCGTTCTGCCCTGAAAGAACCAAATATGGCGGGGCCTGCCTCGGCGTCCGCTCGAGAACGCGACAGAGCGGCTGCTCGGGAACCTGGGTGCCGAGGAGACCGGCGGAAGTGCGAGCAACGCGTTCCCAATCATACGCTAAAACCCATTCCACATGCCGATTACACAGCATTTCACGTGCAATGAGGAAGTCGGTTGTCAGGAAAAAGCGCGCACTGTCGGCTATGCCATCCAAAGCCTCATGCGAGCTGCCAGCAATGCC
>WNGP01007354.1_pt1 | contig 14845 bp, 17 predicted proteins | sample 5407671 | NCBI WGS metagenome assembly WNGP01 (sample SAMN13153381, study PRJNA577476) | soil metagenome | isolation source: 40 cm soil or saprolite under Garry oak tree replicate 2 | place: USA:California | collected 2016-06-15 | reverse complement strand
CCACGTGCGGCGGGACAAGTACATGCAGGTTCTTCATCTAAACAGCCTGGGAATCGCCCCAATCCTGCTGAAACGTTTGTTGAAGTGTTTGCAGGACACCTTGATCAGAAATGATGATGCCCAGCTCGCGATTCTGATCGAGGGATTGTGCGGAAATATTCTGTGAGCCAACGAAGGCTTTCTGCCCATCTATCACCATGATTTTTGCATGCATGTACAGTGGTATCAACTGTTGTCCACATTCTCTGACAAACCTGGACACAGCGTTCTCGCCGCCCTGAGTCGGTCCAGCACTCCCGGCGTTCCTTCCGCATTCCAGGAAGCTATCGACTCAGGTCATGTCCGCGAGAGCATGCGGGTTGGCACGTGCCCCCTTTGGACCAACGATAGCCGTACCACATTGCGTGTCGCGATGCGACCGGCCTGGCCTGCCAGTCTTTGCCGGGGTGTCCCTCTAGCAGGCTTCTCCCATCCGACCTATAGCCGAACAGGGCGTACAGGGCAGCTTCAGGCGCTCCGTTTGAAGCGCGGCTGCCAGTGCCACTCCTGGCAAAAGCTGTGATGCATGTTGACCGACGCGTTGAAATCCGCGTGGGCCTCATAGCCGCAATGCGGGCACCAGAAGAGCTTGCCCCATTTGGCCTTGAGACGCTTGCCTTCTCGGTAGGAGAACCTCTCCCCCTTGCGGCCGCAGCGCGAGCAATAGTGTGAAGTGCCATGGGGATTGACTTCGACGGTGACCGCGCCCTCAGCAAAGGCTTTGTTGCGTGCATAGTGGGTGATCTTGCCGCGCAGGTGGTTGGCCCACTTGCGGTTCAGACGCCTCGATTTGCTGCCCCCGTTGGCCTTGATCTTGCGTAACCGCTCAAAGAGCAGGACACAGCCAGGGTACTTCGCACACACGTTGGCAATGACGCGGGCGACCTGATGGGCAGCGTCTTCATTCATGCGGCGCACGTGTTGCCAGAGCTGCTGGTTGCTATGCTCGCCCTTCACAGGCTTGCCGCTGAGCCGCTGCTTTTTCGCAATGCGCTTGAGATGACGATAGCGCTGCTGATCGAGACCATGATCGCTGACAAACACGGTTTCGATGATCTGACCGCGCTGCCTGACGGTGATCACCGCGAGTTGCTTGACGTTCAAGTCAACGCCCACCGTCACCAGATCAGGGTCCAGCTTGCTTTCCTTGACTCTCCTGGCTTCGACCTCTTTGATCTGGGGGAAGTGTAATTCGGCCGAACGCGCTCGCAGGACCAGGATGGGGCTCTTCTGCTCCCACGGCTTCTCCTGCTGGCGCTGCTGGAAGTAGCGACTGCACCTGACGGGGTAGTTCAGCCACACCCAGGCCTTGCCATCGTAGACTTTGAGCTGCACAAATCGTGCGTGCTGGTTGCTGTTCTCCAGCTGCAAGGAGCAGGTCCCTTTGTAGAGGGTGGGGTGATCGTTTGCTCCTGGCACTCCAGGAACGGGCCTTGCCAATGGCGTCTTTGATCACGCTCCTGCGATAGATGAAGGGCATGTCTGCGAAGCGTGCACTGAAGTTCCAGCCCTCCCAGGGCTGGGGATGGTCGCGCGTTTCGACGGTGCAGGTCTCGGCCCAGCTGAGCAACTCATTGGCAGAGATGGCCCGCTCGCGCATCTCCAGATGCTTTTCCGAGTAGTAAGGGACACGCTCAGCCAGCTTGTCGGCATGGGCCAGGAAGAAGTCGATGTAGAAGGCGCGCGCTGCATTGAGCACCTCGATGGTGGCAGTGAGGGCGGCTCGTTTGTCGGTATTGGCTCCTCCCTCGTCTCGCTTGCCCAGGTCAAGGAGCAGTTTCGTTGTCCGTATGGTCTGTCCCATCTCCCCCTCCCTGTTTCTTAAACAAATGTTCGTGTTTCACGGAGTATACCGGCAACGAGGCATTTTGTCAAGCTTTCGCATTCCCTCATGTAAAACGTTACGAAAGCTGGTATGGTTACCTCAAATAACAATGTTACCGAGGGAGTATCAGCATGCCGACAGAAGAGCAAATGACCGTCAATGAACGCCGAAAGTATTTAAAGCTGATGAAACCGCGCTACCAGAAGGCCAGGCGAGCCGAACGCAGTCGCTTGCTCAGCGAAATGCAAGAGGTGACGGGACTGATGAGCCTTAGCTTGCTGCGCTTGTTGCACGCAAGTAGCCTTAACCGAAAGAAGCGGACGACGCCCCGCAAGGGCACCTATGGGCTGGCAACCGAGCAAGTCCTCCTGGTGGTGTGGGAAAGCCTGGACTATGTGTGTGTTGAACTGCTCACGCCTGTGTTACTCGCGACGGCGCAGCATCTGGCACGCTTCCCAAGCGTGCGCTTGAGCAGCGAGGTGGTGCAGCAGTTGGGACAGAGAAGCTTCGCTACCCTCACCCGGAGGCTCACGCAAGTACCGCAGCTGCAAGCAGTCCCTGCCACGCAAAGGGCCAGAGCGGGCCAACCAGCTGAGAAAAGAGGTGCCCATGAAACGCATTGCCTGGGGACACGCGTGAGGCGGGCCACTGCGAGGTGGATCTGGTGCATCATGGGGGCGAGAGTACGACCGGGGAGGACGCTCACACCATCCAACTGATCGATGTCGCCACTGGCTGGAGTGAGCGGGTAGCGGTGTTAGGGCGAGGGCGAATGGCGCTGGAAGGCGGCTTTGGGCGCATCCTGGAGCGTATCCCGTTTGCCATCCTCGAACTGCATCCCGATACTGGCTCCGAGTTCTTCAATCAGCACCTGCTGCGCTTCTGGAAAGAGAAGGTCACCGGCGTCCAACTATCGCGCAGTCGTCCCTCTCACAAAAATGATACCCGCTTTGTCGAGCAGAAGAATGCTAGCCAGGTGCCCAGTATTTCGGCACGCTGCGCCTGGATACCCCTGCGCAGGGGACAACCATGAATGCGCTCTACGAGCAGATGTAGGTGTACTACAATCTGTTTCAACCCGTCTTGCATCTCCACGAAAAGCTGGTGCAACCCGATGGCATTGTGCGCAAATGGGACACGGCCCAGACGCCCTCTCAACACCTCTTAGCCAGCGGGAAACGAAGTGCCGAGTAGCAGGCGCGCCTGCAAGCGCTCTATGAGCAGACCAACCCCTTGCGTTTACACGAGGAGATCTATCAGAGCTTAGCCGCCCTTTGGGACAGCTGCTCGACTAGTGCTGAGGGCGTAGCCTGACGCGGCGGCCCCCGCGCCAGAGAACACACGCACAGAAAGGAAGGTGTCGGCTTCATTAACATTCTTATTTGACTTGACACGGCTTTTTGTAACGTCGTGGATCTTCTCTTACCTGGATGCCTGCCTGTTTAATGGTATTGATACCTTGGCTGTTACTATCGGCAGAAGAGCCACGGGGAGCGGGGAGGATCACCTGTACCTGGACGCCGTGTTGTACCGCCGTAGATAGAGCCTGTTCGACAGCCGAGTCGTTCATTTCTTCTCCCTCGACAAGCAGCGTGCTGTGAGCGCTATTGATGAGCGTGATGAAAGCATTGTGCGCGTTGATGGGACTGACGACGAGGTTGGGATCATTGAACTGCGCTGTTGCGCGATCCCAGTCTGCCTGGAAAATGGAAACGACTGCATGTACGTCTGGTGGGTCGGAATCTACGATATCATATTCACGATTGCTGAACCCGCTGCTGCCACTGTAGCTACCGAGGGCAGCGCGAGAAAAATTCGAAGTCATGATGTAGGCGGTTGAGTTATCGATGATCATGCCCTTCTTGTGAAATGTATCAGTGCAATTATTGCGAGCTCGCACGAGATGTAGCCTTACTTGAAGCGTTTGTCACACGTCTTATTGCTCGTGTCCAAAGCGTAGCATAACAGCCACAAGCATAACAGCAAACCTCTTGTTGTTATGCTTTTTTATGCTTGACAACCAAGCAGGGAATTATTAACATCCCAGGAAAGAAGAGCTTATGCAGCCAGAACAAACACCACGATACAGACCCCAGGAAAAGTAAGACTACGACGGATACGCCCAAGCCCTCAGAGAGCGGTTGCAGTCAGGGTTGCTTTCCGAACTGACAGCATATCCGCAGTTTGTGGTCTGGAAATATACCGTTGAGCAAGGCAAGCTCAAGAAGCGTCCCTTTAACCCCAAAACCACCATGCCGGCAAGGACAAATGACTCTCGTACCTGGACAGATGTCACTGTTGCCCTCAAAGCACTGGCAACCGGACGATATAACGGGATCGGGTTTGTGTTTGCAGACAGTGATCCATTCACCGGCACAGACTTGGATGCATGTGTTGGGAAAGAGAGAACGATTGCGCCGTGGGCGAAGGAGATTATCACCGCACTTGCATCCTATACCGAGTATTCTCCGTCAAAATTAGGCGTGCACATCCTCACCCAGGCAACACTCCCCGGAACAGGCCGGAAGGTTGGTGAGATTGAACTGTATTCGCATGATCGGTTTTTCACCATCACCACCGATCATCTGTATGGCACACCAACCACCATTGCCCACAGACAGCAGGAAGTAGACGCCCTCTACCACCAGGTTGCCCCACTGAGAGCTGAGCGGGACGCTCAGAACACAGTGGGGAGCGGGGGAGCACTGACCGGTCTGCCACCGGAAGCGGCGAACGATCCGGTCCTGCAAAAGTTACTTGCAGGAGATAGGGCAGGGTATCCATCGCCATCAAACGCTGATTTTGTGCTGGTGCTCAAACTCTTGCACTGGACAGGGGATAATGTGGCACTCACCCGCGAACTGTTTTTACAGTCAGGACTATACCGGGAAGAGAAGACCGAGCGGAAAACTGGCACAACCACCTATCTTGATATGACGATCGCAAACGCACTGAAGAAACGCAGAAACCCGCCGCAGAGACGCTAGCTGCTCATTGACTTTTATCGCCTCCTTGCTATAATACAAGTACTTAAACCGCCTGCAAGACCTGAAAAGGTGTTTGCAGGTTTTTTACATTATGGCACAGGAAAGGGCTATTGTCCTTGTTGATGGCAACAACTTTTACTTCAAGCTCCGCGACCTGAAGCTGCACCAGCTCCTGACCTTTGATTTTTCATCCTTTGCTTCCTCCCTCATTGGAAAAAACAGGCTTGTTTCTGCAACCTACTATGTTGGGAAGGTGCGAACCGATGGTACAGAAAAAACGAAAAAACTGCTGGCAAACCAGCAGCGTCTCTTTGCCCACCTGAGAAAGCATGCGTTTACCTATTCGCTCGGCTACTTACTCAAATCCGGCGGACTGTTACATGAAAAAGGCGTTGACGTGCAGATTGCGGTTGATATGCTCGTTGCAGCCTATGAAGACCTCTGTGATCGTATTTACCTCGTGTCCTCAGACACCGACCTGATACCAGCTATTAAAAAAGCGCAGGAAAAAGGGAAAACCGTGATCTATGTTGGCTTCTCCCATCAGGTGAGCAAGGCATTAGTTGCCAGTTGCAAAGAGACACAGACGCTTACCAAAGATACGCTTTTACCTTTCATAGAGCAGCAGAAAGCCGCTTAATCGTGAACAGGCACTTGTTAGTAAATGTATACTCCGTTTAGTGAAGCTGCATAGGCCCTTTACTCGTTTCCTCTCCCACCAATAAACTGATGAGATGAGCAATGCATCATTTAGCTTGTTTCCTATTGCTAAGCAGTGCGTTATATAAGCGAAGCTGGAAGTAGTCCAAACAGTTACTACCCACGAATTGTGCGAAGTACGCAATAACCTTATGGGTACACCTTATTTTCCTCTCTAGTCTTTTGTGCTATGATAGCCTCACTAAAATCAGGAAGGGCTACATGCAAAAAGAGGCAGCAGCACGGATTAAAATAAATAACCTTCTCCAAGAAGCTGGATGGAGGTTTTTTGATGACGCACAGGGGAAAGCAAATATCGTCCTGGAAAACAATGTCAAAATAACCCACAAGGACATTGATGCATTTGGCAATGATTTTGAGAAAACAAAGAACGGCTACATTGATTTTTTGCTGCTCGATGAAAAGGGCTTTCCCCTCGTTGTTTTAGAGGCCAAGTCAGAGGAGAAATCGCCCCTTGATGGGAAGGAGCAGGCTCGCCGCTACGCCAAAGCGCAGAATGTCCGCTTTATCATCCTCTCAAACGGAAACTTGCATTATTTTTGGGACTTGGAACGGGGCAACCAGACAATTATCACCTCGTTACCAAAGCTAGAGTCAATCAAAACATTCCATACCTTTAAGCCGGACCCCACACGGCTTACCGCTGAGACTGTCAGGGAGGATTATATTGTCCTCACCGAGTATCCAACCTATCACAGCGACCCGCGCTGGACAGATGAAACACATCGCGAAGCCTTTATCAAAGAGCACTCTCTGAAGTTTTTGCGTCCCTACCAGCTGCAAGCAATCTCTGCTTTGCAAGAGTCGGCACGGCAGAAAAATGACCGCTATTTATTTGAAATGGCAACCGGAACAGGGAAAACCCTGATCGCCGCAGCTGTTATCAAGCTGTTTTTAAAAACAGGGAATGCAAAGCGGGTGTTGTTTCTGGTTGACCGCCTGGAACTGGAAGACCAGGCATGGAAAAACTTTGTCCGCTATCTCAAAAACGATTTTACCTGTGTGATTTACAAAGAAAAGCGCGATGATTGGCGAAAGGCTGAAATTGTCGTTTCCACTGTCCAAAGCCTTTCTTTCGATGCCATCCCGAATTCTGTGTAAAGTGAGGTCTTCCCAAAAAGGAGCATTTTAGGCAATACTACAGGCATAGACCGTCTCGTCATTTTTTCATTTCCATTTCCACAAGGAGGGAATATGCCTGCACCCAAGAAGACTACCACATCCACGAACACACAAGCAACCGCAACGGTCATCTCACCAGAACCCCTCAAACCGGAGAACTTTCATCAGTATCTGCGAGCCGAGATTCGTCATGCCACACGGGCAGTGATGGAAGAAATCATGCGTGAGGAACTCAGCCACTTTCTCGGCGCAGAATGGGGAGAAAGTACGACCGAGCGCAAAGGCTCTCGCAACGGGTTCTACACCCGTGATCTGATGACGACCCCTGGCGCGATCGAAGATCTCAAAGTGCCACGAGATCGAGAAGGAGCGTTTCACACCCAAACGTTTGAGCACTACCGACGCTATGAGCCACAGGTTGCCGAAGGATTGACGCAGATGTTCGTCGCGGGTACCAGTACCCATAAAGTGGGGGAAGTGGCTCACACGCTGATGGGAGTCGCCCCCAGTGCCAGTGCCGTCAGCCGTTTGAACCAGACCTTGACCCAACAATTTGAAGCCTGGCGTGAACGTGCGTTACAACCCCATTGGCGCGTGGTGTACCTGGATGGCATCCATTTCAAGATCCGGCATGGGGAAAAATGCGATACGAGCATCATTTTGACAGTGTTGGGAGTCGATCTCGAAGGGAAGAAGGAAGTGCTGGCGAGGCGCTCCTGTGCAGAGGAGGAGAAAGAGGGGTGGCTGAGTGTCTTGCAAGACATGCGCACACGAGGAGCGACCCAGGTGGATCTGCTGGTCACGGATGGCCATGATGGATTGCTCGCCGCTGTCGGGGAACTGTTTTCTGCCCCCCCTCGAAAGCCGTGTCTGGTCCACAAGCAACGCACCATCATGAGTGCCATTCCACGACGAGAACGAGAGGAAGTCCAAGCCGAGCTCACAGGCATCTGGAAGCAAGAGAAGAAGGAGGATGCGTTGACCAACCTCAATGCGTTCAAAGCCAAATATGCTCAGCGCTATCCCGAAGCGGTACGGAGCCTGATGGAGGATGAAGAGCATCTGTTGACGTTTTACGCCTTTCCCTCGGCCATGCATCGCCACATTCAGACGACTAATGCGATCGAGGGCTTTTTCAGCAATGTCCGACAGCGGACCGATCAGATTGATACCTTCACCACGGAGAAGAGCTGTCTGACGATTGTCTGGGCCGTGATGCAAGATATCCGTTTTCACAAAATAGCGGTCTCATAGCATCGAGCCATCAATCGATAACAAGCCAACAGCCAGCTGTTTGAGCTGGCTTGAGGAAGAGGTGTTTTTGTGTTTTGATCTTGTCGAGTCATCATCAAGGGAGTGTTTCTTTTTCCGCTTCTCGTCATTTCTCAGGAACCACTTTTGCTCACACAAGAGTTTTTTCTTTTCAAGCAGGTTCTCTGCTCGGCTCTCGTCTCTTTGTCTACTTGCTTCCTGGACATCTTTACACAGAATTCGGGATGCCATCTTTCTTTCAACAATAAATACCAGAAACTCTTTTCACCCACGGATTTTGACCTGGTTGTCTCAGATGAAGCACACCGCTCAATTGGCGGCAACAGCCGGGCAGTCTTTGAATATTTTATCGGGTATAAGCTTGGGCTGACAGCGACACCAAAGGATTATCTGAAGAAAATTGACAAGCAATCGGTCAGTGAAAAAGACCCGCGGGCATGGGAGCGGCGGCAACTGTTGGATACCTACAAAACATTCGGCTGCGAGAGTGGCAACCCGACATTCCGGTATAGCCTGCTTGATGGAGTACGGGACGGCTACCTGGTGAACCCGATTGTTGCGGACGCTCGAACAGAAATTACCACAGAGCTTCTCTCTGAAAAGGGGTATGCAGTGGTGGTTGAAGACGAGGAGGGAATTGAGGAGCAACAAACGTTTTTCTCGCGGGATTTTGAGCGAAAGCTGTTTTCTGATCGAACCAATCTGATGTATTGCCAGACCTTTGTGGAAAATGCTTTAAAAGATCCGTTAACAGGGGAGATAGGAAAAAGTATTGTCTTTTGCGTGAGCCAGAACCATGCCTCGAAAATCACGCACATATTAAATGAGTTTGCAGACCGGATGTATCCGGGGAAGTACCATTCTGATTTTGCCGTCCAGGTCACGTCAAACATTGCAGACGCGCAGCAATTTCCCATTCATTTTGCCAATAACAATCTCAACGGGCATACCAGTTTTGTTGAGGGGTATAAGTCAAGTAAATCACGGGTGTGTGTGACGGTTGGCATGATGACAACCGGCTACGACTGTGAGGATATTCTTAATCTCTGCCTGATGAGGCCAATATTTTCGCCCACGGATTTTATCCAGATCAAAGGACGGGGAACACGAAAATACACCTTCTCCTATAAATCACGGGAGGCAGGACAAATTGATGCACAAAAAGCAACCTTCAAGCTGTTTGACTTCTTTGCCAACTGTGAGTACTTTGAAGAGAAGTTTAACTATGACGAGGTATTAAAGCTGCCTGTCTTGACAACCAGCACGCATGAACCGAAGGGAGAACGCATCTCCGTTAGTGAACTGACCCTGGCAATACCAGACCCGTTGAAAGTTTTTTCAGAAACTGCCATCGGACTTGAGGGCATGAAGGTTGACCGGAAGCTGTTTGAGAAGTTTGAGGAGACAGTGAAAACCGACTCGTTTATTAAAGAGAAGTATCATAACGGCGATCTTGCAGCCATTGAGGAATATGTAAAATCAGAGGTTTTTGATAAACCGGAAGAACATTTCACCATGGAGAAACTGCGAAAAGCGGTCAAAGCTGACAGGAGAATATCGCTTCGGGAGATGATTGAAAATATTTTTGAGGGACTACCCACATTCAAAAGCAAGGATGAGTTGCTTGAGGAAGAGTTTGAAAAGTTTGTGACCATCTATAAGCTGGACAATAAGTATGTCCTGGGAGTGAAAAATTACCTCAAAGCATACATCACAGACCCGGAGGTACGGGAGATCGTCGAGTCAAAAGAGTTTGCCCGTCTTGCCACAAACCCGAAAGTAACTTTAGCTGATTTCAGAGCGTTAAACGGTTGGCGGACGGTTGTCCCTGAATATGTCAAAGACTATGTATCACTCAATGCATTCATGTAGGACAGAACTATGATGACGATAGATACCAGACGAAGAATAGACAGTGCCCGTGATATTTTAGTTGGCAAAATACCAGACCCGAAAGCGCAGGTTGAACAAATCACAACGGCGCTAATTTATAAGTTCATGGATGACATGGATAAGGAGTCTGAGGAGCTTGGCGGCAAAGCGCGGTTTTTTGTCAATGAGTATGAGAAATATTCCTGGAGCAAACTGCTTGATCCGCGTCTCGGTGGCTTTGAACGGCTCAACCTCTACTCTGAAGCGCTTCTCAAAATGCCGCAAAACCCAAACCTCCCGCAGCTTTTCAGAAACATTCTCAAAGACGCTTTTTTACCCTACCGCGACCCTGAAACGCTCAATCTGTTTTTGAAAGAGATTAACGGGTTTACCTACGACCACAGTGAGAACCTTGGCAATGCGTTTGAATACTTGCTGTCTGTCATGGACTCTCAAGGCGACGCTGGACAGTTTCGGACTCCGCGTCACATTATTGATTTTATCGTTGAGGTTGTTGACCCGAAGAAAGACGATACTATTCTTGATCCCGCTTGCGGCACCGCAGGATTTTTGATTTCTTCATATAAGCACATCTTAAAGCAAAACACGATCCATCGGTTAGGCGATCAACTGACCCCTGAAGAAAAAACAAAGCTCATGCAACATTTTGTCGGGTATGATATTTCGCCTGATATGGTCAGAATGTCTATGAGTATGACACGCTCACGAGTGAAGAGCGTTGGGACGATACCTATGATGTGATTATGGCAAATCCTCCTTTCATGACGCCGAAGGGAGGAATACGCCCGCATAAGCGGTTTTCTATTCAAGCCAATAGGTCTGAGGTACTGTTTGTAGATTATATTGCCGAACATTTAACCACGCATGGACGTGCTGGCGTGATTGTGCCAGAGGGTATTATTTTCCAGTCAGGCAACGCTTACAAAGCCTTGCGAAAGATGCTCATTGAGAAGTATTTATTCGCGGTTGTTTCTTTGCCCGGCGGTATCTTTCAGCCGTATTCAGGCGTGAAAACGTCTATCCTGCTCATGGATAAGCAACTGGCAAAGAAAGCAGAGAGCATCTTGTTTGTAAAGGTTGAAAATGACGGGTTTGACCTAGGAGCACAGAGAAGAGCTATTGAGAAGAATGACCTCACGCAGGCTTTAGCTATCTTGCAGCAATACAAACAATCCCTGCAAAACAATGAAGACCCAAGCGTCATTTTGAGCAAAAGATCAAGGATAAAATTGCAGAAGTTTGGGGAACTGACATAACACCAAATGATGACAATAATGCTTCCTCTAATGGCACATTCAAGCAAGCGCAACGAGCCCAACAGGCAGTAGTGCAACAGCCAGAATTAGACCTGCACACGGGGTAAGTTGAGAGGGACACCACCTATGGTATGGATAGATACATATCAACATATTGTGTTTAATAGTACATTTAGCCCAATATATTGATCTTTTCCTCAAAAAGGCGTATAAAGAAGCGCATTGATACATCTTACTCTTTGTCTATCTATTTATCAAACTGTTGAGGTTAATTATGAAAAAAGTACGCGCTTTTATTAGTTTCGCAGCCGAGGATGATCGGATACGTGATCTTTTTATTGGACAAGGGAAGCTCCCTGATACCCCGTGGAACATTGCAGATTGGTCGCTTCATGAGCCTTTCTCTGAAAAATGGAAAACGCAAACGCGCCCCCGTATCAAGGGGTGTGATGTCGCTATTCAACTCGTTGGGCTTAAGACCTACCTAGCTCAAGGAGCTATATGGGAGATCGGGTGTGCATTACAAGAAGGAGTACCAGTGTTCGGAGTTTGGATTAGCAAGACTGACCGTGGGTCGATACCCTCTTGCTTCAAAGCGAACAATATTATTGACTGGACATGGGATGGCGTTGCAGAGATGATCCGTAAAGCAACATCCTAGAAGAGCCAATGAACAACATGTTACCTCATCGCGCACTTATTATTGGAATTGACCATTATCAGTTACCTGGAAGCGATCTCAAGGCTGCTACTGCTGATGCGAGGGCAATATCCTCTCTCCTCGCAAAGCATGAAGATGGCACTCCTAATTATGACTGTCGCCTCTTACTCGACACAATGGAGAATGGGCAGCCCATTGGTAGGGCTGCTCTTCGCAAAGCATGCAGAGAACTGTTTTCTGATTTCAGAGGCGATGTCCTGTTCTATTTCTCTGGACACGGCGTTTTGACCTCAGATGGAGGATATATAGTTACTGCTGATGCCAGCGAGGATGATTGGGGTGTCCCGATGCAGGAGATCGTGAATTTGGCTGGCAAATCGGAGGCCAATGATATTCTTATCGTCCTGGATTGTTGTCATAGTGGCAACATAGGAAATTCAGCGTTATTGAATACTCAAAGAGAGAGCCTCCCTCTTGCTGTGGTGCGCGAGAATATGACGATCATAGCGGCATCTCGTGCTTCCCAGCCAGCCATTGAAGTTAATGGACATGGCCGTTTTACAAGTGCTCTACTCGATGCACTGGATGGCGGCGCAGCCGATCATTTAGGATGGGTTACTGCTCCGGCAATGTATGCATATGCTGAACGCCGCTTTGATACATGGGAACAGCGACCAGTATATAAGTCGCATACAACTACCGTGACCGTGGTTCGTCAATGCGCACCACTCATTGAACGCCTCAAGCTTCACGAATTGGTAAGGCATTTTCCTAGACCAGATTTCAAATATCCTCTTGATCCAGAGTATGAGCCAGAGGATGAGCATGGCAAATTTCATGAACCAGTCAATCACAAGAAATTTGCGCTCGCTCAGCTGTTTAAAGAGTACCGCAACGCAGGTTTGCTAAAAGCATCGATACCGAACGAGCATTTTTATTGGACTGCTCGACGCTCTCATACGCTTGAACTTACTCCGCGAGGTAGAGAATATTGGACACTCGTAAAAAGTAATAAGATTTAGCGCGAAGGGCTTGAGATGAAAATTGGCATAACAGGACATCAACAGTTGGGATCGGAAGCAACAATCACCTGGCTTTCTGATACGTTAGAGAGAACAATTCGCCAGTACCACATTGATATTGGTATAACGTCTCTTGCCGTTGGAGCGGATCAGCTTTATGCAGAGGTTTTGCGCAAAGCCAATATCCCTTATATTGCCATCATTCCAAGTGCTGATTATGAGACGACTTTTCAGAATACTGATAATCTTGGTCGATATCAGGAACTCCTAAGAAACGCTTCCGAGAGGATACAGCTGCCTTTTGAGAAACCAAGTGAAACCGCTTTTTACGAAGCTGGCAAACAGATCGCGAACCTTTCGGATATGCTGCTTGCTATTTGGAACGGTCTGCCAGCAAAAGGGTTAGGCGGGACAGGTGATATAGTGAAATATGCACTTTCCATAAAGAAGCCCGTTGTGCATCTCAATCCCGAAACTCAGACAGTTCGGAAACTTTAAGGCTAACGCCGAGAATTGTCCGATTGCAACGGACAACGGAATTATGAAAAAGAAGATATTTACAAATGACCGCGTGTGTGATACGCTAAAAATCTAGTTTAGCTTGACAAGGCAAGCTAAACGTCGTAAAAATAATCTTGTGCGACGCGGATGAGCTTCACTCCCCTCTCCGGCTGAGACCACCAGGCTGTACTATGATAAACTCTACTATTATATATACCAGCAAGAAGCGTTATGACTAATTATTCCTTCCGGTCACAGCGATTGACACCGCCGGCACCATCGCAAGACGACGCGTATACCAGAGAGCTTGCCCGAAAGGTAGCACAGCGGAAAGCCGAGCGAAAAGCAGTGCTTGACCGTGTCCGGGCACAGCGGGAGAAAGCCTTCCGGCAGCTTCGTAAAAAGCGAAAGACCGCCTGATTTGGTATAATCCCATCACTATGTGTGGCGCGTACGGATTTTCTGTTAAAGACTCACGAGAGGTTTACGGGAGGTTTGACATTATCAATACGCTTGCGTATTTCAAGCCCCGTTGGAATATTCGTACTGGTTCAATGAACCCGGTAATCTTTATGACCGCTGCTGGTGTGCAGATCAAGGAAATGTACTGGTCATTTCTCCCCAGTTGGGCGCAAGAGAAACGGTTACCATTCAGTACCTTCAATGCGCGGGATGACCGTTTACTGGAAAGTAAAGTCTATAAAAGTGCCGTACCAGGCCAGCGTTGCATCATTCCAGCGACCTACTTCTTTGAACCTGATAAAGTTCACTATCCGAAGCCTCCTCATCCGTGGTATTGCTTCAGATTAAAAGACCAGGAAATCTTTGGCCTCGCTGGACTCTATAATATCTGGACAGACCCAAAAACGATGGGAGAGCTTTATACGTACACGATTATCACGACCAAACCGAATGCGGTTGTGGGCAAATATCATGACCGGGAAGCGGCATTGTTACGCAAAAATGAAGAGAAACAATGGCTCAATCCTGATATCACAGAACCGGAACGAGTCCTGCCATTACTCAAATCCTATCCACCGGAAACTATGGAGTCCTGGCGGGTTGCTGATGCAGCGAAAAATCCCAAGAATGATTATCCGGAGGTTATAAAACCTCTCTCCCCTATCCCATAATCCCCTGAGTTCGTAAACGAAGCTTGACAAGCAAGCAGACACTATTTATAATGGCTCTGATTTTCTGAGGCATACTTGATACCTGGTGACAGCAACGTTGTCTACCTCCAATTGACACGTAATGATATACTGCTGAGAAAGTAAGACGTAGTGGAGGATGCTTCATGGTCTCAGATGTGTTTTTCGCAGATCAAATTTGCTACCTCAACGATATCAACCGCTATCATGCAGTCTGCTTCGGATTGTTAAACGCCAAAAAAGTTTTTGAGAGAACGTTTCAATTCCAATACCGACCCCAACTCCAACAGGAAGCAGAAAGGGTACGCCTCGCTCTCGCAGCAGGCAAACAGATATCTGATCCAAGCTTTCCTCGGTATCCCTATCGAATAGCAAGCTTAGATGAACGGCTCATCG
>WNGP01006163.1_pt1 | contig 14845 bp, 14 predicted proteins | sample 5407671 | NCBI WGS metagenome assembly WNGP01 (sample SAMN13153381, study PRJNA577476) | soil metagenome | isolation source: 40 cm soil or saprolite under Garry oak tree replicate 2 | place: USA:California | collected 2016-06-15 | reverse complement strand
CGACCGGATGCGGTGATCGTCGATGTTGGACTGCCCGGTGGCGAGGATGGCATCGCGCTGACCGAAAAACTAGTGGCGGAGTTTCCAGCGATCGTCGTTTTGATTCTTTCTGCGCATGATGAGCCCGAATATGCGCAACGGGCGGCCGCTGCCGGCGCGATGGGTTACGTTTTGAAGAATGATGTGGAAGACACCCTTCGGATGGCGCTTCGGAATGCGTTCAAAGGTAAGCGCACGTTCAGGGACGAAATCGGAAATTTCTAACGAACTGGGCAAGCTCCCATTTGCAAAAGAAGCGCTGTAAAAGAAGTTTGTTCAAGGCAGATGAAGACGATCAGCTTAACAGTTTTGGCCGCAATCGGTGTAGCGACTGCGGCATTCGGTCGCATTGGCGAAGACGAGAAGCAGATTGAGGCGCGATATGGCAAAGCCGGCAAGGTCTTGGGCGACCACGGGAACGTTCATGAAGTGGGTTACATGTCGGATGGGTTCATGATCCTGGTCGATTTCGTAAATGGAATCAGTCTCCGCGAAGGTTTTGCAAAGCCCGACACGTCCGCGCTAACAGACGTTGCGGTCCTCCAGATACTCGCCCTGAGCGCGGCGGAAGGAACAAATTGGGAGCCAGCGCCGGGGAGCGGAGGCGACAGATCATGGCGCCGCTCCGATAACAAGGCGATCGCGATTTTCCCGGCACAGGGAAAATTCCTGTTTGTTCAGGACGTGAACTTCGTGCAGCCGAAGGAATAGCCCACTCGCCTTGGCCGAAGGTTCGGCTGACACCGTTGGGGACAGAGAACTGAGGACACAGGACGGCCGGTTCTGTTAGTGTAGCGCTTCGGCTCGTTACACCAAAAACCGATTGGCATGAATTCCTTTAGAAATCGAAGTCTACTTCGATCATGCGAGTTCGGGGTCGCCGGGTTGCTCACCCTGCTTGTTCTCCTTTTGCATATTCGATTCTGTCAGTACGCAGGTCCACTGTGGCGCGACGAAGTTTGCAGCTTCGATGTCGCAACAATGCCGACGCTGAAAAAGGGTTGGGATCTGCTCGCTTTCGAAAATCAACCCGTTGTCCACTATCTCGTTTTGCGGGGCTGGTGCGCGCTCGGTTTTGGGGCAACGGACGTTGGGCTCCGCGTTCTGGGACTAGTGATCAGCATCCTACTGCTCTCAGCGCTTTGGCTCTCATGCTGGCTGTTCAACAAGTCGCCACCACTTTCGCCTTTGGCAATGTTTGCCTTGAATCCATACACACTGCGGGCTGACTCACTCCGACCGCACGGCCTGGCCTTGGTCTGAATTGTTTTGGCCTTTGCTTTCATCTGGCAATTGACCTTTCAGCCCACAACGGACGCGAACGATTGTCCTGGCAGCAATCGCCGCCGTCTTAAGTGTTCAGACCGTCTTCTTGAATGCGTTCCTGCTGGGGGCAATCTGCGCCGGTAGGATCGTCGTTCTAGCGTGGAGAAGAGCATGGCGTGCTGCGGCGTGGATCCTGGGTATCGGCTTTATCGCAGCGTTATCTCTGACGCCCTACGTTCCCATGATCATCAAAGCGCACGACTGGAACGGCATCCGAGCGCTCCCGCATTCTATTGGATATCTCACGAATGGGTTCTACGCAGTTTCGACAGCTCACTGTCCAATTGTTTATGGCGTGTTCCTGGCACTCTTGGCAGGCGCATTCGCGCTCATCGTGGTTTCGTGGTTGCGGAAACGGCTGACCGAACCGGCAGACAGCGTGGGTGAGCATTTTCTGTTTGCGGCGGTAGCATCTGCCGCCGCCGCGATTGCGACCGGTGGATTTCTCTCGTGGATTAAGTTTCCGGTCCAGAACCGATATTACCTTCCACTTATAGCGGTTATCGCACTCTCCGGTGCCGTGGTCACGGCGGCTTTTCGAAAATGCACCATACTACGATGGGGAATGCTGCTCGCATCGGTCTTGCTGGGGGCAGCGTTTTTTCGTCCAGACTGCAATTACACAGCAACCCGTTTGACCAATTGCGATTTGGCCGCGGCTGCGGTTGCGGCACACGCCGAGCCGGATGACATAATCGTGCTAACTCGGTTTGCCTACGGCATTACCTTTCAGCGGTATTATCGCGGTGGCGTCCCCTGGCACGGAACTCCGGATATCTCGGACTACAGCTTGTTCCGCTGGGACCTCCTCAAACAGGCAATGATGCAGACTGATCCGATCCATGAACTTCTCGTTCGCATTGAGTTCGCTCTCAGATCAGGCCACAGCGTATTTCTGGTAGGGCGAGTGGGCGGTGCTCCGGGCGTGCAACCTAAGCCGCTTGCACCAGCGCCACTAACCACGCACGGCTGGGACATGGAATCATATATCGCGAATTGGAGCGGACGAGTCACCTATCTGCTCGAGGAGCACGCCGTTCGTGAGCGCAGCATTCCACTCCCGGAGCAAGAACGAGGCGATCCGATTGAAACACTTACCATCCGTGTTATTTCCGGCTGGTGATAGCTCGGGAAAGAAGCGCGACGAAGAGTAAGATTAAGCGGAAGAGGAAGACTCGAGGAAAGTCACTCGAGTCGCTGCAGAGATTGGATGTCGTAGTTTTCCTGAAGGGAAGGTGCTTCGGCGGCGACTTGAGAGGCGTCGAGCTCGATTTGCTTTGGATCTTCTTCGGTATCGATCTTAATGAACCCGCCTTCGCTCGGTTGTTTCACCGCGTCGGACAAATCGTTTAGCGATTTAATTTCTTTTCCGTTCACTTTGATAACGGTCAGATAAGCAAACTCGTCGTAGCCGATGGTGGTGTTAGCGGGAAGGACCTGGCTCAGGATGACGACGCGGCGGTGTTCGCCGGGGAAAAGCTCCGATTGGAACCGGTCAAGATAAACGAAGCGCTGCGGCGCTTCGCGCTGCCAGTTCGGTCCCCATTCCTTGAGATACTGGCGGGATAACTCCTGAAAAATCAAACCGCCGAGCACGAGATATTTCGGCGCTTCATCCAGCGCATAGGGCGGGCTGACATAATCTTTCGCGTCGCGGTGCTCGAGTGTGACTTTCAACTCCATCGGTTTTCCTTCACGCTGAATTTGAAACACGACCACGTCCCCCGCGTAACAGTGCGCGCTGATCAAATTGGTAAAGTCGATCTTCCCATAAAGTGGATCGACATAATTGCCGTTTTGGTCGATCTCGTGATTGCCGATGGACATGATAATGTCGCCGACCTGCATCCCGGCTTTCATTGCGGACATGTTCGGTTCGACGCTGGTCACGTAAACGCCGCCCGCTTTGCCTGTCTGGCCGGCGTATTTTCGCAATTGCGGATCGCGCGTTGGGAAAAATGAAAAGCCGACCGCGGGAAATCCGCGGTAATGTTCGCTCTCTGCTTCCTTCAAAAAATGGGTGATGATCGGCGCCGGGATGGCGTCGATTAATTGCGAGCGCGGATCGTAGCGCAAAAGCAAACCGGCGAGCTTGTTGTTCTTGACCAGCGGAATGGTGTAACTGTTTTCGCGATACTGCATCGGTATGCTGATGCGGTAAGTGAGAAACTGCCCAACATCGACCGGGTAGTGTGTCACCTGGATCGTGGTGACCAAACCTTCAGTTGCGACGAGCGCGCCGGTTTGTTCTAATTGCCACGCCGCCAAACGATCGCCGACGACGGTATCGCCGGCGATGTCGAGCGGGGCAATTCCATCGAGGAAATTTTTCTCACTGGGTTCGAGTAACGCGAGGTTCGCTTCGTAATCAATCACCTCGACGTTGGCCGCCGTTTTCTCGCCCGATTCTGCGCGCTCAAGTTCGACATAATTCTGGTTCGTAACCAGGTCCGCGGTCACGAGCACGCGTCCTTTTGATAAAACTGCGCCGAGCGCGCGTTTCGACAGCGGCGCTTTCTTTTGCCACGGTCTAAAATAATCATAAGGCTGACCGGTCACGTTCACGCGCACCAGCGAGAGCAGCTTTTGCTTAAGGTCCTTGTTCGGTGGCGGCGAAGCCGACTCCTTTTTCGCTGTCGCGCCAGTGGCGACAAAGAAAACCAAAGCAAGACTGATGAATGATGTTCGCATTTCTAAGTCTTTGTCTGGAGATCAGGCGTTTTTGCGGTTGGCTGCTCCTGGAGATTTTGTTCCCGGACGACGTTGTAACGCATCCTGATTCGTTCGCGCGCGGCTTCGACTTGTTTGGGATCGAGCACCAGCGGCGGGCCGTCGCCAATCATGTCGATCACGAATCGCTCGGCCGGTTCGGCCAACACTTTGGTCAGTTCCTCCAAAGTATGAATTTTCTTGCCGTTGATTTGATCGACGATCCCGCCGCGGTAAGGCGCGAGATAAGTGTTGATCGGGTCCGGCAGAATGTTCGTCAGCACGATCACGTCCGGATGCTCGAGATAAATTTGATCGATCACGTAGAAATCGAAGAAATGGCGCAGGCGAAGATCGGTCGGTTGATACGCTTCGAGCAAGTCGAGCGACAGCGGTTGAAAGAGCAATCCGCCGTAAACGACATAGCGCGGGCGGACATCGTACTGGTGGCTCTGCATGAAATACGGTGGCACATTGTCGAGTTGAAAACTGGCGTTGGTCGATTGTTTGTCGCGCCAGATGTCGAACTTCACATTGTCGCGCTTGAACTTTCGCTCTACCACCTCGGGCATCTCCACCCGCTCGCCTTCCAACTCCACATTGCCGTCGCTCGCGATCGGGCGGTTGTCGATTGAAAGCAAGACGTCGCCCGGCCGCAGAATTTTGGCGCACGGACCGGCGGCGACGACTGTTTCGACAAGCACGCCGCGTCCGTCATCTTTCAGACCAAGAAATTTTCGTTGCGCCGGGTTTTGTAGTTTGCCGTAGATGATTCCAAGATCGACATAGCCGTCGTAACGGCCCTTGCTGACGTCTTTGAGGAAGCGATTGATCACCGGTGTCGGCACCATGTAAGCCACGCCTTGCGCAACGTCGCCGCTGTAACCTTGAAACGCGACGCCGACCACTTTCGCATTTTGCATGACTGGACCGCCGCTGTTCCCCGGATTAATTTGAGCGCTGATCTGAACGGTGAGGTGCTGATCGATCGACGAATGGGTGTAAAGCTGGAAATCGATCCGCGAAACGATGCCGGTAGTGACCGACATTCGCTCGCCACCGATCGGATAGCCGTACGCCGAGACAGTCGATTCGAGCTCCGGAATGCCGCCAAACTTCAGCGATACCATGTTCTTGTAGAAATTTGGTGAATCGACGGTAATCAGCGCGAGATCGCAATCGTGCGCGATGAACAGCACTTTGGCTGGATATTTGTTCGGATCGCCGTCGCGCTCGACTGTGAGATAGCGGCTGTTGCTGACCACGTGCGCGTTGGTCATGATGCGATTGCCGTCGATCATGAAACCCGCGCCGATCCCGCGGCCGACCACGCCCGCATTCCACGGCGCTCGATAATCGGGTGCGACTTCCGTGGCGGTGATGCGCACCAAGCTTTTTTGAATCGGTCCATTCGGCTGCGGCGGCGCCACCGGCACCGGAACTGCAACCACATTTTGGGCAGGCGTTCCCGGTTTTGTTCCAATTCCGGGCGGTCGCGGTTGCCCCGGAGAACCTTCCGGAGGGGATCCATTCTGCGGCTGTTGCTGTTGCGGCGGAGGAGCCTGCTGAGCCGGCTGTTGACCGAACGATGTCGATGCGGCGAACAGAAAAACAGAAATAAAAATGAGAACGCCCTTCATCCTGGAAAGTCTGGAAGATGAAACGAACTAATAGAAAAGCAACCGCTCAAATTCCGGCGCGGTCGAGCAACGATTTCACAACTTTCTCGGCCTCGAAAATTTCGCGTGCGATTTGTCGGGCCGCACCTGAGTGTTTCGAATAGTCAGCCTTGATCATTTTTACCGCCTCGGCGATTTCGCCTAACGAGCGGAACGCCAGCAGGCCAGCATCGGCGCCATAATTTTCTGTGAACCCGGTTTCCTGCATGATCACGGGGCGTCCGGCGGCGAGATAGCACGCGCTCCGATCACTGAACCAGCCTGTGTTCAACTGGACGTACTGGTCCTTCGCCACGGTGAACTCGCCTTTCGATTGCTGGATGTAATCGCGGTAGAGCCAATAATCGACGCTCATTTGCCGCGGCGAAGTGAAACGCCAACCGTTGCTCTCAAATTTCTCTCGCGTCTTTCGGTCCTGAATGTTTGTCGCTAGTTCGAAAGTTTCGCCGGATCTTCTCGGCGCGGCCACGAAGCGCAAAAATTCGCGCGATTTGCTCCAGAGATATTTCCGGCCGCGCCAGGTGATGTCTTTCAATCCACTGGTGGACCAATTCGCGATGGAAGTGAGAACAGCCGCCGGTTTGGGTGCTTGGTTAGTCTTCCAAAGATCGGTCACAACCGGTTGCCGGGTCGCGTGCCATTTCAATCCGTGCGGAGGGACCGGAAATTTTTTCGTCCCGACGTTTTCGCCGAATGTGAAAAGCGTGTGATGCCGGCTCAAGTAGTCGATTGTCGATCTTACGCCTTTATCGATCTTGATTTGTTCGACGCCTGGATCGCTCTCGACATAAATGATTCGATCGCTCTTGAGCAGATCGTCGTTGAACTCCTGCGTGCCGCAAATATTGAGGATGGCGTCAGCGTCGCGATAAAGCTGACGGATTTTTTTTAACGGCAGCCCGGCCGTGGGATTCTTTCTTAAATAACGCGCACAGAACGCCCAGCGATTCTTGAAGTCGAATTCGCCTGCCAAGCGATTGAGAACTTTCGCCGCGTAATCGAACTCGTTGTTTACCTCAAACGTCTCCGGGTTGTAGGGAAGCCGCGCCGAATCTTCGATGTAGTAAACGTCATGCCCGAGTCGTTGCAGTCCGACGACATAATGAACGTGCTGCCAGATCACGCCGGCAATCGGCATCGACCCCATGAAGCCCATCACGACGATGCGCTTGCGTTTCAAAATGTCTTAACAACGACGGCGGGGTTTCCGGCCACTATCGTATTTGGCGCGATCGACTTCGTCACGACCGCGCCAGCTGCAACTACGGAGTTGTCGCCAATGGTTACGCCTTTCAGAATCACCGCGTTCATTCCGATCCAAACGTTCGTGCCGATTTTTACCGGGGCGGTTTTCAATTTCGGACGCGGCGGTCGACCCTTAAAATAAGGCGCGAGCGCCTGTGCATCGATAATTCGCTGCGCCGGTTCGAGCGGATGAAAATCGGAATCGGCGATCCCGACATTCCAGGAGATGAGGCAATACGAGCCGATGTCGATCTTCTCCTCGGCCATGATGAGCGCGCCATTGAGCAAAGTGAAATCGCCGATGGTGCAGCGGCCTTCTTCGCCAATCGCGAACGAGCAGCCGGCATAACAGGAAACATGTTTGCCGATAACAACCGCGTGCGGCTTCGTGCTGATGAGTTTGCGAAAGATCTGCGCGCTCTCGCAGTAGAAGCCTTCGCCGAATTCGACGTTTGGCGGGATCGGGTGCGGCCACCAATCTTCCTCCACATGTCGATCTTGTTTGACGTTGCTCACGTTGGAAATTTTCCGGAGGCGAACAGTTTCGCGTAAACGCCGCCGAGCGCGAGCAATTCCGTTCCGCGGCCTTGTTCAACAATGCGCCCGCGTTCGATCACGACGATCCGATCGACGTCGTGAATGGTGGCGAGGCGATGCGTGGCGATCAAAGTCGTCCGGCCGCGCATCAACTCTTTGATCGTTTCCATGATCGCCGCTTCAGTCGCGGGATCGAGTGCCGAAGTCGGTTCGTCGAGAAGCAGTACCGGCGCGTTTTTCAAAAATGCGCGCGCGGTGCCGATGCGTTGGCGCTGGCCAACACTCAATTGTCCACCGCGCTCGCCCACAGTGCTGCCGTAACCGTTTGGCAGTTGCTGGATGAACTCGTCGGCCTGCGCTCGTTTGGCGGCGTCAATGATTTCGTCGTCCGTTGCCTCGGGTCGGCCGTAAGCAATGTTTTCCCGAATCGTCGTCGAAAAGAGCAGTGTGTCCTGAAGAACGATGCCGATTTGCGCGCGTAAAGATTTCTTTTTGACCTCCCGAACATCGCGGCCGTCGAGCGTGACTGAGCCGGACGTCGGATCGTAAAAGCGCGGGACCAAACTCAACAGCGTACTTTTGCCGGCGCCAGTGCCTCCGACTATAGCGATCATTTGATTCGGTTCGATTCGAAGGTCGACAGCGTGCAGCACTTGTCGATCTTGCGCGTAGCCGAACGATACGTTGTGAAATCCGATAGCGCCTTTGGCAGATTCGATTGCGACTGCATTCGGCGAATCGACCACGTCGTCTTCTCTATCGAGCACTTCGAAGCAACGTTTCGCGCCGGCGGTTGCGCCTTCCATCGCCCACGCGGTATAAGTGATCGATTCCAGCGGTTGATAAAGCATCAGCAAGTAAGCGCTGAAAACGAGCAGCGTTCCGAGCGTCAGCGTGCCGGCGAGAACGTGCAGCGTTCCGACGTAATACATCGCCGCCGTCCCGAAAACCATCAGCGTGCTGATTACCAGCGCGCTGTTCACGTTTGTGAGCGTCAGGCGCAGGTTCGCCTGCAAACTTTGCCGGGCTTGCTGATGAAATTGCATCACTTCGAATTGTTCGCGACCAAACGCGTGTACCATGCGTATGGAGCTGAGCCCTTCCTGCGCCTGCGCCAGTACGGCGCTTTCCTGTTCTTGAATGAATGTCGATTCGCGGCGAATGCGGTGCGCGAAAAAATAAATCGCCACGATGATGAGCGGCACGATGCCTAACGAAAGCAATGTGAGTTGCCAATCGAGCCGAACCATGATCGCGAATGTGCCGATCAAGGTGATGACCGATCCGAAGATGCCGGTGAAGCCTTTGTTATAAATCGTCTGGATCGATTGTGAATCGTAGGCGACGCGAAAACTGGAATCGCTCGAACGGCGGACATCGTGATATTTGAGCGAGAGCGATTGCAAATACGCATAAAGATCGGTGCGGAGTTTGAGGAGCGCCTGCAGTCCAATCTTCACAAAAATGTAGTTCGTAATCCAATTAACGAGGCCCCAGAGAAATTGGATTACGACAAGCGCAAGGCAGAGTAGGGGAATCCAAGTGTGCCAATCGCCGGGCGGCGTTGGATTCGGCCGTAGAAAATCATCAACGATAATTTTGAATGGCCACGGTTTGAGTAGATTTAGACCGATGCCGATTAGGGAGAGCAGCAATCCCGCAGTCGTCTGTGGAAGGAATGGGCGGTAATAACGAAAGACGCGCCGGTAGATCGACATGATAATTTAAGATTGCAGATTGCCGATTTCAGATTGAACTACACACGCTCGAATTTCCGCTCAGGCTAAATCCGAAACCGGAAATCGGAAATCCGAAATTCTTCGCATGCATCATTTGCTTCAATTTTGGTCGCAATGGGTCCTGACCGGGGGTTATCTCGGAATTATCGTGTTGATGGCGATGGGGAGCACGCCGTTACCGTTGCCGGCTGAAGTGGTGGTGCCGCCTGCTGCTTTTCTGGCCGCGCAAGGCCGGTTGAGTCTGGCGGGTGTAATCCTCGCGAGCACGCTCGGTGCATATCTTGGCGCGGCGTTGATGTACTGGCTCTCACTTTGGCTCGGCCGTCCGTTAGTCGTGCGGTTCGGCCGATTCATTCTCTTTCCGCCGAAGAAATTGGAGGAAGCGGAGCATTGGCTGGCCCGTTACGAAGCCGGGGGCGTTTTTTTTGCGCGACTTTTGCCCGGAGTGCGGCATCTGATTTCCATCCCAGCCGGCATTGTGCGGATGAATTTTGCGATTTTCAGCATTTGGACGATCATCGGGTCAGCGATCTCCTGTTCAATTCTCGCTTATCTTGGGGTTCGCGCTCAGCATGTTGCGCCCGATTTACTTAAGGATCCGGGCGCGCTGATCCAATTCGTGCGCGGCCAATCGAAGTGGCTGCTTCTGGTAGTTGTTGCATTTGCAGCTCTTTACATCGTGTTAACTAATGTTTCGACAAGCAAAATTAATCGAACCGTCCGCGCCGCGACGGGCGAACTTTGATTGAACAAAGGCATTGAAGCTGCTGTCAAAGGCATACAAAGCAATGAAGAAAAATAGCCAGATCTTAAAACCGCGTCCGAAACTTTCTCTTGGCGATCTCGTCCTCGCTGTCAGTTCCTGCGCCACGAACACGAAGGAAACGGTCGCGACCGTGGCTGATCTGTTGGCCAGCGGAAAAGTGCGTGTTCAGAGCGACGGCAAGTTCCTGCGCGCCAAGGTTTGCTAAGGTAATTCGACTTTCGAAAGTCGCTCCGGTGGTTTGTCTGCCGGAGCGATTTTCTTTTGCGCCACAAAACACTTTCGTGTTTGGCGCGCCATTCTATCTTGCGGCGTGATCGATCGTTATTCGCGGCCGCAAATGCGCGACATCTGGGCAGACGAGCGCAAATTCGAGATCTGGCTCGAGATTGAACTGCTCGCCTGCGAGGCGATGGCCGAGCTCGGCCAGATTCCGGAAAAGGACGCGACTGAAATCCGAAAGCGGGCGCGGTTTTCGATTCCGGAGATTCTCGAGATCGAGAAGCGCACTAATCACGATGTCATCGCATTCCTCGAAAATGTTGCGGCATCAGTTGGCCCGGCGGCGCGTTGGATTCATCAAGGATTAACGTCGTCGGACATTCTCGACACGACGTTGTCCGTTCAACTCACGGAATCGACTAAAATCCTGGCAGATGATTTGAAGCAATTGCGCAGCGTCATTGCCGCGCAAGCGCGCCGTTACAAAATGACGCCGATGATCGGTCGCAGCCATGGTGTGCACGCGGAGCCGATCACGTTTGGACTAAAGCTGGCGCTCATGTTCGACGAATTCGGTCGGGCGGAAGAGCGACTGGGACAAACGCTCGAGCGCATGCGCGTCGGGAAAATAAGTGGCGCCGTCGGCACGCACGCACATGTCGATCCAAAAGTTGAACGCGCAGTGTGTGAAAAGCTGGGATTGAAACCGGCGACACTTTCGACGCAGATCGTGCAACGCGACCGTCACGCCGAATTTATGACTACGCTGGCTGTGATCGCTTCCAGCATCGATCGGTGGGCAACGGAATTTCGTCATCTTCAACGAACTGAAGTCCTCGAAGTGGAAGAATATTTTAGTGAAGGACAGAAAGGGAGCTCGGCCATGCCGCACAAACGCAACCCGATCACGAGCGAGCGCTTGAGTGGTTTGGCGCGTGTGATTCGCGGCAACTCAATGGTGGCGTTGGAAAATGTCGCGCTTTGGCACGAGCGCGACATCAGTCATTCGAGCGCGGAGCGGATTATTTTGCCGGACTCGTGCATTCTGCTCGATTTCATGTTGGTGGAGTTGCGCAATTTGGTCGAGCGACTCCAAGTTTATCCCGAGCGAATGCTACAGAACCTTGAAGTCACGAAGGGACTATATTTCAGCCAATCGGTCTTGCTCGCGCTGACCCGCGCCGGGGTGCAACGCAAAACGGCTTATGAAGCGGTGCAACGCGCGGCGATGAAAACTTGGAACAGCGAGGGGACATTTGCCGACAACGTAAAACGCGAACCGGAGATCACGGCCAAGCTTTCCGCGCGTGAGATCGACCGCCTTTGCTCATTGGATGTCTACTTCCAGCAGGTGGACGGCACCTTCAAAGCGCTCGGCCTGGAATAAATCGACAACAACAAGATCGACAATCGTCAGCGAGGTCCGGTTTCGGAGAGAAGTTGCCGCTTCGCTTCCAGCCATCAGACCTTGCGTCACCCTGGAGACCAGATTCTCGTCGCCGTTCCGAAATGAAGTAAGCGCGAAGACGAACTTCCTCGTCTGATGGCTCGGCCGTCGGCGCGGATTCAATCGCTTTTGCTCTTTTTTTCGCCGGAGCTTTAAGTGTTCGGTGAACGAGGCTCATCAACGCATCGGAAAGGAACGGTTTCTCAATTGTTGCGACGATATTTGGAAAGCGCGCAGCAGCAGCCGTCATTTCTGGCACGTGACCGGACATCATCAGCACCGGCACGTGCGCCGTCTGCTCATTCTGCAGAAGCAGCGCGCAAAGTTCGTCGGCGTTAAAATCGGGCAGGCTGTAATCGAGGAGCACGAGGTCGAGAATCACGCGTTCGATCTCCCGCAAACCTTCGCTTCTACTGAGCGCAGTCGTGATCTGCAACTCCGGATTGGCGGTCGTGAGAATGTCTTCCACGAAAATTAAGAGCATCTCGGTGTCGTCGACGACGACGATTGTTTTTCCAGCGACCGGCAGAGTTGTTTCCAGTCGCACCCTGCGCGGCTGAGAAATCTCCGTCGCGGTCTCGCGCAAGGTTTCAGCCACAATCACTTGCCAATTCGTGATCGTTCGGCGAGTGGAGCCGGACAATTTTGTTTCGCCGAGTCGCAGTTTGGACCAATTCAGAATTTCCTGGAGCGCATCTTCGCCTTTGAGCCGACCAGTCGCGGCATGCAACACTTGGCCGCCGGCGATTTGGATCTCGCCCGTTCTCGTCCCGGAACGTAGTTCGATATTGACGCGGGAATTGGCGGCGCAATGCGCGAGGAGGACATCAATCGCGTTGAGAGCGCCGAGTGTCCCGCGACCTTCCTGTTCCAGCGACGGTCCCAGCAAAGCCTGGACCGCTGCGCCGAACACCGCCAGATCAAACGGCTTTTCGACGAATTGGAGCGCGCCAGACGATCTGCGTTCCGCGGCAATCTCGGAAGGAATCGCGCCGCCGATCACGAGCGCGCGCGCGTTCGGGTGCGCGGCGCGCATTTTTTCGAGGAAATTCGTCAGGCTCGCCCATGGTGGATCGACATCGAGAATGAAAAGCTCGGGATCGAGATTGGAAGCCAACTCCTCGGCTTCGGCGAGAGAACGGGCGACTGCGGCGGCATGGTGCGGCGCGAATTTTTTTAGCGCCAAGCTGATCGCCACAGCAAGCGCGTCGTACTCTTCGAGAAGAAGAATGTTACTTTGCGGCATATCCGCGCTTGCAGATTTACGACGAGTAGGCACTTGGGCAAGACTTCGAAATTTCTAGAGTACGACAAAGCTAAAGAGCTGGTCAAAGGGAAGCAGGCGCAGATTGCGTGCCCTCGGACCGACACCTGCGGTCGAATGTCGATCTATTCGTAGCGCAGCGCTTCGATCGGATCGAGGCTGGCCGCGCGATACGCCGGATAAAGGCCGAACCCGATCCCGATCGCCGAACAGACCACCAGACCGGCGATCGCCCAGCCATAGGGAAAAATCAGATCAACCTTCAACCAGGCGGCTAGCAAATCGCCACCGATAACGCCAAGAACGATCCCGAGAATTCCGCCTGCTTCGGAGATAAACACCGCTTCGGTCAGGAATTGCCGCAGAATGTCGCGGCTGCGCGCGCCGATCGATTTACGCACGCCGATTTCTTTTGTCCGCTCGGTCACGCTCACAAGCATAATGTTCATAATCCCGATGCCCGCCGCGACCAGCGCGATAAAACTAATCACGAACGCCCCGATCCGGACGATTCCTGCGACCGAAACGAACGCGCTCTTGAGCGAATCGTTGGAATAAATTTCAAAATCGTTTTCCTGGTCTGCGCGCAAACCCCGCGCGATCCGCATCGCGCCAACCGCTTTATCGAAGGTTCCATTATATGTCTCGGTTGAAAACGCCTGGGTCGCGATGTTTACCGTTCGTTTTGCTGAACCCAAATCTTCGAAGAAGCGGGTGATTGGCATGATGCAAAGATTGTCCTGACTTTGGCCGAACGCCGTTCCTTTCTCGGCCAGGACTCCGATGATTGTGTAAGTGTGACCGGTCACCCGCACCATTTTGCCGATTGGCGTTTCGTGTGGAAACAAACGCTTCTCGACCATTTTCCCCACGACGATGACGTTGCGGGCAAGATCGACATCTTCGTCGTTTATATTTCTTCCGTAACCGAGCGTATAAGCGTTGGCCGTCAAGAAACCTCGGTTTGCGCCGACAATGAGGAGATTCGGCGTCGTCTTTACTCCGTTATAAACCGCCTGGCCTTTTACTTCGTAGCCGAAACATTTCAGGCAAATTTCCCGCGCATTTCCTTCCATCAATTTCTGGTAATGGAGCGCCTGCTGATAAGTGACATTGCGGCGGTTCTGATATTTTTTCTTCACGTTGCCGCCGGCACTCACATTTGCCGGATACTTCGCAAACTGAAAAATGTTCGAACCGAGAAAACTGAGACCGTTCTCAATCGAATATTGGAGCGCGCCAATCGCGGTCATGACCGAGATGACTGAGAAGACGCCGATGGTGATTCCAAACATCGTCAGGCCGGAGCGCAGTTTGTTCACGCCTAGCGAGCTCAGCGCCATCGCTATGATTTCGCCGAATAGCATGTCGACCTTCTATTCGTAGCGAAGCGCGGTCACCGGATCGAGGCGCGACGCGGACCAGGCCGGCGCAAAACCGGAGATTAAACCGGTGAGCACCGACACGACCATGCTAGCGACAACTAGGCCGAAGGAAAACTGAATTGGAAACGAAGGAAAGGCTTTGCCGATTCCGAAGCACAAGAAATAAGCCAGCATCAGGCCAATAAATCCGCCGAGCAGACAAAGCGCGGTCGATTCAATCAAAAACTGCAATAGAATCGTGCGACGACGCGCGCCGAGCGCTTTGCGTGTTCCGATTTCTTTCGTCCGTTCCTTCACGCTCACGAAGGTGATGTTCATGATGCCAATTGCGCCGACGAACAGCGAAAGGCCGGTAATGAAGAGGCCTGCGATAGCGATGGTATTTTTCACCGGATCGAGTGTGCTCTTGAACGCCTGCTGCTCGTTGATCGAAAAATCCTCCTTCTTCTCCGGCGCCAAACGACGTGCGCGCCGCATGATTCCGGTCAGC
>WNGP01005562.1_pt1 | contig 14848 bp, 14 predicted proteins | sample 5407671 | NCBI WGS metagenome assembly WNGP01 (sample SAMN13153381, study PRJNA577476) | soil metagenome | isolation source: 40 cm soil or saprolite under Garry oak tree replicate 2 | place: USA:California | collected 2016-06-15 | reverse complement strand
AAACGGGCGGCAATCCGATGCCTGGAGACCACCAGCTGTACTGTCTGCTGGGTGCGAGTCGTTCTTGGGAATTCGGATATCGCGAAGAGTTGGAGCGCATCGCTGCGGAAGCGCCGTGGTTCAAATTCATGACGACAATCAGCCGTCCGTGGGAAGATGCTGCCTGGAAAGGCGAGACCGGACGGGTAGACGATTTGGTGCGAAAGTATACAGATCACTGGGGTTTGCGACCGGAGACAACGACCGCGTATCTGTGCGGGCACCCCACAATGTGCGAAAACGGACAGGGCATCCTCACGCGCGCTGGATGGCAGAAGGGTTCAATGTTTGAAGAGCTGTATTTCATCCCGGGGAAAGAAGTTGCTTCCGCGTAGATCTGCCAGAGACCGAAACCATGTGCGATTCCGCGAAATCTGAGGAGGTTGCGTGATCCTTGGGGTGCCCCGAGAAAGCTATCCAGGGGAGCGGCGCGTAGCGCTGGTGCCTGCAGTCATCCCCAATCTAACCAAGGCGGGATTGGAAGTTGTCATGGAGGCTGGAGCAGGTGTGGAAGCCGGCTATCCTGACGATGAGTACTCTGCAAAGGGAGTGAAAATTCTCCCGGAACGTGCCGATGTTTTTCGTGTAGCGGATACGATTGTTCAAGTGCTCTGTTACGGTTCGAACGACAGAACGGGTAAAGCTGATCTTCCACACTTTCATCCTAACCAAACGCTGGTAGGCTTCCTGCGTCCACTCGGTGTGCTGGAAACGATCCAGGACATAGCCGCCCGAGGTATCTCGGCATTTTCCGTTGAGTTGATGCCACGGACAACGCGGGCGCAGAGCATGGACGCCCTTTCTTCGATGGCGACCATCTCCGGATACAAAGCGGTCGTGGTCGCTGCGGATACGCTGCCGCGCATCTTTCCCATGCTCACCACTGCTGCGGGGACGATTACGCCGGGACATGTCCTAGTCATCGGAGCCGGCGTGGCCGGACTCCAGGCCATTGCAACCGCACGGAGGCTTGGTGCCGTGGTGTACGCATATGACTTGCGGCCTGCCGTGAAAGAGCAGGTACAGAGCCTCGGAGCACGTTTCGTTGAACTGCCAATAGAAGCCGACGACGCTCAGGATGCCCGGGGGTATGCGCGCGCACAGGATGAGACCTTTTACAGCCGCCAGCGCGAACTGCTCGGAAGAGCTGTGGCTGAGAGTGACGTGGTTATCACAGCTGCGGTAATTCCCGGCAAGATTTCGCCGGTGCTCGTAACGAAGGAAATGGTCGCGCGAATGGCGCCGGGTTCCGTGATTGTGGATCTGGCTGCGGAGCGCGGCGGAAACTGCGAACTCACGCGGGGCGGAGAGACCGCAGTGGAGAACGGCGTTTCCATCATTGGCAAGTACAACCTGGCTAGCACTGTGCCCTATCACGCGAGTCAGTTGTATGCCCGCAATATCACTGCTTTCCTTCTGTATCTGGTGAAGGACGGAAAACTCCAGCTCAATCTTCAAGATGAGATTGTCCGCGAGACTTTAGTGACCCAGGGCGGGGAAGTGGTCAACGCTCGGCTACGAGAATTTTACGGACTGCCGGCCCTGGCGGCTCAAACTCAGGGAGGATAGCAATCATGCAATCGGATCTGCTTAGCAGCCTGTATGTGTTTATGTTGGCGGCCTTCATTGGATTCGAAGTGATCAGGCGCGTTTCTCCATTGCTCCACACGCCGCTGATGTCACTCACAAACGCCCTGGACGCCATCGCCGTGGTTGGCGCGATTATTCTCGCGGGCGCGCACAAGTCCACGCTGGCGACGATGCTGGGAACGATCGCCATCGTATCCGCGACAAGCAATATCGTCGGCGGATTCATCATCACCGACCGCATGCTAAAAATGTTCAAGTCGAGCGGAACCAAGAAAGCATGAACCCGATGGCCGCGAGCGATATCGTCATCGAAATCGCATACGTGATTGCGACCGCGCTATTCATATTGTCGCTGAAGTGGTTGAGTTCGCCGACAACCGCGCGGCGAGGAGTCTTTGCGGGCGAAGCGGGCATGGTGCTGGCGATCGCGGGAACGCTGTTGTATCACGGCATCGTGGATTACAAATGGATCGCGATTGCGCTGGTGCTGGGCACGGTGATCGGCATTCCGCTGGGCCGTGTGCAGATGACAGCGGTGCCGCAACGAACCGCCTTGAGCCACGCATTTGGCGCACTGTGCGTAACGCTGGTGGGAACGGCGGAATTTTATCTGCGAGCGCCCGAGGTTCCTAAGTTCATGATGGCTGTTCTGTCATTGGAGATCATTCTCGGCTCGCTGACGCTGACTGGTAGTTTGATGGCTGCAGGCAAGCTCCAGGAAGTCCTGCCGCAGCGGCCCATCACGTATAAAGGCCAGAATCTAGTTAATTTGTCGCTGCTCGGTGTCGCCATCGTCGTTGCGGTGCTGCTCGTAGTTGATCCCTCACGAATGTATCTTTTCCCGATGATGATTATCATTCCTCTGATATTTGGAGTGATGATGATTGTGCCCATCGGCGGGGCGGACATGCCGACGGTCATTTCACTGTTGAATTCGTACGCGGGTCTCTCCGCGGCGGCTATGGGCTTTGTGCTCGACAGCAAACTCTTGATCATTGCCGGTGCACTCGACGGAGCCTCCGGTTTCATACTTTCCGTAAACATGTCCAAGGCCATGAATCGGTCGTTTTCAAATGTTCTGTTCGGTGCGTTCGGACAAGTGCAGGCCACCGCCGGAACCGGGCAGGAGGCTCGTCCGGTTCGGAGCGCGACTCCCGAAGAGGCCGCGGCGATTCTTGCCGCAGCGAATAGAGTGGTAGTGGTTCCGGGATACGGTATGGCAGTTGCGCAGGCGCAACACAAAGTGCGTGAGCTCTGCGATGCACTGAACAAGCGTGGTATCGATGTGAAATTTGGAATTCACCCGGTTGCCGGGCGCATGCCCGGACATATGAACGTCCTGCTTGCCGAGGCCGATATTCCCTACGACAAACTCCTCAGCATGGATGAAATCAACGGCGATTTCGCGCAAACCGATGTGGCGCTGGTGATCGGAGCCAATGACGTGACGAACCCTGCGGCCCGCACGGAAGCCAGCAGCCCCATCTATGGCATGCCAATCCTGGACGTGGATAAAGCGCGAACCGTTATGGTCATCAAGCGGAGCATGGCTGCAGGCTTCGCGGGAATTGAAAATCCGCTCTACTATCTGGACAAAACACTGATGCTGTTCGGTGATGCCAAAGGTTTTGTCGGAAATATTATTCGAGAACTGAGCGGAGGCCACGGATAACGGTGGTTCAGTCAGGACCCTACAGGGTCAGGCAGAGAAAGAGCCTACAAGGTTTCTAGTTTGTGTTAGTATTCGCTCAATTGGGCCATGACCAAGGAGCGACGTCCACCCATCAGTCGCAGCAAGGGAAAGAGGATCGCCACCACCAGCTTGGAGACGTGGGTGTTGTGACGAGATGGGGATTAGGTCATCAGTCAGTTCAGGGCATCTCTCCTGTGAAAGGAGGCTCTCAACATGAACCGAACCACTGTTGCATCACCAGGAATAGCGCAGCTTGGGTACGAAGAGGGATCGGAGATTCTCGAGATCAAGTTTGTCAGCGGGACGATATATGAATTTTATAATGTCCCTTTAAAACTTTTCGACCAGTTGATGAACTCCTCTTGCAAAGAGCTGTTTTATGAAACCAATATATTAGTACGGTTTCCCTACAAGCGAATTCTGTGAGTCCCGACCGACTTGCGTGATTTTGGCAAGTTCTCGAACGCAATTCCGACGCGCTCCGGTATCTGCCAAGGATCTGCAACAGTGTCAAAACGTAGAAGCCCGCGCATGCAATGAGCTGGCTTTAATGAAACTCGATTGGACGCAAAGTGGACTTGTTGAAGGCCTGCGGTGTTACCGTTCGCGAGAGTTCTTTGCGGCGCATGAGCATTGGGAAAGCGTGTGGCTTGCGACAAAAGGGCCCGAGAAGGCATTTTTGCAAGCGTTGATTCAACTGGCAGCGGCGTTCCACCACATCCAGCGGGGTAACCCGCGAGGCGGTGCGTCATTGCTGCGGTCGGCACTTCAGCGACTTGAGCCCCACCCGCCTTTGTTCGCAGGCATTGTTGTATCATCCCTCCGCGAAGAAATTCGCGAATGGCTGCAAGAGCTCGAAACAGGCGCCGCACGGCCTGAGCTCGCGGTTCCGCAGATCCAGCTGTGCGGATAGGGACGTGGTGTGGCCTCGGCAGACAAACGTCGCAGAAAATGGCCGGGGATAGAAATCGCTGATCACTTCAGAGCGGCTGTTACAAATTACCGGGAGCGAGGGTATAATCCGACCAATGGCTGCCGAGTCTGAAACCACTCGACTCGCTGGGATGGTCCCCGCCGCATCGAAGCACGAGCCACGTTCCAAGGGGATTACTACCCCCCGCAAGAAAAAACCGAAAGAACTTGCCGTAATCACCGAATGCTGCACGGGTTGCGCGGGTTCGCCCGCATGCGTGGAATATTGCCCTGTGGAAGATTGCATGTTTTGGGTGCCGGATGAGGATCATCTGCCGTTTGGCCGCATCCAGGTGGACCCGGTCCTCTGCATCGGGTGCAAGAAATGCGTGAGCAAGGGGCCGGACGGATGTTTCCTGGATGGATGCCCGTGGGACGCCATCGTCATGGTGGATATTGGCGAGGTGGAAAAAGTAGTTGGGGCCATGTCGTACTAAGGGTGAAGTTCGGGGCGGAAGTAGCAAATCACACGACTCTGGGCTGATGGCCAGCAGAAAACCGGTAGCTCTTAGACACACGCGAGGAAGTCGCTGTCCCCGAAGTTTATGGCTTGCGCATCGTTCTTTCCTTGATGGCCTTTTCAGTCAAGGCTGCCTGCTGGCGGATCCGATCGGGAATTTCAGGTGAGTTGCGTTGGTAGATGTGGACGACCGGCAGATCCTCGGCCTGGCCGACGAGGTAGAGCGCCCGAAGCGCTTCCCAAATCTGTTCGACACCAGGGTCAACAGTGGCGATTTCGGCCCCTGCCGCTACGCTTGCTCCCTTCGCTATCGAAAGAGTTTGAATGCGCCCGCTGATGGGTGAACGCACGTCTGCGGAGTTGTCGCCGCCTTGTAGTCTCGCAATTAGGCCACCCTGGTGGATAGTGGTCCCAGTGCGGTCGACGTCAACCACAAGGCCCGCACTGGGAGCAACGATTCTGGCGGGTCGCAACAGCGCAACAATCTGCGCTCGGCCCGAACCGTCGCCAAAGCGCACGAGAGACAACGCCGCGTTTCCTTGTACTACGGTCGATCGGTCTTCCAGCATTTTCAAGAGCGTTGCGTGGAAACCCGCATACGAGGTATCAAGTCCCATCAGCCACGCATCCGTGTTGCGTACTTCTTCCACCGGGTGCGAAGCAAGCCGCACCAATTCCGGATACCAGTTGGGCGCGCTGGCATCGCGCCGCTCCATGCGCTCCCCTAATTGGACCAGTGCGTGCTGAATATGCCGCGGGTGCTTATCGTCGCTTAAGTATTCGCTGATTTGCGTATCAGAGAGGTGGCGCCCAAACCAGGTGTTCCACCAGAACAAGAAGGGCATCAGCACGATCAGCCAAGCGACCAGGAAGAAAAGGAAGCGATTCCGGGCCGACATGTGGCGGCGGGAAGTCGCCTCCTGCGAGGATGCAACGTCCGATTTTTTTTGTGTTTCATCCGGAGGCTGCGGAGGGATGTAGTGGTTCGCCATGTTTTCGCGGGCTTTAGCTGGCTTTGGATGCCGGCGGTTCCTTCGGAGGTCCCGCCTTTTTCTTTCGCAAGAAGACCAGGAATCCGCGCTCGCGCAGTTCCAAGAGCGCGTTGAGAAAAAAGATTCCTGATAGCGTCAGCAGAATCAGACTCATGAAGAGGCCATCCACTGTGGTCATGGTCCTTGTGACCATGATCCATCCAATTCCCGCGAGAGGAATGCAGCCGAGCAGGATGGAAATCAACAATGTCACGGCAAGCAAGAGACGCTCCCGCTGGTCCCGTTTTGTCATCACGGCTTGAAAGATAGGTCGAGGGTCTTGCTTTCCTTCGCACCGAGCGTCACTTTTTGGTCTTGCTCGCCCAGCTTTTCGTGCACGAAGGCCAGAGTGTATTCGCCCGGCGGCAGGCCTTTAATTTCAAACTTTCCGTCCGCTCCGGTAACCGCATAGAACGGACTTTTGGTTACATTAATGAACATCTTCATCCAAGGATGCTGGTTGCACTTTACGGGCAGCATGATTTCCTCGCGCGCAAAGCTTTTCTCCAGGGCCGGAGCCTGGGGAGCCTGCGACTCATTCCACTCGCGATTGTCCTTTGGCGTTGGGTGAATATTGTGTGTGGTTGGATCGCTATTGGCGATCTTCACAGTCTGTCCTGCCATCACGCCGAGCACATGGGGATGATATTTACATCCGCTCTGATCCAGTACGACCGGGTCTTTTGGAAGGGTGAAGGTGCGGTTGCCCAGCCCCTCTTTCACATACACGAAGACGTTGGCCAAGTCGCCGTCAGCCACTACGACATTTTCGGATGTGTTCGATCCTTTGCAGTTAGGATCTTGACTCATGTCAATTTTCGCTGGTTTCGGAGCAACACCCTCGAACTTCACGGTGCCACCAACGGCAGCCGCTGTGGCGGGATCAATCGGCGCGGCGGGCGTAGTGGCGGCGGGGCTGGAAGCCGTGGGCTGCTCCTCCGCGGGCTCCTTTTTGCTACACCCCGCCAGCGAGAGGGTGCCGACTAGAACCAGTAATACAGAAATTGTCATACGTGTTTTCTTTTTCATGTTGTTTTGCACCTCTTCGAGTGTCTTAAGGCCCACATGAACCGAACTCTACTTTTGCGTGCGCCGACTTGCGTCGCTGGCCGTTTTCACGCCAGATGACGTGCCGTCGTTTGCCAATTGCCCACGCCCCAACGATGTTCCTACCCGCCGCTGCTCCTCTGGAGTTAGCTGGAAGATGTAATCGACCAGCAGTTTGGTATGGTCCTTGTCGTAAGCTTGAAGCGAAGGAGGAGTCGAACCGGAAAAGACCCACTGGCTGTTTACCTGCCTAAAAAGGCCGGAAGGCATGGAGGTGCCCGGGCTGATGGCTTGCGGATCAATGATCCATCGTTCCACCCAATCGGGCTTTAGGCGTCCTTTGGCCAGCAGGAAGTTCGGCGCCGTAGCCGTCCGATCATGAGCGGGGTCGCCCGTGGCGTGGCACTTCAAGCAAGGCGCCGCGGCGCTGCTGAAGAGGCTGCGCGCCATTTCCGTTTCTTTAGCGGTCAGCGCGGGAACTTCTTCAGGAATGTACGGGAAAGGCTGGCGCGCAAGAGCCTGGAAGAAGCGCACCAATTTGCCTAGTTCGTTTTCCGAAAAAGAGAACGTGGGCATGCGCACCTGCAGATACGAACGCACGCCGTTGCGGTTGTTGTCTTTATCACTAAGCGACGGATTTCTCAGGAAACGCAGCATCCATTCGGGATCAACACGCGCGCCCTCGGTGAGGAGCTTTGGGGGCAGTTGCTCCTGCGCATCCTGGTAGCGGGCCATGGCCATGAGCGAAGTCTTCTGGCCGGGAATGAGTTGATGGCAGCCCATGCAGTTATATTTCTTGACGACCCACCAGCCTTCCTGAATGTCGCGGCGATAATCCAGCGGGCGGTATTGATAATTTGCGGGCAGAGGGCTTTCCTGGCTGCCGAGCAGAAAGGTGGTGAGCGCGCGAACCTGTTCCTTGGTCAGGTGCAGATTCGGCATGCGGAGTTTTTCGGTTTCCGGTTTGATCTTGCCCTTGTCCCAGATATTAGGCTCGGCGAGCTTATGCTCGAAAAAGCCTTTTTGGTCATACCAGGGCAGTTTGGCGGGGCCTTCGGGCAAACGCGCGAGACCGTCTGGATCCGTGATGGGTTCATGGCCGCCGCGCTGGGCGGTTTCCGTGAGGAGTGCGAAGTCCAGACGCTCAATCGGTTTGCTGCCCTCGATAGTCAATTCCGTGCCGATGCGGCCTTCGTCTTCGAGGCCGGAAATTTCATGGCAGCCGGCGCAGCCGAAATGCTTGATCCATTTCTTGCCTTCGTCTTTCAAATTGGGATCGTTCATGAACGGCGCATCGGGGTACGCAGACGAGTCTGATTTTTTCAAGGTGATCAAATAGCTGGCGACGTCTTCGGCATCCTGCGGAGTGAGCCGGAGACTGGGCATGACGGTCATGTTCTGGACCTGCAGCTCGTGGCCATCGTTCGGACAGCGGCTGTGGTCCAAGTCAAAAACGTAGGGCAGGCCCTTCTTTTTGTAGTCCTCGGGACCGATGTCCTTCTTCTCATAGGGGCAATAAGGACGAGTGCGTTCGCGAGCGTTGTGAACCCAGCGCACGAGGTAGTCGTAGTTGTCCTTCTCACCGACGCGAGTGAGATTTGCGGCGAAAGTGCCGCCCTGAAGCTGGTCGCCTTCGCCGATGGAGTGACACGCGAGACAGCCGCGCGTCTCGAATAGTTCTTTGCCATGTGCCGCGCTGCCTGGTTTGTGCTGGGGCAGGGAATCGGTGAGTGCCGACTGCCACAAGTAGGCCGAGATGGCGTTGATCTGGTCGTCGCTCAGGCGGAAATTCGGCATCTTTGTGGTGGCGCGGAAGTCGCTGGGCTTTTTCAGCCACACCGGAATCCAATTGGGATTCAGCTTGAGCCGGACGTCCTTGAGATTGGGGCCAACCTTTTTCATGTCCTGCAGGAGACTCTTGGTGGAGCGGTCGAGCAGCACGATGCGCAGGTCGAGCTTGCTGTTAGTGACCTTCAGAGCCACGGCGCGATCGTTCATGCGGTTGGCTTCGTCGTTGGTCTCGGCCTTGTCGGCCTGCTTCATCAGCTCGCTTGCCTGCTTGAAATTGTCTTTCTTCTCCTGTTCAAGCTGCTTGATCTGCTGGCCGACGGAGAGCAAGTCTTCCGGTTCCTTGTCGTAGCCCTCGTAGCGATGGCAACCCACGCAGCCACGCTGGCGGAAAAGATCTTTGCCTTCGCTGAGCGTCCACCCGACATCGTTGCTGACGAGTACCATGTCCGCCGCGTGGCAAGACTGGCAGCCCGCTTCCATGTTTCCACGGGTGAAGAGAGGCCAGAGCCAATGTTCATAGGTACCGTGAGCTTTCTCGATGCTCGTGGTGGCGCGGCCATTCCCCTGGTGGCAGGGCGAACATCCATACTTTTCGGGATCGTGAATCTTCAAAAGGTCGGGTTCAGGGTGGCTCGTGAAAGCGCGGGCGTAGTCGTCCGGTTTCTTGCCCTTTAACGACATCGCGGCGGCGGTCAACTTCACCGGCTCGCGAATCCCCATGTGGCAGGACTCGCAGCGGTCCACGATATTGGCTTCCGGCACGTTGATCTGCAAAATCTTGGGAGTCCAGGCTTCGGTTTTGTTCTGCAAGCCCGCGAGTTGCGAGGGCGTGAGGTTCACCATGTGATCGGCGATGTAGAAATCCACTAATTCTTTCTTTTCGTTGACCGGCTTAATCAGTTCGCCGAGCTCCGCGCTGAGCGCGGTGCGCTCGTTTTTCAGGTCGTTGTAGGTCTTTTCCAGCTCTTCGTAATCCTTAAAAGATTTTTTCTTACCGTCCGGCATTTCGACGGTGGTGCTTTCTTTCTTGTACTCCTCCAGGTTTTTTTGTTTGCGTTGCTTGGCGGAGGGACTCGTTTCCGTCTCGATGTCATAGGTAGAGGCGGTCACATAGGCGCGGCGGTCGGTAAAAACGCTTTGTACCGCCAGGATTCGGCCGCTCAAATCGTGCAGCCTCTCGTTGATCCCCTTGATGCGCGCGGCGGCGCTCTGGCTGGCGCTGTCGTAATCTTGTTTGAACTTCTGATAGTCGGCGCTGCCTTCGATATCCTTTTGTTTGTCGCGCGACTGGGTGCGCGCGGTTTTCAGGAATGTCGAGTAGCGATCTTTCCACTCGTGTTGGTAGGCCTTCCAGGGACGCTGTCCGAAGTTCTCATCCCACAGTGCCCAGAACAACGTGGCCATCAAGAGAACCGTCGCCACAACATAGTGAAGCGCCAGCGACTTGGTGACGATCGGATCCTGTTCGGGGATGGGCTTCTCGGGCACCTAATTCTCCTAAATATTGAACCAAGGCGTGATCCACACGTACTTCACGTGGAACAAGTGCCGCAGCAGAATTTTGATCGGCAGTCCTGACATCGTGAGCAAGAGAAACATCATGCCGAATACGTCGGGCAGATCACGATTAACCTCATAAATGGTGCGATTGTGGTCCCAGGTTTGCCCCGGCCAGAACCATTGCCAGCCAGGTCCACGAATAAAAGTCCCAATTACGATCATGGAAACCCATAAGACGACAAAGCCAAAAAGAAAAATTGCGATAGCAAACTTGCGCTGATTCCATGTGTAGTAGCCGCAACCAAACGGGTTGGTGTCTATGTACGGAATCACCATCAGCCCGATAATGATGAGCGTAGGCATAACCACGCCCGCTATCCACGGATCGAAATACACCAGCATTTCCTGCAGGCCGAGAAAATACCAGGGCGCTTTCGCGGGATTCATGGTCAGGTTTGGGTTCGCCGGTTCTTCCAACGGCGCGTTCAACGTGATGGACCATACCATCAGGATGATCGTGACAATGATGGCAGCCAGGAATTCCATGCGCAGCAGAAAAGGCCAGACGTGGACTTCCTTCTGCCAGCCGGGCTGAAAGGGCCAGGTCTTCCGATAATGGCTTTTGGCCATTGCCGGATTGGCTTCGAGTTGCGCAATCAAACGGTCGTTGGCAAGCGCCTGCCTCCCCGCCAGAAAAATATAGAATGCGAGCAGAGGAATCAGCGCTACGATCGGCACATTGTCTGGGGCCGAGACAATTTCCCAAAGTTGCTTCCAATCCATATCTATCGCTGAGGCTCCTTCACCTCGGACTCCAAAACCACATCCGCTGGGCCCGAAATACCACCATCCTTTCGAACGCGCCAGAAATGTAACATCATGAAGATCGAAGCAATGATGGGAATCCCGATGCAGTGCCAGATGTAGGAACGAAGTAGCGCGTTCGCGTCCACAATCGAACCGCCAAGCAGACCGAAGCGAACGTCATTGTACGGAGTCATGCCGAGCTGCTCACCGAAAGGGCCTTCGTGGCCGAGAAGGGGCGTGGCCCGGGCCATGTTCGTACCCACGGTAACAGCCCAAAACCCCAGCTGATCGTCCGGCAGCAGATAGCCCGTGAAGGAGAGCAGTAGAGTAAGCACAAGCAGAATCACGCCGACATTCCAATTGAACTCGCGAGGTTTCTTATAAGAGCCGGTGAGGAATACGCGGAACATATGCAACTCGACTGCGATCACCATCAAGTGCGCTGCCCAGCGGTGCATGTTGCGCAATAACTTGCCGAAGGGCACGTCGTGCTCGAGGTACAGCACATCGCGGAAGGCCTGCACCTTGCTTGGATGGTAGTAGAACATCAGCAATACCCCTGTAAAGGTGAGGACGATGAACAGATAGAAGGTGATGCCGCCCATTCCCCAGGTATAGCTGTACCGCACCGCGTCTCGGTTAATTTTTGCGGGATGCAAATGCAAGAAAACGTTGGACAGGACTCCTAAGGCTCGATTGCGCGGTGTATCGTCGTGTTTGTGGCGGAAGATAGAAGTGTAAAGCTGGGTCTTTGTAGGCTTTCTAAGCGACTCGATTTGCTCTTTGGCCTTGGCCGGCAGATCGGTCTTAAGGGACTCGATATCCTCTCTGACGCCAGATTTAATCCGGTCTACCAGACCTACCGACTTGCCATTCTTGCCATTCGAGTTTTTGTCATCTGACATGGAGTCACGTCGATAAGAACGACCCAGGATCGTTGAAGTGGCCTGTCTGACCCTTTGGCCATTGATAAAGACGGGAAACATCAACAACGATCTGGCCGTCTGGAGCTAGTTCTACATGGGCCCTGTCCATGGGCCGGGGAGCGGGCCCTTCAAAATTGACACCTTCGTTGTCGTACCCGCTACCGTGGCACGGACACTTGAATTTGTTTTCGCTGGCCTTCCAATCGGGCGTACAGCCCAGATGAGTGCAACGCGCGTAAATGACAAACAGCCGGTCTGGCGTGCGGTCCACCCAGATACGGTATTTCTGTTGAAACTTAGTGTCGATACCCAATGAGTAATCAGAGGGATAGCCAATTTTGAATACCGTGGGAGGTTCAAAGAGTGTACGAGGCAGGAAAAAACGCAGGAACGCTATGAACCAGGCGCCAAGAAAAGCACTGATGGCGCACCACGCCAAGCGCCGCCGTTGCTCATTGACCTGGTTGTCGCTCGGGCCGACACTCGCCAGACCCGCAGCGGCGACGGCTTTCGAAGTACCCACTGCTGGCGTTCCGACGTAGCTGGTTGCATCTTCGGAGGTAGTGGCGGGTACCTTCGCTGCATCCAGTTTCGATTTGTCCGATTGGGTTTCCTGGGCCGCCACGCGTTACCTCCTGGATAGCTTACCCGTAAAGAACGGCCGCCTTACAACGTGCCGCCTGTTTCCCGTGGATCGTTCGTTGGTTGACCGTGCCCATTACTTCGAGGCGATGCGTAAGTCTTTCCGCGTGCACCGTAGAAATCAACTGACGCAGGCAGAAAGAGGCGAAACTCGCAGCATTGGAATCGCAGGGAAGACTACTGAGCAAAGGCTGAGCGGACAAAATAAGCACAAAGTCCGCTGAATTGGAAAGCACCACATTTACAAATTGCGAGGCCCCCAGCATTCCACGGACCCCCAGTAACGGGCTCATACTAGTGAAAAGGCCAACTTTCGTCAATGCGTGTTTGCGAGTTGTGTCGCTGCAAAATGAGAATGTCCGGTTTGAGCAAAGTAGAAATGTCCGCTTTCATAGGTGGCCGAGGGCCCCATGGAAACGGAGCGAATCGCCTTGAGCCAACGAGAACGGGACAGATTGCGCGTGCTACACGAGGTCAAGCAGAAGCAGATCACGCAGGTCGAAGCCGCCAAGCGGCTGAAGATCAGCGATCGCCATATCCGTCGGCTGCTGTGGCGTCTGGGGGAACACGGCGACCGAGCGGTGATCCACGGCGACCGAGCGGTGATCCATGGATTACGCGGACGAAGATCAAACCGCAGGTTAGCCGCGCGGTTGGAGCTGAAGATTTTGCGCCGGGTGCGGCAACGCTATGCGGACTTCGGACCCACCCTGGCCGCCGAGCACTTGGCCCAAGAGGGATTGCCGGTGAGCCGCGAGACGCTGCGGAAGTGGATGGTGAAGGCCCGCTTGTGGTGCCCGCGCGCGCAACGCGTAAAGACCATCCATGTGTGGCGGGAGCGGAGAGCCAGTTTCGGGGAGCTGGTGATGCAGGATAGCTCCCCGTTTCGTTGGTTGGAGGAGCGTGGCCCGGCCTGCCAGTTGATTGCGGTGATCGATGACGCCACCAGCCGTTTCTATGCCCGTTTCACCGAACACGACACCACGGAAGAGAACTTGCGGACTTTTGGAGAATGGGTGCGGCGCCACGGACGTCCTTTGGCGCATTACACCGATAAAAACAGCATCTTCCGAACGTCTGATGCGGCGCAGCTGCGGGAACAGTTGCGGGGAGAAAAAGCCCGCTCGCACTTTGGACGAGCGCTCGGCGAGCTGGGGATCGAATGGATCGCGGCGCACAGTCCCCAGGCCAAAGGGCGGATCGAGCGACTGTTCGAAACGCTGCAGGATCGCTTGGTGAAGGAAATGCGTTTGGCAGGGATCGACAACATCGCTGCCGCGAATCACTTTTTGGAAATGCGCTTTCTTCCGGCGTGGGAAGAGCGTTTCACGGTGGCACCTCGCAACCCACGCAACGCGCACCGACGGTTGGATCGCGGACAGCGCTTGGAGGAAATTCTAAGCGTGCGCGCGGCCCGCAAGGTAGCTGACGATCACACGGTCAGCTGGGATGGAACCCGCTGGGGCGTGCCCCGCGAAGAAGTCTGCGCGGGTCTTCGTGGCGCGCAGGTGGAAATCGAACGACGTCTGGACGGCTCCCACTGGCTGCGTTTCCGCGGTCGCTACCTCCGCCTGCGCCACTGCCCGGCAGCCGCGCCGCGCGCGGCAAGTCCTTCCGGCCTACGGCCTCCAGGACTCACCGCAAATCCACTCTCAAGAGTTTACAAAAGTGCTCCTCCAAGCCATCCATGGCGGACATTTCAATATGGCAGAAAACCGGACCTTTCTACTTTGCGTTGACATGCGTGTTTGCGAGTGTTCAAAACCAGTTGCGATTAGCTTGCGCCAGGAGACCGATGCGAGCAGAATAAATCGTGAAGTGCAAGAACCGCGCTTGCGCTCGGGAAAAGCTGTGATAGACTCCCGACCGTTCGCGGCCCCACTGATCTGATTCCAGGGATTCCACGGATTGCTGCAGTGGGGAAGACCGAGAGTTTCATTCGGGAGGTCTCGCCGTATGGGCCTCGTACTCCTCATCATCATTTGGCTGATTACTCTAATCAGCGCCTATTTCTTCATCGCCAAGACATGGTGGTTGCCGGTGGGCGCATCCGTTGCTGCCGCTGGCATTGATCATTACTTTACGGTGACGTTTATTCTAATGGGAATTGTGTTCGTCGCGGCGCAAGGAATCTTGGGGTTTTTCGCCTGGCGGTATCGCGATCGTGGCTCATCTTCCGCCGCCCATTATTCGCACGGCAACAATCGTCTGGAGATTGCCTGGACTGCTCTTACGTTCGTCCTCTTTGTCGGATTGAACCTGATGAGCAGTTCCATCTGGGCGTCCGAGCGTTTCCGGCCCGCCCAAGCTGGCGCCGTGCAAGTGGAAGTTACCGGAATGCAGTTCCAAT
>WNGP01002694.1_pt1 | contig 14858 bp, 11 predicted proteins | sample 5407671 | NCBI WGS metagenome assembly WNGP01 (sample SAMN13153381, study PRJNA577476) | soil metagenome | isolation source: 40 cm soil or saprolite under Garry oak tree replicate 2 | place: USA:California | collected 2016-06-15 | reverse complement strand
GCCCGGTCGCCGTCGCCCTCAGCCGGGCAGCCTGGCTACGCGGAGTGCGCCGTGGCTACTCCAACGCGCGCCGCACCTACGACCAGGACGTATCCGAGACCGCAGCCGCGATCCTCAGCCGGGCGCTGGCGGGCAGACCCGGGCCGCCGCTGCGAACGTCCCCCGGCGGCCGGGGCTGACGGCCTGACGCTAGCCCGCCAGGAGGTCGCGGCGCTCCGCCTCGATCGCGGCCAGCCTGGCCTGGGCGGTGCCGGTGCGGCTCCGCAGCCGCACCTGGATGTTACCGACCAGTCCGATGCAGCGGGCTACGTTCTGCTGAGCCTGCTTGATCCGGCTGCCGACGGACAGGTCGGTAAAGAAGTTGTCGAACCACACATCGACGAACTTCGTGCCGCCTCCGATCGCGATCTGCGGCGCGGTCGGCCCGGGTTCCTCGACGTCGGCGAGCTCGCTCCGCAGCGTGGCCAGGCGCTGGTCAGCCTCGGCCGCCGCCTGCGCGGCCTCGTCCATCCTGGAGTGCTTCACGGCGCTGGCGATCGCCCCGCCGCCGAAGAACGTGTCGTAGGTCGACCAGCCCGACGCGCTTGCGAGGCTGTCCTGCGCCAGCGACAGCGCCCGGAGTGCCGCCTCGGCGGCCTGAAGCGCCTCGCCCGCCTCCTTCACCTCGCCGCCGAGTCGGCCGCGCTCCTGCGCCAGCGCCAGCAGCGCACGGCCGCGCGGGTTGCTGGACGCGGTGAGATACCGCTCCTTCTCCTCGAGCACGGCGGCGTACTCCGCCGGAGCCCCGGCCAGGCCGTCAAGCCGCTGCTGCGCCCCCTCAAGGTCGCGGCGGACCGCGGCGAGCCGCGCCTGCGCCTCCGCCACCCGATACCGCGCCGCGTCGGCCTCGGCGCGCTCGCGCGCCAGCCGCTCGTCGCGCGAGCCTGCCAGCGAGGCCAGCACCCGGCTCAGCGAGAGGCCTTCCAGCCGTTCGACATCCTTGTGCTCCAGTGCGTACCGAGCCCGGAGGGCAGCCACCTCCGCGAGCACCTCGTCCGTGCGGGCGCGCAGGTCCGCGCAGTGCCGCCCGGTCAACTCGCGCTCACGTACCGCCTCGGCGGCCGCGGCCAGCCGTTGCTCGATGTCAAGCGACATGCGGCAATTACACCACGCGGCGGATCACGCTCTCGCCGACGCGATGCGCATCCCGGCGGTCACCCCAGCACCGCGGACAGCGACCTGACGAAGTCTGCGATCTGCCCCAAGGTCCTGCATTCCTCGACCTGCGCGCAGTACGGGGCGTAACGGCCGATCACCGAGTCACCGTCGTTCCAGTACCGGCGCGGCTCGGGGTTCAGCCAGTAGACGCGGCCGGCCCGCTCCCGTATCTCGGCCAACGCAGCCACGGCCGGGTCACCGTAGTTCGTCCGCGCGTCGCCGACCACCAGGACCACCGACCGCCGGGAGAGCTGGTGCGCGTACACGCTCGCGAACTCGCGCAGCACGAAGCCGTAGTCGGAGCTGCCGCTGCGCCGGATCGCGCCGCGGGCCGCCTCCCGCGCGTCCAGCCGGCGGCCGGCCGACCGCGCCTCGCCGACCACGCCGGTGATCTCCGCCAGGCCGTCGACGAAGGAGAACACCCGGAGCCTGCTGAGCCTGCTGTCCATCGCCACCAGCAGGTCGAGCGTGAACCGCGAGAACGCCGCCACCGAGCCCGACATGTCGCACAGCACGACGATGTCCGGCTTGGGCGGCCTGGCGGGCTCGGTGGCCAGCCGGAACGGAACCCCGCCCGTTCCCATTGCCAGGTGCAGGGTTCTGCGGATGCTGAGCTTGCGTTTGCGGCGCATGGCGAGCTGGGCGAGTATGTGGCTGAGCCGCTGCACCAGCGGCCCGATCGCCGCGGCGATGGCCTCAAGTTCGCCGGCCGACGCGGTGACGATGTCGATGTCCTCGGCCAGCTTCACCCGCATCGTGGCCCGCACCGCGCGGGCGCCCCGGTCCGCGACCAGGGCGCGCCTGATGGCCGCCCGCAGGTCGGCGCGGAAGCCCGCGACCGCCCGGTCGGCACTGGCCTCGCGCAGCCGGCCGGCCAGGCTGCCAGGGGCGCCCGAGCCCGTGCCCTCCGAGCCTGAGCCCGCCGAGCCTGAGCCCGCCCCGCCACCTCCGCCACCTCCACCCCCGCCGCCCGGTTGCCCGTCGGGGACCAGCAGGTTAGCGCGGATGCCGGCCAGGTCGGCGGCCTGGTTCACGGCGATCGTGGCGAACACCCCGGCCACCGGGCTGCCCGGCGCCAGACCGCCGAACCGGCGCACGTACTCGTCCGCCAGCAGCCGCCTGACCTGGGCGTCGTCTGAAGCGATCACCGCGCGCAGGGTGTCACGCAGCTCCTGGTCGGTCATCGCCGCGACCAGTTCGGCGCCCGGCTGGCGGCCCCCCGCGGTATAGAGATCGAAGAGCAGGTTGAACGCGTCGAACTGCTCCGCGCGCTTGACCAGGGCGGACCGCAGCGCAGCCCGGACGACCTCCTTGTCCTGCAGCGAGATCGCGGTCAGCGCCCGCGCCGCGTCCAGGTGCTCGCCGATCGAGACCTCGATCCCGACGGCCCTGAGCTCGTCGACCAGGCCGGCCAGCACGTCCTGCATGAGTCAGATCCGCAGCTCGGCCAGCGCGGTGTCGATGTCCCGCTCGTACTTGAGCAGCACCGACAGTGTCTGCCTGATCAGGTCGTCGGTCAGGTCGGCGGCGCCGAGTGTCAGCAGCGTCCGCGCCCAGTCCAGCGACTCGGCGATCGACGGCGGCTTCCGCAGGTCGGCCTTGCGCAGCAACGCGACCAGCTCGGCGATCTCGCGGACCAGGTGCTCGGCCAGGTCGGGGACGTGCAGCCGGACGATCTCGGCCTCGCGGTCCGGGGACGGATAGCCCAGGTGCAGGAACAGGCAGCGCCGCTTGAGCGCCTCGGACAGGTCCCTGCTGTTGTTCGAGGTCAGGAAGACCTGCGGGATGTGCTTCGCGGTCACCGTGCCGAGCTCGGGAATCGACACCTGGTACTCCGACAGGACCTCGAGCAGCAGCGCCTCGCTCTCGATGTCCAGCCGGTCGACCTCGTCGAGCAGCAGCACGACCGGATCGTCAGAGCGGATCGCCGCCAGCAGCGGCCGGCTGAGCAGGAACTCCTCGCCGAACACCCCGGCCCCGCCCAGGCTGTCGGTCGCCGTGCCCTGGTGAAGCTGGAGCTGGAGGAGCTGGCGGCGGTAGTCCCACTCGTAGATCGCCTTCGACTCGTCGAGGCCCTCGTAGCACTGCAACCGGATCAGCCGCTTGCCCGCCGCCTGCGCCACGCTCTTGGCGAGCTGCGTCTTGCCGGTCCCGGCCGGGCCCTCGACCAGGACCGGCTTGCCCAGCTCGGTCGCCAGGTGGACAACGGTCCCGGTGGTCGTGTCGGCCAGGTACCCGGCCCGGCGAAGGCCCGCGAGCACGCTGTCGATCGGGCCGGAAATCTGCGTCACATCTCAAGTATCCAGATAACACGCAGAACCTGACACCGGGAGCCGCTTGCGCCAAGATCTAGAGACACACGTTAGTTACGACTATTGAAGGTATTAAGCCTGAACGCCCGCTCTGGCAGAATCGTGAACCGTACGCTGATCTGCCCGAGACAAGCATCCCCAATGGAGGCGGAATGCAGTATCGGATCCGGCCTTGGCGAGCGGCCATCTTCGGCTCGGTCGTCGTGGGCACGGCACTGTCACTGAGCGGCGTGGGGCTGGCCGGAACGCACGGCCCGCAGGGCGCCGCGAAGCGACAGCAAACCCTCGTCCACATTCTGAGGGCCAGCGGCGGCACCACGACGGCCACCCATACCCCCAATGACGGTGACCTGGCCGACCAGTTCGCCCAGTACGACTTCGAGCGCACCGCGCCGTCAGGCAACATATCCGGCGGCGCGCTGGTGAGCGCCCAGCAGCAGGCGGCAGCGCTGCCCGCCACGTCGGGGACCTGGCAGGAGTTCACCACCAAGCCGTACAACGCCGAGCCGGCCGGCTACACCGACCCGTTCTGGTCCAACCTGGGCGCGGGCTTCTCGCTCGTCGGCGGCCGGACCACCGCTCTCGCGACGACCCCGGCCGGCACCTGGATCGCCGGCACCGCCGACGGCGGCGTGTGGCGGTCGACCGACCAGGGAGCGAGCTGGAAGCCCGTGTTCGACGGGATGCCCTCGCTGTCTATCGGCGCGGTGGCCGTCGACCCGAAGGACGGTTCGCTGTGGGTCGGCACAGGCGAGGCGAACGTGTCGCAGGACTCCTACGCGGGCACCGGAGTGTACCGGTCGACCAACGACGGCCGGTCGTTCCAGCGGGTAGGCGACGACGCCTCGGGTAACAACCCGCTGGACACCCACACCGTCTTCAAGCTCGCGTTCGACCCGAGCGGCACCGCCTACGCGGCCACCGACAACGGGCTGTTCCGGCTCGCGGCCGGCAGCAGTCAGTGGACCGAGGTTCTCGACCCAGCCGGCGTCACCGACTTCCCGCCCTATGACCAGCAGGTGACCGACGTGGCGATCCAGCCAGGCTCGAACGGCCAGGTCGTCATCGCCGCGATCGGCTGGCACGGGCCGGGCAACACCCAGAACAACGGCTTCTACCAGTCCACCGACGGCGGCCACACGTTCGCCAAGATCGCGCTGAAGGGCACTGTCGACGACAGCGACATCGGTCGGACCACGTTCGCCTACTCCGCCGACGGCAGCAAGCTGTACGCGATCGTGCAGTCGCTGTCCGCGCTCGCCGCGGGCAAGGAGTCGGTGCTGCAGGGCATCTTCGTGTCCTCGGGCAGCCCCGCCAGCCTGGCGGGCCCGTGGTCCACGATCGGCACCGAGAAGAACCTGGCCGCGTCGGGATCCGCGCTCCAGGTGGGCTCCGGATTCGGCCCAGGCGTGCAGGCCTGGTACAACCAGGACCTGGCCGTCGACCCGAGCAACCCTAACCACCTGTACGCCGGGCTCGAGGAGGTCTACGAGTCCACCAACGGCGGCAAGAGCTGGGTCACCGCGAGCCCGTACTGGAACTACACGCTGTCGTGCGAGGGCACGACGGCGGGATGTCCCAAGACGACGCACCCCGACCAGCACGCCATGATGATCACGGGCGGCAAGATCGTGATCGGGAACGACGGCGGCGTGTACAGCAGGCCGCTGTCCGACACCCAGCAGTACGGCGACTGGACCGACCTGAACGCCACGCTGCGGTCCTGGCAGTACTACGACGCGCGGGCCGGGTCGCTTTCCGGCGGCGGCACCGCGGTATGGGGCGGCCTGCAGGACAACGGCTCGTCGTTCCTCGGCTCGGGCGCCAGCCAGATGGTCGAGCCGGCCGGCGGTGACGGCTTCGACGTGATCGTCGACCCGGCGAACGCGAACAACGTCGTGGGCGAGTACGTCGACGGCACCATGTACTCCTCGAAGGACGGCGGGCACTCGTACAACTACTTCGTCAGCCCGACGTGCGTGGGCCAGGAGGAACTCGGGCTGACCGCAAGGCCCGGCTGCGACCCGGCCGCCAGGTTCGTCACGCCGCTCATCCAGGACCAGCAGAACGCGAACGTCTGGCTGATCGGCGGCCGGTTCGTCTGGGTCAGCAAGGACGGCTGGAACACGAGCTGCACGGACACCGACTGCTCCTCGTGGCAGAACGTGTTCGACACCGGCTCCGGCCACGCGGTGACCGCGCTCTCGTCGGCGAACGGCGGCGGCGTGATCTACGCGGCGTGGGTGGCCGGCGGCGGCAACCCGGGGCCGAGCTTCGCTTCGGGCATCGCGACCAACTACGGCGGTACCTGGCACCAGGTCAGCACGACCGGCCTGCCGAACCGCTACATCGCCGGGGTCACCGTGGACCCGAGCAACCCGGCGCACGCCTACGCCATCTTCAACGGCTACTCACGCCGGTTCGTGCCTGGCGGCGGCGTCGGCCACGTGTTCGAGACCAGCGACGGCGGCCAGTCGTGGACCGACATCTCGGGCAACCTTCCCGACATCGCCTCCGATGCGCTGGTGCTGGCGAACGGCCAGCTCGCACTGGGGACGGACGCGGGCGTGTTCACCGCGGCCGAGGGCCAGGGCTCAGCGACCACCTGGTCGCGCCTGGGAACCGGATTGCCCAACGCCGCGGTCGACGACCTGACGATGGGCCCGGGCGGCTTCATCTACGCGGCGACGCACGGTCGCGGAGTCTGGAGGTTCTCCTTCTAACTGTCCGATGAGGCGTGGTGCCCCGGCGAGCTGGCTCGCCGGGGCACCGCTGCGTGTGGCGGCGTCGGCTGGGCTCGCTCAGTGCGCGCGGTGACCGTCTGTGAGGATGGCGACGACCTGTGCGAGCGCCTGGTCGCCGCCGACATTGCCGGGGAACACGACGTACGGGATGCCGATCGCCTCGGGCGCCGCGTCGAGCGGGCGGAACACCGAGATCAGGCCGGGGAAGATCTGGCCGGCCACCTCCGCGCGCCTGATGCCCAGGCCGGCCACGGCGACGTCGTGCGAGGTGATCCCGCCCTTGGCGATGACCCAGGCCGGCCGGGCGGCCAGCGCCTCTGCGGCGATGCGGGCCAGGGCGGCCGAGACCGCGCGGCCGGCCGCGAGCGGGTCGGCCCCGTCGCCCGGCACGAACGCGCGGCTGGTGTACAGCAGCACGTCGGAGTGCCTGAGCGCGCCGGTGACCCGCTCGGCGGACGCGGCCACGACCTCGCCCGCGCCGGCGATGACCGCGGGGACGTCGAGCTCGACGTCGGTGGTTCCGCCCCGCGCCCGCAGGTCGGCCACCTGGCGGCTGGTCTGGCCGACGTGGGATCCGACCACGATCAGGCCGTGGCCGCCGCGCCCGTGGGCGGACGCGAGCTGCTCGCCGCCCAGCGGCGCCTGCGGCTCCAGGCCGGCCAGGGCGCGCACGAACGACGGCCCGGTGCGGAACAGGAACGACTTGCCCGCCCGCTCGGCCGCCCGCACGCCGCAGGCGACCGTTTCCAGGTCGGAGTATTCGACGGCGTTAACGACAACCCAGGTTCCGTGTTGCAGGCCGGCCAGCAGGTCGCGGACGCGGGACGGCCCGCCGATCCTGATGTCGGTCAGGCCGATGCTCGCGATGCCGTCACGGGCGATCGCGCCGCCGCTCTTCGCCGCGACGAAGTCGCGCAGGTCCGACGCCGCGTAGCCGAACACGGGGTCCCGCGCGAACTCGGTCTCCCCGACGGGCACCAGGCCGGACGACGTGCGCGCCCAGTGGACGTCGGCCGCGGTCAGCCGCCCGGCCTCGATGAACGCGGGGACCAGCAGCACCGCGTCCACGGCCCGGCCGGTCGCCTCCCGCCGTACCGCCGCGAGCGCCGCGACCTCGGCCAGCACGTGCCCGCGCAGCGTCGAGTCGCTGCGGCTGACCAGGTCGATCGGCGCGCCGAGCCGCCCGGCCGCGGCGACCAGGCCACGGGCGGCGCGGGTGGTCAGCGCGGCGGCGGCCCGCTCGCCGACGCTGCGCGAGTTCGTCAGCACGAAGCAGGTCCCGGCCGCGCCGCCGAGCGCGGCCGGGTAGACGCCGTCGTCCAGGACGGTCACGACCTGCACGCCGTGCACGGCCTGCGACCCCGTCGGGTCGTCGTCGAGCACCCCGACGAGCATGCCGTCCGCGGCGCGCATCGCGCGGATCGACGCCCGGAGCGCGGCGCCGTCCTGGCGGGCCGGCGGCAGCCCGGCGAACACCTCGGCGGCGGCCCGAACCATAAGATCACGCTATCCCGCCGCGCCTTTCATGATCATGGTGGACTGACCGGCCTATGGTGGGTTGCGCCAAATCCGAAAAACTCACCCCCGATAACCAGGCCGCGCGCCTTGTCATCAGCTTCGGCACCGGCCGCGAGAAGAAACCTCACCCGGCGGCTGGCAGCGAGCCGGCCTCCCCGGTTCCCGGGGCCATGGTCGCCCCGCTCAAGCAACCGTCCCCCGCCCCGACCCCGGACGCACCCGGCCTGGACCTGTGCCCCGACCCCGGCGCCATCACCGAGCGAGCTGATCGGGCCGCGGTCGGCACGCCGGTCCGCCACCCGCTCCGCCGTCGCGCTCCGCCGGCGCGCGGGCCATCGCGAACATCGCTGCCACAACGATGTTCGTCTCGCGGCCAGTTCAGCAACATCGTTGTGGCACCGTGGTTCGCCGGCGAACATCGCTGCCACAACGATGTCGGCGGAGGCGGGCTAGGGCGAACATCGCTGCCACAACGATGTTGGCGGAGGCGGGCGAGGCGGGCGAGGCGCTCGTGCGGGCGCCGCCCCCCGGCGCCTAGCCGGGCCGCCGGACCCCGCACAGTGGCCGTACGCTGCCCGCACTTCAGCCTCAGCGAGAAGTCGGCGGCACCGTCACCCCCGCCCCCGCGACCAGGCACTATTTTCGGATTTGACGCAACGCCCTATACGTCGACAAACATCCACGATCATGAAAGCGCGACCGGCGTTCCTCAGCCGTCACTTGGGAGGATGATGAACACCCCTCAGCGACCCGATCACGAACAGTGGCTGCGGCGTGCTCGCGGCCACCTGAGCGCCGCCGATCCCGTGCTGGCCCGGCTGATCGGCGAGCAGCCCGGCTTCGACCCGCGCGCCTGGCTGGCCGAGCTCCCGGCGATGGACTTCTTCGGCGCGGTGCTGTTCCAGGTGGCCGGCCAGCAGCTTTCCGTGCGGGCGACAAGGCGGACGCTCGACCGCGTCCAGGACCTGTTCGGCGGCTCGCTGCCGGCGGCGGACCGGCTGCTCGCCGCCGACCCGGCCGGCCTCCGCCGGGCCGGCCTGTCCTGGCGCAAGATCGCCACGCTGCGGGACGTGGCCGAGCGCCTGACCGACGGCCGCCTGGACGCCGAGGCGATCGGCCGGCTCGACGACGAGGAGATCATCGCCCTGCTCACCGAGATCCCCGGGATCGGCCCCTGGACCGCGCAGGGCGTGCTGATCATCGCGCTTGACCGCGAGGACGTCGTCCTGCCTGGCGACCTGGCACTACGCAAGGCGGTGCGCGCCGCCTACGGGCTCGACCACCTGCCCGCGCCCGACGAGGTACTGGCGATCGCCGAACGCTGGCGGCCCTACCGCAGCCTGGCCACCACGTACCTGTTCGCCGCCGGCGTCGACGGGGCGGGCGGGGACCGGCCGGGCGCCCTCCCGCCCGCGCGTCCCGCCGGTCAGGCGGGCGGGAACTAGGCAGCGTCGGCGCGCCCGGTCGTCCCGCCGGTCAGGCGGCCGGCGGAATGTTCTGGTTCAGGCGGAACAGGTTGCCCGGATCGTAGCTGCGCTTGATCTCGGCGAGCGTGTCATAGTGACCGCGGTAGTTGTCCCTGACCCGCGCGCCGTCGTCGGCGGCCATGAAGTTGACGTAGCCGCCAGGCTCGGAGTACGGCTCGATCGCCTCGTGGTAGTCGCGCACCCAGGCGATCCGCTCCTCGTCCAGCGTCTCGTCCTGCCAGGCCGCGACGATGACCGGAGCGAACGTGGCGTTCCGGTACGCGAAGGCCGTCTCGTCGGCGCCGACGTCGTGGCACGCGCCGTCGATCGGGTACAGGTGCATGGTGGCGCTCACCTCGGGCACCCGGGCGCCGTGCGTGACGTGCTGCTCGATCGCCTCGTCGGCCAGCTCGCTGACGAAGCTGCCCTTCCAGTAGCTGCGGATGCCCTTGGGGAACAGCGCGTCGAACGCGGAGTTCAGCGCCGGGTACGGCATCGGCCCGGCCATCTCGGCGACGACCGGCGCAACCGCGCGGAACGGCTCCATCGCGCGCTCGCCCTCGGCGATCGGCCCCGACCAGTGCACCACGGCCGCGCAGAACGTGTCGCCCACCCGCTCCGGCGGGACGAACGGCAGCGGCGGCGCGATCTGGAATGCCGGGAATGCGCCATAGGCCCTGGGCGCGTCCGGGATGAACTCGCGGAAGAACCGCAGCAGGTCGGCCGCGTGCTCGAGCTCGTAGAAGAAGATCCCGGCGTAGATGTCGGTTACCGGGTGCAGGTCAAACTCGAACGTGGTGACCACGCCGAAGTTGCCGCCGCCGCCGCGGAGGGCCCAGAACAGCGCCGGGTTGTCGTCCTCGGTCGCGGTCAGCACTTTGCCGTCCGCGGTGACGACCTCCGCCGAGCGCAGGCTGTCCACCGTCAGGCCGTACGACCTGGCCAGGTAGCCGATGCCGCCACCAAGGGTCAGGCCGCCGACCCCGGTGGTTGACACGATGCCGCCGGTGGTCGCCAGGCCGTACGCGTGGGTCGCGTAGTTGAAGTCTCCCCAGGTCGCGCCGCCTCCGACTCGGGCCGTGCGGGCGGCGGGGTCGACGTGCACGTCGCGCATCTGGGTGAGATCGACCAGCACGCCCCCCTCTGTGGTGCCGAAGCCGGGCGCGCTGTGCCCGCCGCCCTTGACCGCGAGCTCCAGGTCCGCATCGCGGGCGAAGTTCACCCCGCCGATGACGTCGGCGACCTGCTGGGCGAGGATCACCGCCTTCGGATGCTTGTCGAACATGCCGTTGTGAACGGCGCGGGCCTCGTCGTACCCAGCGTCGCCTGCGCCCAGCACAGGCGCCCTGACCTGCTCCCGCAGGTCGTCGATCGATGGCTTGCTCATGACCGCGCTCCCCCGATATCGACTGGTCAGGCAAACAGCACATGCGAGCGGCACGCGTCGGTGCCAAGGGCCCAGCTAGGCCAGAGCGATGTGAAGGTTCCGTGGAGAAGCGGTGTGTGCCCTGTGTCAAGTTGCCCGGCCGCGGTGTCGTGGTGTCGTGATGGGAGACTGGGCCGGTGACGGTGACCGCTCGCGTGGAACACGTCGGCAGCCTGCTGCGCCCGCCGTACCTGCTCGACGCCCGGGCCGCCTACGCGGCCGGGGCTCTGCCGCCCGGCGAGCTGAAGGCGGCCGAAGACCGGGCGGTGCGCGAGGCCGTGGCCCTGCAAGACGAGCTTGACCTGCCGGTCGTTGGCGACGGGGAGATGCGCCGCGACTCGTTCCAAGCCGAGCTCGCCGCGGCGTGCGACGGGTTCAGCGGGGTCAGTCTCGATGCCTGGCTCTGGGGGAGCTGGCATTCTGACGACGTGGGCGACGCGACCGTCGCCCGGCCGCCGGACCTGGCCGTGACCGAGCGGCTGCACAAGCGGCGCAACCTGGCCGCCGAGGAGTTCACGTTCCTGCGCGCGTGCACGGACCGCCAGGTCAAGGTCACGCTGCCCAGCCCGACGCTGTTCGCGAACCTCTGGTCGCCGGACCGGTCGACGGCCGCGTACCCGGACCTGGACGCCTTCATGGCCGACGTCGTCGAGATCATGCGCGACGAGGTCGCCGAGCTGGTCCGGCTGGGCTGCGGCTACATCCAGCTTGACGCCCCGCACTACCCGCTGCTCGTCGACCCGGCCTGGCGGGAGTTCTACGAAGCGCGCGGCTGGCCGCTGCGGCGCTGGCTGTCGTACGGGATCGAGCTGGACAACGCGGTGATCGACGCCGGGCGTCCCGCGACCTTCGGCTTCCACCTGTGCCGCGGCAACCAGCTCAGCCGCTGGCTGGTGGCCGGCGGGTACGAGCCGATCGCGGCCCCCATCTTCGAGGGTGTGCACGCCGACCGGCTGCTGCTGGAGTACGACGACGAGCGTTCGGGCACGTTCGACCCGCTGCGGCTGGTGCCTGACGACAAGGTCATCGTGCTCGGCCTGGTGACGACGAAGACCTCGCGGGTCGAGTCGGCCACCGAGATCGCCGGCCGGGTCCGGCAGGCGGCCAGCCTGGTCGGAGCCGGCCGGCTGGCGGTCAGCCCGCAGTGCGGGTTCGCCACGTCAGCCGCGGGCAATGCGATCACGCCGCAGGCCCAGCGGGCCAAGCTCGCGCTGCTCGCCGGGATCGCGCGCGACCTGCTCGCCGGCTGACGGCGATGCCCGGCGGGCCAGACGACCTCGAGCTGGCCAGGCACGGAGATCCGGCCGCGTTCGTCTGACCGCCATTTCTGCTCCTACCGTAGTGGTATAGTTAAGGCGTGCCTCGCGGAAACCCGTCACCGAAGCTCGCCATCACCGTCGATCCCGACGTGCACGCTCAGGTCGTCGCAGCGGCCCGGGAGGAGGGGATCAGCGTGTCCGCGTGGATGACCAGCGCGGCGCGGCGCACATTGCGAATCAGGGACGGGCTCGCGGCGGTCGCTGAGTGGGAAGCAGAGAACGGCCCGCTGACCGATGAGGAACTCCAGTCCGCGCGCCGCCGGGTCCACGCCGAGCAACCGCAGCGCCGGTCGGCATGAACCCCGTCGTCTATGACGCCGGAGCCCTGATTGCCGCGGACCGCAACGCGCGGCAAGTCTGGGCGGACCACCGGGTCCGCCTCGAGGCCGGGATCATCCCCGTCGTGCCAGCGCCTGTCGTCGCCCAGGCCAGCCGCTCCCCAGCCCAGGTCCAGCTCCGCAGGCTGCTCCGCGGCTGCGACGTCGTTGCCCTGACCGAGCACGCAGCCCACGCGGCCGGACATCTCCTCGGCCAGGCCGGCACCAGCGACATCGCTGACGCCGCCGTCGCCCTCGCGGCAGCCGACCGGCACGCCGACGTCGTGACGAGCGACCCCGACGACATCAGGCGCCTCCTCCAGGCTGCCCGGTCGGCCAGCCGAATCATCGCCGTCTAGCAGGGCGATGTGGCCGTGGCTGGACCGCGCGCGGCTCGGGCGCAACGAGCGTGAGAGTGGTGACATGTCCATTCCGCCGCCACGACGAGTACGACCGCCGGCGCGCGTGACCGCTTCCGCCGGAGGCCGGCCGGGCCAGGGGGCTCAGTGCTCCCCGCGGAAGATGTGGCGGCACTCCCTGGCCGCGTAGTAGACGAGGAGATACCCCGCCGCCGGGTCGGCCTGCCACCAGCCCGCGAGCGCGTTGAGCAGCAGGCCGGCCAGGACGGCGGTCGCCAGGATGCCGTCGACCAGCGTGACCCGGCCCTCGGTGGACAGGACCGGGTTGCCGAGCGCCTTCCCGGTACGTGCCTTGCCGTAGGCGAGCGCGAACATGGCCGCCGCGGTGATCGCGGTCCAGGCGATGCCGGTCACCGAGTGACGCGGCCGGTACCCGGCCACCAGCACCCAGGTCGACTGGACGCTCAGGTAGACGGCGAGCGCCGCGAACGCGGCGCCGATCAGCCGCAGTGCCCGCCGCTGCCGGCCGGTGCCGGTGCCCGACAGCTCCCAGATGACCACGGTGGAGGCGCCGATCTCGATCAGCGAGTCCAGCCCGAACCCGGCCAGCGCGACCGACCTGGCGGTGATCGCCGCGTACCCGAGCACGACGATGCCGACCGCGTTCCATCCCAGCGTCACGTACTCCAGCGCGAACCCGCGGCGCAGCAGCGCCCGGCGGGAGGCATCTGCGGGGAAGGCCACCCAGGCAGTGTGCCAGCCCGCCGCGGCCAGGACCCGGCTGGGCCTGGCCGGGACCGCGATGCCGGGCTTCAGGCGGTGGCCCGGGGCCCTAGCCGATCCCGAGCTGGGCGGCCCAGCGCCTGACGCACTCGGCGAAGTAGGCGTCGCGGTCGCCGGGACTGGTGCCGATCACGTTCTCGAACTGCCCGAACAACTCGAGCGACACGGTTCCGAGCAGCCCGGCCCAACCCATCAGGCCGGCCTGGATCGCCGCGTCGGTAACCTCGGCGGGCAGCGCCGCGCGGACCGGGGCGAGCGCCGCCCGGCCAGCCGGGCCGACCGAGGCGCAGGCCGGTTCCGGTATCTCGACTCCGCGCGCGGCGCCATCCGCAACGATCTTTACCAGCAGGTCCGTGACCCGGCTGGCCGGGCCGATCGTGTCGGCCGGCGCGACGTACCCGGGCACCGGCGACCCGTAGATCAGCGCGTACTCGTTCGGGTTGGCCAGGGCCCAGCTCCTGACCGCCCGGCATATCACCGACCAGCGGCCGGACAGGTCGGCGCGGTTCACGGCGGCCTCGGCGGTCTCGGCCGCCGCGCCGAGCGAGTCGTAGGCGTCGATGATCAGCCTGGTCAGCAGGTCGTCTCGGCTAGCGACGTAGCGGTAGACCGCCGACGAGGCCATGCCGAGGTCGCGGGCGACGGCCCGCAGGCTCAGCGCTGCCGCGCCGTCCGTTGCCAGGTGCCGCCGGCCCGCGTCGAGAATCTCCCTGGTGATCTCGGCGCGGGCCCGTTCGCGCGCGGTCCTCGGCACCGACCGCGCGGCGCTGCCCGGGCGGCCGCCCTCACCAGGCGTTCCGCCTGGCCTGGCCGCTCCGTTGCTGTTGCGCACTCCCGCATCCTGTCACAGAACAAGAGCGGGGGCAACAAAACAGAGCAGTGCTCTTGACAAGTGGGCCTGCCCGGCCGCATGCTGGATGTTGTGAGAGCACTGCTCGCAACTGCGAGCGCCTCACGCGGAGGAGCGAAAGATGACTTACAACCAGACCGGCCGCGGTGCCGGGGACTCACGCGAACTGCATGTCGTCGTCGGTGCCGGTGCCATCGGCAGCGGCATGGCGCGGGCGCTGGCCAGCCAGGACCGCCGCGTCCTGGTCGTCACCAGGTCGGGATCGGGCCCGGACGGCGTCGGCGCCGAGCGTGTCGCCGCCGACGCCGCCGGCGCGGCGGCCATGGCCGAGCTGACCAAGGACGCCGCCGCCATCTACAACTGCGCCAACCCGCCGTACCATCGGTGGCCCGAGCTGTGGCCGCCGATCGCGGCGTCCCTGCTCGGCGCGGCCGAGCGGAGCGGCGCGGTGCTCGTCACGATCTCGAACCTGTACGGCTACGGGCCGGCCCGCGTCTCGCAGGGCAGCGGCGGCTACGACACCGCCCGTCCGATGACCGAGGACACCGCGCTCGCGGCCACCGGCCG
>WNGP01011232.1_pt1 | contig 14862 bp, 11 predicted proteins | sample 5407671 | NCBI WGS metagenome assembly WNGP01 (sample SAMN13153381, study PRJNA577476) | soil metagenome | isolation source: 40 cm soil or saprolite under Garry oak tree replicate 2 | place: USA:California | collected 2016-06-15 | reverse complement strand
CCTTGTCGCGGGCGGATCGACTGGAAAACTACATCACCTGAAGAACCCACGCGCCGCGATCCGGTCCCCGAGATGCTCCCCAACAGGGCCGACCAGGCAGCGTAAACGTCCATCGGCGCATAGGTCATCCGGCTAACCCACGCTCATCGCCCCGTGTCCCATGGCTGCAGGAAGTGTTCGAGTGTCGTCACTGTGCCTTGAATTGGGTTACAGATTTCGGGGACGAATTGACACAGCTTCGCCTCCGGGGATATCTGCCGCTTTTAGAACGGTCTTCAACGCTTTCTCAACAGTCGCAGCGTGGACTCGGCTCTCTCTTGTTGGGGCCGCGTGTACCACCGCGGACCGTAATCCTCAAGGAGCTTGCATAACTCGGTCAGCGTATCCGCCGCACGCGTCAGCAGCATTTTCATTTCTGCGGCATTCGTCAGCGGTTGTGCCAAGCCGCTCAAAGGGGACGCTTTTGTTTGGCTTAGAAGATGATCCCGCAAATTTCTACACCTCCCCGTTCTCCGTAAACATGCCGCAATCGTGCCCTCCAAGAATGTCCTATATTGAACAATACTGAGTTTTCCTGTTTTCTGAGAGTCGCCGGAGTGTCCCGGGACGCGATGGCGTTCACCCGGACCGGGTCCCCAACACGGTCGGGCAGGCGGGGCCGGGCGGAGATTTTTCTCCTTTCCGGGTCGCGATTTCGGCAAAAGGGATCAGCGTGCAGGAATGTCGAGTAGAGTGCAGGTCCCGGGTCTTCGGGCGTTCACCGTGTTGGCAATCCGTTGCATCATGTAACCGGCACGTCCGCAGAGTTCGGTTGCCTGTTTGTCCCACCCCTCTCCTGCTGCCACTTTTCTTCGGGGCTGCTTATTCTTCCGGCCGCGAGTCCTTCCCGGGCCACACCTCGCCGCAATCTGCTACGATTCCGGCATGAGAAAAACAGCCATTCTTAGCTACGGCGTTGCGCTGTGCGCCCTTTCCTTTGTGAGCGGGGCACGGGCGCAGACGGACGCCGGCGCCCTCGAAATCATCGCCCGCATCACGCCAACGGGAGCGCGCCCGGAGCCCGTGCGCCAATTCACGTTTTATATCCTCACCAAGAGCTACTCGCAGATCGTCAAGGAAGTAGAAGAGAAAGACCCCATCCCGCCACGCGATCGGTTTATCGATGACCTCAAGGTTTCTCCTGAGCTGCGCTCTTGGCTCAAGGGCCATGACACTCTCGACTTCACGGAGCCGGGATTCGACAAGCTGCTTACCCCCGATGACGTCCTCAACGTTCCGGAATTCCTGCTGGCCTACCAGCGCACGAACAGCGGCGGCGTGACCAACGGCCTGCCGAAGCCAAAGTACACAGATGCCGACAAAACCGAACATCCCGAGAAATACGAGAAACTAAAACAGGATTATCTGGCCAGCCTGAAGAAATTCCTCCGCTCGCGACCCGAGACGATGTCCGGTGTCGAACTCGAACTGGACGGCGTCAACCCGCAGCGCAAGTGGGCCGCGCTCCAGAACGATCGCCGCAAGCGCGTCCAGCGTGTCGCCCCGGACGTTGCCCAGCTCAGATTTCTCGCCGCCAAGGCGGACACCGATCTCGAGGGGCGCGCCTCGCTATCTGGTATTGCTCCCGGCGACTATTGGATAAGCTCGCTGCATCTGGACGCCGACGCCGGAGACATGCGCGTGCGCTGGGATGTTCCCGTAAAAATTGATGGTGGCAAAACCATCCGCGTCGAACTGTCGAATTTGAACTCCATCGACGCGCGCAGCTCCACTCCCTAGCGCCTTCGAGCGCCGCCATGGGCACGCCCCTAAACTGGATTGCCTTCAATCTCTTCATCGTTATTGCGATCGCGCTGGACCTTCGCGTCTTCCACCGCCGCCCGCACAAGATCAAGATTCGCGAGGCCGCTATCGCCAGTTTTGGCTGGATCGCAGTCTCTGTTCTTTTTGGGTTCGGAGTGCTCTATTTCTATGGCGGCCAGCCGGCCCTGGAATTCTTTACCGGCTACCTGCTCGAAAAGGCTCTGAGCGTCGACAATCTGTTTCTTTTCCTGGTGATCTTTCGGGCATTTGCCGTGGACGACCGCCTGCAGCACCGCCTCCTCGAATGGGGCGTGGTCGGCGCGGTGGTCATGCGCGGGGTGATGATCGCGCTGGGCGCGGAATTGATCGAACACTTTTCCTGGGTGATGTACCTGCTCGGAGCGTTTCTCGTCTACGCCGGCTTGCGCATGCTGTTCTTTAATAAAGGAGAAATTCATCCGGAACAGAGCAAAATCTTCCGCTTCGCCAGCCGGCGTCTTCGTGTAAGCCATGAATATCACGGGGAGCATTTTTTCGTGCGCCATGCAGGCCGGTTGTTCGCCACTCCGCTGTTTCTCGTTCTGCTCGTCGTGGAAATCACGGATGTGACGCTGGCTGTCGATTCCATCCCCGCAGTCTTTGGCATTACGCGCGACCCTTTTATTGTGTACACGTCGAACGTGCTCGCGATTCTCGGGCTCCGCGCGCTGTACTTCCTGCTGGCGGGAGTCATCGACCGTTTGCGTTTTCTGGATGAGGGGCTGGCGGTTGTTCTGGTATTTATCGGCGGACAAATGATCGGCCAGCGGTGGCTGCACATTCCGGTGACCGTGTCACTTGGCGTTGTGGGAGGCGTACTGCTGATCGCGTTGCTGGCGTCGATTCTGATTCCGCCAAAAAACAAAAACTGAAATTCATTCTCCCTCAAACATCAGTTCATCGACGTAACACCACATCCAGTTTTCGCCCGGCTCCTGCGACCGGACGATCGGGTGCTTGGTGGCGTGAAAATGTTTTGTGGCGTGTTTGTTTTTTGAGGAATCGCAGCAGCCTACATGGCCGCAGCTCAAACACAGGCGCAGATGCACCCAACTGTCGCCCATCTTCAGGCATTCTTCGCAGCCCTTGGTCTTTGGCTTCACACGCTTAATTTGATCGAGGTGGGTACAGTTTTCGGCCATCGTTGTCTCCCGCGGAATCACACCGCTGCTTGAATTGGAATTCGCACCTGGAATCGCGTATCCCCGGGAACTGATTTTACGGTGATGAGCCCGCGCATTTTTCTTACGATGCGGTGCACCACGTCCAGGCCGAGCCCGGTTCCCTCGCCCACGCCCTTGGTGGTAAAAAAAGGTTCGAAGATGCGCGATTGCACCTCGGGCGGGATGCCCGGGCCATCGTCGGCGATCTCCACCAGCACGTAATCATTTTCGCGCACGGCGCGCACGAGGAGTTTTCCTTTTTCCTTCATGGCGTCGGCAGCATTGTCGATCAGGTTTGTCCACACCTGGTTCAACTCGCTTCCGTAAGCCACCACTTTCGGAAGGTCCGCGGCATATTCCCGCGTCACCACAATGCCGCGCTTCAGCTTGTGATGCATGATGATGAGCGTCGTTTCCAGGCTGCTCTTGATGTCCACTTCCTGCAGTGGCGCCTGGTCCATATACGAATACTCTTTGATCGCTTTGATGAGATCCGAAATGCGTGCGGTGCTGTTTTCGAGTTCGGCGGCGATGCGCTCCATTTCGAGGAGGGTGCCGAACCGCGTCAGTTCGGGGCCCAGTGAAGTTCCGGCGGCTCCCGCAAAACTTTCGCATTGCGCGTCGGTCAAATTCGCATCCGCGAGAAGCGGCGCCAATTTCCAGGCATCGGCAACGCCGCGCCCTTCCAGCCAGCTTTGAATCGCTTCCTCTCGCTCTACGCGCGCGAACTCATCTTTGTATTGAGCGGGCTTCAGCGCGGAGCGAATCTCTTCTTCGCGCTGCGCCAGCAGGCCGCAATCTTCCGGACCCAGGGTCGAGCTGCGGCCGGCAACGCGCAGGCGCTGCAGGCAATCGCGCAGCGCCGCCGCCGAGCGCCGCGCCGCCGCGGACGGATTGTTCAGCTCGTGCGCGAGTCCCGCCGACAATTTTCCCAGCGCGGCCAGTTTTTCTCTTTGTTGCTCTTCCCGCGTGACGTTTCGTACGCGATCCGTCAACAATCCAACGAGGCGCTGAGAGAGCTCGGGCATGCGCTGAAAAAGTTCTGTAAACTTGCTGGCGGGAAAAGCCAGCGCGCGAATCGGAAGCACCGCGCGCCCGGTCACGCCGACCACTTTCATTCTGGAGAAAGGCAAGACGCCGGTGACCTCGCCGGCGCGCACGGTGAAAACCGGGCCATCCTGCGAACCTTGCTCCCGCCGGGCCCGCATTTCTCCTTCGAACATCACCAGCATGGTGTCCGCGGGAGTATCTTCCTTGACGATAATTCCACCCACCTCCACGCGGAGCTCTTTTGATTGCGCGACAAACCATTCCAGATCGGCCTGGGGCTGGTCCACGAACGCGGGCACTTTGCGTAAATCCGCAACCAGGGCTTCGAGGCGTGCTTGTTCCGGCGTTCCGCTCATGGGCGTTCCGCTCTCCAGATCTTTTCAATCATTGGACCTTCGCCAGATACTGGTGCATGAACTGCACGACGACAGCGCCTTCTCCCACGCCGGAAGCCACGCGCTTCACGGAACCGTGGCGCACGTCACCGACCACAAAGATTCCAGGCACGTTGGTTTCCAACAATCCGGGGTCGCGATCGAGGGTCCACGACGGCGGCCTTTTTCCGCCGCGGACAAGGTCCGGACCGGAAAGAATGAAGCCGCGCTCGTCGCGCTCAATCAAGCCGCCCATCCATTCCGTGCGCGGCTGCGCGCCGATAAAAATGAACAGGCTTGACGCGGGGAGCTTCTTTCTTTCTCCCGAAGGAGAGCACTCGACGGTAATTCCCGTGAGCCGTGATTCTCCTTCGACTTCTACGACGCTGGTGCGCGGCCATACCTCGATATTCGGTGTTTTTTCGATTTGCTCGATCAAGTAGTGCGACATGGTGGCGGCGAGCGACACGCCGCGCACCAGCATCACCACCTTCTCCGCAAACTTCGAAAAGTGCATGGCCGCCTGCCCGGCGGAATTCGCGCCGCCAATGATGTACACGGTTTCGCCCTTGCAAGCCAGCGCTTCGGAGGTTCCACCGCCGTAATAAACACCCGCTCCTTGCAATGGCGCAATCCCCGGAACGTCCAAGGTCCTCCACTGAACGCCCATCGCCAGAAGCAGCGCGTTGCAGGAAATCTCCGAACCGTCCGCAAGCTTCAAAAACCGATACGGGCCCTCCGCGCGGAGACCCACGGCTTCCTGTGGCGCGAGGATCTCCACGCCGAAGCGCCGCGCCTGCGCGACGGCACGCCGCGCCAGGTCCAGGCCAGTGAGTCCGGAAGGAAAGCCGAGATAGTTCTCAATTCGAGAACTAAGTCCGGCTTGGCCGCCGGGGGCTTCGCGCTCGACGATCACCGTGCGCAAGCCTTCGCTTGCGCCATACACAGCGGCGGCAAGCCCGGCCGGGCCCCCGCCGACGATAGCCAGATCGTAGAAATTGGTTTGGGCATGCGTGCGAAGGCCAATTTTATCGGCGACAGCAGGCAGAGGCGGCTCCGGGAGGCGCGTGCCATCCGGAAAAAGGATCAGGGGAAGTTTTTCGGCTTCCGGCCCCAGTGAATCGATTAGCCCGCGCACTTCGGGATCGCTCTGCGCCAGCTCGACGTCAATCCACTGATAGGGGACCTGATTGCGCGCAAGAAATTCGCGTAGCTCATAGGAACGATTCGACCAGCGCGTGCCAAGGACGCGAATGCCCTCGTAGAGCGGGCGATACGTCGCGGTCCAATCGTGCAGCAGGTCGTCAAGAGCGGGAAAAAGTTTTTCCTCCGGTGGATCCCACGGCTTCATCAAATAGTAGTGCACGCGTGCCTCGTTGATGGCATCAATAGCCGCGTTGGTGTCCGCATAGGCGGTGAGCAGGGCGCGCTTGGCGAGCGGGTGCATCTCCATGGCTTCGGTAAGGAAATTCACGCCGTCCATTTGGGGCATGCGTTGATCGGCGAGCAACAGAGCTACGGGATTGTTGCGCGCTTTCAGCTCGCGCAGAGTGGCGAGGCCGGCGCTTCCGGAATTCGCGCGCATGATTCGATAGCGATCCGCATAGCGGCCGCGCAAGTCCCGCTCAATGGCGCGAAGGACTTCCGGGTCGTCGTCCACTGTCAATAAGACTGGTTTTGGCATATCCCTCAGATGCGGCGCACATGGTTTTCGATGCGTCTATTGAGGATGGCTGTACGGCTTCAGTTTCTTTCTGTGCCGCCCTCAAGCTACAATTCCTGACGCTTCCATGTCCAGCCCTCTCGCTCAATCCATCTCGGACCTCTCGTCCGCCGATGCCTCCAAGAGACTTGCGGCCGCAAGCGAAATCTACGGCTTGGGCCGGGCGGCTGCAGGATCTGCCATTTCTCGGTGGTGGGCCGAGAGCGAACTCTCCGCGCTGCTGCTTGGACCGAATCCCACCACAACGGTTGGACTCGCGGTCGAACGCGATACGTTTGGGCGCATTCGAATTGCCAATGGCACACCCAGGCTCGCCGACGTGCCACCGGATCAGGATGCCGAGGAGTTCGAACTTCATTTCGCCGGGGGGATTTCCCTGGACATTCTCACCACGCGCGAGCCCGGCGGTACGGGAGCGATCGCAAAGTACCTGGCGAAGTTTGGTGATGGCATCCAACAGGTGGAATTTCGCTGCTCAAATGTCGACCGCGCCACGCAAATTCTGAAAGACAAATTCGGAGTTGCTCCCGTTTATCCGGCCACCCGGCATGGCGCGGATGGCACGCGAGTCAATTTTTTCCTGGTCCCGTCTCCGGATGGGGGTAAGGTGCTCATCGAACTGTACGAATTGCAGTCCCGCGGGATAGTTATTTGAATTCAGCGATATCCATATTCTAACCGATGCCTGGTTTTTTTCCATCCGCTATTTTCTTCCAAGCCCGCAAAACTTCCGCGACGGTCCAGGCTTGCGAGATGCAGCCGCGGGGCGTGAAGGGTGCATGGCCATCGAAAATTTCGCTTAATGTGCCGAGGCCGCTAGAATAAATCTGGCGGCCGAGCGGCTCGAGGAAACGCAGCGCCGCTTCGCGGTCCTGGTAGACGCGGTAGTGTGCGAGCGCGAAAGGGCCGAGCAGCCAGCCCCAGACCGTGCCTTGATGATAGGCGGCATCACGATCGCGGGGGCTGCCGCCGTAATGGCCGGTATATCCAGGTTCACCCGGCGCGAGCGGTATATCCAGGTTCGCCCGGCGCGAGACTCCGCAATCCATGCGAGGTTAAGAGCTGCCGCGCGCAAACGTCGACGGCCGCCTTTTGCTGCTCGGGCGCGAGCGGGCTTACCGGCAAGGACACGGCAAAAATCTGATTCGGCCGGAGCGCGGCATCATTTCCGATGCCTGGTGAATCGATGACGTCAAAGCAGCAATTGCCGTCGGCGTTCCAGAATCTCTGAAAACTTTTCTTCGCTTTGGCCGCGAGTTTTTCGTAAGTCTCGCCTGGTTTTAAAAGCAACCGGGCAAATCCTGCCATCGTTTCGAGCGCGTTGATCCACAGCGCGTTAATCTCCACGGGCTTCCCCATGCGCGGCGTCACGACCCAGTCGCCGATTTTCGCATCCATCCAGGTGAGTTGAACGCCGGGAGCACCGGCATAAAGAAGCCCATCGGCCGGGTCCACATGGATGTTGTAGCGCGTGCCCGCGATGTGCGCATCGATCATGCTTGCGAGAACGGGAAAAAGTTTTTGCAGCGTCACGGCATCTTGTGTCGCTTCGAAATATTGCCGGATGGATTCGCAATACCACAGCGCGGCATCGACGGTGTTGTATTCCGGCTTGCTTTGAGCGTCGGGGAAATTGTTGGGAAGCATCCCGCCGTCAACGTAGAGCAAAAAAGCGAGAAGGATTTGCCTCGCAACACCGGCGCGGCCGGTCGCGAGCGTCAGCCCAGGCAGTGAAATCATGGTGTCGCGGCCCCAATCGCCGAACCAGTGATATCCGGCGATGATGCTGCGGCCGTCCGGCTCTTCCGGAAGACTGCGCTTTACGATGAATTGGTCGGCGGCGAGGATGAGCTGCCAAAGCCACGAGGGTGCTTCTTCCCTAAGCGCTGCGTTTTTCGCTTGCCAGTCCTGGAACAGTTTCACTTCGTAATTCGCGCGCTCCGCGCGGGCAGTTTCTTTGTCCAGCAATGCATTTTCCTCCGTGGTCGCGACAAACACGACACTGGAACCAATCTCCAGTCTTGCGCGGAACAGCGCCGCAAACAGACGGTCATCGCGGTCACTCAGGCCGCGCGCAGTTTCTTCCCCCAAGAAGCAGCCAAGGTACCACTCGTGGCGCGGCTCGCAAGTCGCTGCACTGCTTTTCAGATAAAAAGGAGTTGCGCCGTCGAATGCCAGCACCTTCACGCCACTCTCTAGCGGCCGGATATTCATGCGCCAGTCGCCGGCATGAGTCAAGGAATGGAAATCGCGATAATTCACGAGCGCTTTCAGTTCCATTTCGAGGGCACTGCTTCCCCGCACGAGGGTGTAGTGAATGTAGGTGGTATTTTCGCCCTGGCGCATCCAGATACGCTTTTCCAGAAGCGCATCGGCCAGCGCGTAGGTCCACACCGGCGTCGCGCCTTCCAGGTGAAAATCCTCAAGCAGCAGAAAGCCTTGCGGATCGACGGCGCCGCTGGCCCAGCGATGGGTCGAGAGAGAGAAATCCGCCCCGTCGTAGTGCACGATTTCGTCGATGGCCGAGACAAGCTGCGTGCGGCCCACGGGCGGCTGCAAAGCAGCGACGAGCAGTCCGTGGTAACGACGAGTCTGGCTTCCGGCAACGGTGCCCGACGCATATCCGCCGATCCCGTTGGTCACCAGCCACTCGCGCGATTCGGCAGCGGCAAGCTCGCCACAAATTTCGCGGCCAAACTGAACTTCCGCCTGTTCCGGCACGCGCCGCTCCCTGGTCATCGATGATCGCACCCGGCCCGGAAATCAGAGACCGGCGTATTCTGAATTCACTTCTTGAGCAAAAGTTTCAGCTATCTCCGTAGACCGGGATGGCCGCGCCGTGAATGACTCTGGCATCGTCACTGCATAAAAACAGGATGACGCGCGCGATTTCTTCGGGCTTCGGCCACTTCGCAAAATCTGCTTGCGGCATGGCCTTGCGATTGGCCTCCGTGTCGATGATACTCGGGAGAACCGTATTTGCGCGAACGCCGCTGCCCTTCAAGTCCGCGGCTAGCGAATCCAGCAGCGCCACCGCGGCGGATTTTGAAGCCGCGTAAGCGGCTACGCCACCGGCATGATCGACCGCCGCCTTTGCTGCGACGTTTACGATGGCTCCATGGCCCTCTTTCAACATCGCTCTTGCCGCGGCACGCGATAGCGCATACCCCGAGCGCAGATTCAGAGCCAGCAGCTGATCGAAAACTTTCGTCTCCAGTTCCCACAACTTCGTGCCACCCACGTAACCACCCACGGTATTGACCACTGCATCCAAGCGGCGATATTTCCCCACGATTTTCTCGATCAACTGGCGCACCGCGGCTTCATCCGTGACATCAACGGCGACTCCATCGAGCTGTGCGGTATGGACACCCGCTCGGATCTTCAAGGCATCCAGCTCTTCTTGTTTTCGATAAGTGGCGACGACCTTGGCGCCTTCCTCGAGGAATGCCAGAGTCACGGCGCGCCCCAGTCCACCGGTGCCGCCTGCCACCAGAACCACTTTCCCCTCGAATCTCGCACTCATCAGCGCACCTCTCCGGTCAACATCTACTCGCCGCTTTGTTCCATTAGTTTTGCGACCAGGCCGGTCCAGCCGGTCTGATGGCTGGCGCCGAGGCCGGCGCCGTTGTCGCCATGAAAATATTCGTAGAAAAGGATGAGGTCGCACCAGTGCGGATCGCGCTGGAAGAGCTCCAATTCTCCTGCCACCGGGCGCCGCCCGTTTTGTCCGCGCAAGAAAATATGGGTGAGCCGCCGGGAGATTTCCGCGGCGACCTGCCAGAGATCGGACTCGGTGCCGGAATAGGTGGGGCACTCCACTTTGAAATCTTCGCCGTAGTAGTGATGATATTTTTGCAGGGATTCGACCAGCAGATAATTAACCGGAAACCAGATCGGCCCGCGCCAGTTCGAATTTCCCCCAAAGAGGCCGGTCGTGGATTCCGCCGGCTCGTAGTCAACGCGGTTGGTATTCCCGTTCACGTGAACTTCGTAGGGATGGTCCTTGTGATAGCGCGAAAGGGCGCGCACGCCGTAAGGCGAGAGGAATTCCGTTTCATCCAGCATGCGGCTGAGCACGCGCTTGAGCTGCTTGCGATTCACGAGGGAGAGCAGCCGGCGCACGCCGCGCGCGGAACGCTGCGTCATTTCAATGTGTTCGGGCACGTCCGGATGGTTGTCGATGAACCATTGCATGCGACGCTTGAATCCGGGCAAGCGATCGACGATCTCCGGCTCCAGCGTTTCCACGGCGAACAGCGGAATCAGACCCACCATCGAACGGATTTTCAGGAAATGTTCCTCGCCATTGGGGAGCTTCAGGACGTCGTAGTAAAACCCATCTTCGTCATCCCATAGCGACCGGCCGCCACTGCCGAAATCGTTCATGGCGCGCGCGATGTAAACAAAGTGCTCGAAGAACTTGCTGGCTACGTCCTCGTACGCAGGATCTTCCTTTGCTAATTCCAGCGCAATCGCCAGCATGTTCAAGCAATACATGCCCATCCAGCTGGTGCCGTCGGATTGCTCGAGGTGGCCTCCGGTGGGCAGGGGCGCCGAACGGTCAAAGACACCGATGTTATCGAGCCCGAGAAACCCGCCTTGAAAGATATTCGCACCGTCGGGATCTTTGCGGTTCACCCACCAGGTGAAGTTCAGCAGCAGCTTATGAAACACTCTTTCCAGGAATCCGCGATCGGCGACGCCGCGCACGCGCCGCTCGATTTTGTAGACACGCCAAGCGGCCCACGCGTGCACCGGTGGATTCACATCGCTAAAGGCCCATTCATAAGCGGGCAATTGCCCGTTCGGGTGCATGTACCATTCGCGCAGCAACAGGATAAGCTGTTCTTTTGCGAAATCCGGGTCAACCAGCGCCAGTGGAATGCAGTGAAACGCCAGGTCCCATGCCGCGTACCATGGATACTCCCACTTGTCTGGCATGGAGATGATGTCCTCATTATAAAGGTGCGTCCATTCCTTGTTGCGGCCGTTCCCGCGCTCCGGCGGTGGCGGGGGGCCGGCGGGATCGCCCTCCAGCCACGTTTGTACGTCGTAATGATAAAACTGCTTCGACCACAGCATCCCCGCAAACGACTGCCGCATGATGGCTTTGGCATCGTCGGAGAGCTCTTTAGGGATTCTTGTAGCGTAAAACTCTTCGGCTTCTTTTTGGCGCGTCACGAACAAGCCGTCGAATCCAGCGCCAAAATCGTCGGTGCCGGGAACGCCTTCGGCGCGCTCGGCTTCGCCGGGTGAAACTACTCCGCCCACCTTGCCCGCACCAATCTCCATCCCGCCAAGAGGCTCCATGTCGGTTAGTCGCAGCTTGAGCGTGACGGACTGGCCGGGATTAAGTTCAAGAGGGTAATACGAGGCTACCTTGGTACCCAGTTGTTCAGGATTGACCGCCGCCTTGGCGCCTTGAATTACATATTCGTGGAATGCGTCTTTCACATAGGGTGAGCGATTTCTTCCCCCGAAGAGACGCGCGCTGTTGGTTTCGTTTTCCGTGAACAACAATTCGGGCTGCCCCGCGCACAGCAGCCAGCGCTTCCCGTATTGCCAGTGCTGCAATTCGATGCACGCGCTTCCAGGCGCGCCCGTTGCTTTTCGCGCCACCGGCCGCCGCAGATCCTTGCCCCAGGACCACGTGTTTCGAAACCAGAGCTGCGGAAGGATGTGCAACGTGGCGGCTTCCGGCCCGCGATTCACCGCCGTGATTCGAATGAGCATGTCTTCGACGTCCGCTTTCGCGTACTCCAGGAAAATATCGAAGTAGCGATTGCCGGAAAATGCTCCGGTATCGAGCAATTCGAATTCCGGCGCGGCGCGCTCGCTCCGGCGATTTTCTTCCACGAGAGTTTCATAGGGAAATTCGGTCTGCGGATATTTGTAAAGCATGCGCATATAGCTGTGCGTGGGAGTTGAATCGAGGTAGAAGTAATATTCTTTCACGTCCTCGCCATGATTGCCTTGATTCCCGGTCAGGCCAAAAAGGCGCTCTTTCAAAATGGGATCGCGCCCGTTCCATAGCGCCAGCCCAAAGCAGATCATTTGGTGACGGTCGCTGATGCCGCCGATGCCGTCTTCCCCCCAGCGATACGCGCGGGAACGCGCGTGGTCGTGCGGAAAAAATTCCCAGGCCGTGCCCCCGGGACTGTAATCCTCGCGGACCGTTCCCCACTGCCGTTCGGAGAGATACGGCCCCCAGCGCTTCCAGTGCTTCTTTCGAATGCGCGCTTCTTCGAGCCGGCGGTCTTCCCTGGTCTGGTTTCGTGGCATGCTTGGTGACCCTCCGGCCGAAAGTTTCAGGCTATAGTCGCACTTTCCCCCGGAAAACAGCAGGGTTGACGCCTGAACGCGTGCCTGTTCCGGCAAGCCCCGCGGGCGCCAGACTGATCTCATGCATCGGATGCAGGAAACAGCATTTTGGGTCAGAGTTTCTTACACGGACTGCTACTCGCGAGGCCTTTGCTGATGCCGGGGTGAAACCGCGGGGCCAAGCTATTCGTTGTACTCTAGGGGACCTCCGAAGCAGCAATTCGATGGAGGGCAGTTTTGAGGAGACTAGCCATGTTCGAGTCCAGCGGCTTCCCCACCACAGGCTGGCGTCGAGCGCTGCGCCTTGTCAGAGCCCTTTCCGGCAGCGCGATATTTCTGCTTGTCCATTTGCCGGCTGCACGCGGGCAAGCCCCGGATCATTCTAGCGATGAACTTCATAAGCTCAACCAATCGGTCAATGCGCTCATCAAGAAAGTTTCGCCCAGCGTAGTCCAAATTCTGGTGACCGGCTATGGCCCGCTTGAAGAAGGTGAGCGCGGAAGCACCAACGCGGTGATCGGCAGGCAGCGGGCGATCGGCTCGGGATTTGTGATCGATCCGAGCGGGTACATTGTGACGAACGCGCACGTGGTGAACGGCGCACAAAGGGTACAGGTTGTGGTGCCGTCTGCAGAGGCGGATGGCTCGCTGGAAGCCGCGCTGTCGACTCGAACGACAGTCATACCAGCGCGCATTGTTGGAGTGTCCCGCGAGATCGATCTCGCGGTGATCAAAGTTGACGCCGGAAAACTTCCCGCGCTGGCGCTGGGTGTGTACCGAAAACTGGGCCAGGGAGAAATCGTTTTTGCCTTCGGGAGTCCTGGAGGATTGCGCAATACCGTCACGATGGGGGTGGTTTCAGCGGTGGCGCGCCAAACGGAACCGGATTCGCCAATGATCTACATCCAGACGGATGCGCCGATCAATCCGGGGAATTCAGGTGGTCCGCTGGTGAATGTGAATGGAGAAGTGGTGGGAGTGAATACTTTTATTCTGTCGCAGTCGGGCGGAAACGAAGGGCTGGGATTCGCGATCCCGAGCAATGTGGTGAACGTCGCTTACCGGCAGTTGCGGAAGTTCGGCCACTTGCACCGCGCTGAAATTGGGATCGGAATCCAAACGATTACGCCAAGCATGGCGGCGGCACTGAGCCTCCCGCGAACGTACGGCGTGGTCGTCTCCGACGTTTTGCCGGGCAGCGCGGCCGAAGCCACAGGCGTGCGGATCGGAGATGTTTTGGCGGCCGTGGATGGAAAGTCCGCGGACAATCTGCCGCTAGTGGCATTTCATTTCTATTTGCTGGAGACGGGAGACAAAGTCCATCTCGACATCTTTCGCGGAAAAGACCGGCTGGTTTTCGACGTCCCGGTGATGGAGCCGCCACGCGATATGGATCAGATCACCGCGCTGGCCGACCCGGAGAAAAATCTTGTGCCGATGCTGGGAATTCTCGGGGTGGAAATTGACAAGAAGATTGCCTCGATGGCGTCGGATTTGCGTGATCCGTTTGGGATTATCGTTGCCGCGCGCTCGGCGGGCGCCAGCGTGGAAGTGCCGCTGAACGCGGGAGACGTGATTCGCACGCTGAATGGCCAGCCCATGACTACGCTGGACCGTCTGCGTAGCACGCTCAAGGCTCTGCCGCCGGGAGCTCCGGTCGCTCTGCAGATCCAGCGCGACCAGAAGCTGCTGTTTATTTCCTTCACGCTCGATCAACCGTGACGGGCGGCAGAGGGGATGGAACGGTTGACAGTTGACAGTTGACAGTCCCGAGCCGCTCGGGATCTTCAAATTGAAAGTTGAAAGTCGAAAAAAAGAAGCGGAATTAACGCCCGGACCCGGTCTATATCAAAGGAAAAGAGAAAAAAAGAAGCGGAATTAACGCCCGGACCCGGTCTATATCAAAGGAAAAGAGTTGCAAAATGGGCAACGCGTAAGTGGTTGAAAAGAAGAGGGGTAGAGCAGTGGTGATTGGGCGTGAGGTGAGTTCCAGAATGGGAATTTTGGCTACACACCCCGCAGTTTAGGCAAGAGTTGCAAACAAAGCAGATAAGTCCGGGCAAAGTACCGGTATGGAGGTACGAACACAGAGGAGCACTGCCAGCGCCAGAAAAAGAATCAAGAGATCGGCGAGGCTGTGTGGCGGCGAACATAGGGGCAGAATAGCACGCGGGTATCAAGTTGTTAAGTGTTTTTCAGGGAAAATTCGAAATTGAGGGTTGAATGGTCGCGGAGACGGCGTGAACGGCTCGGGCGGATGCTCGGCGAGCAAGAAAAAACAAAGTCAACACCCACACCCTTAAAACGACTTGGCGCTACTCCCAAAGAAATCTAAGCGGGGAAGCGTAGGAGTTCTACGTAAGCGGCGCCAGCCGCCGACACAGGT
>WNGP01003183.1_pt1 | contig 14866 bp, 11 predicted proteins | sample 5407671 | NCBI WGS metagenome assembly WNGP01 (sample SAMN13153381, study PRJNA577476) | soil metagenome | isolation source: 40 cm soil or saprolite under Garry oak tree replicate 2 | place: USA:California | collected 2016-06-15 | reverse complement strand
GGAGACCTGTCGTTGCGCGACGCGCCAGATTCGACTGGTTGTCGGATGGATTCGACGAAAGGTGATAGATCTCGCTCATGGCGTGCCTGTTCTTGCAAGTCACGTGCCATGGCGAACTTCGCGAAAATCGGCTCAAAGCGTCTCTGTGCCGCAGCGGATGTGAGTGGACCCGCAAAATGCCGCGGCCCCCTCCGTTCGTTACCGCGGCTGGTTATGAAGCGCTGGGCGCAAATCCCTGGGCTCGAGGGGCGCTTTTCGGGGCGCGTTGGTTGCGCACCGGGTTCGTCACCTAGGCCGGTCAGCAGAACAGCGGACAGCGCTGCACCCCGGCGTTGAACCGGAGCGTTTTAGCGTCCGCTTCCCGGTGCCAGGGGTCGCGTGGACAGCGAGTCTGGCCTCACTTGTTGACGATGAAGTCGGCCACTCCGATCATCTTGTTTTTCTTGACATCAAGCATTCCGAATATCTTCAGGTGGTAGTTGACGAACTCTTCGCGTGTGATTCTGCCGTCACCATCGGCATCGATCTTTTTGAACATGTCGTTCGTTCTCAGTCCGCGAGAATAGGCGGCGGTCGCGAACGCGATAGCGCTCGGGTCCACATTTACGAAGTCCTTATCAACCAGGAAGCCCTTATTGTCCTTGTCCATCGCCTTGAACACCCTTTCCTGGAACGCGATCCACTCGTCCTTTGACACCATTCCGTCCTTATTGGTGTCGATCACGTGCATCATGTCCATCGTCCGCAGTCCGGCCGCATAACCACCCGTTGCAAACGAGACCATGTCGTCCGCGTACACGGCAGTGTACGCAAGGCCGCCCGTTGCCAATATGGCCACTGCTAGCAGCGATCGCATAGATACGTGCATTTTGGTGCTCCGGAGTTGTTGAACCATTCGAACCTGACGGGTGCGAGTGTCGCAGCGCGACGCATCGCAGACAGCCCGCCTCAAATCAAAGTGCTCTGCAGCCGAAGTTCTCACGATCTGGCGTCCTGTCCTGCCGGAGCGCGCGTATCTGGTACGGTTTGCGGTAGCGTGCTGCGCCGCTGAGTGCGGCGGTAACCCAGGTGTGAGATGTCCGGCGGACGCTGAGTGCGGCGGTAACCCAGGTGTGAGATGTCCGGCGGAAAGAACATCGCCCAGTTCCACTCGAGGAACAGTCTCGTTTTGCGCGCGAAGGTCGGAATTCTCAAGAGGTAGAGCCCGCGCCACATCAGCCAGGCGATAAAGCCCGAAACCTTGAACCCCAAGACCTCGGCCACAGCCTTGTTGTGCCCGACCGAAGAAAGCTGCCCTTTTGGTCGGAACTGAAAGGGGCGTGTAGGGCGGCTGGCCAGGCGCGAGATAATGTTGGCAGCCAGTTGCCGCGCCTGCGCTTCCGCAAATTGGGCTGTCGGCGGGCACACTTTACGATCCGCTTCGTTAATGACCGCCGCGCAGTCGCCGACGGCCCATACGCCTTCAAGACCGGGGACTGACATGTCGGGATTGACCACGAGACGGCCCCGGCTCTTCATCGCGGGGATCGAGTCCAAAAGCGCGTTGGGTTGCGTACCTATCGTGCAGATCACGGTGCCGCCCGAGATGAGTTCGCCGCTCTCCAAGTGTACGTCACGATCCGTCACGCGCACAGCGCGGGCATTCAGGCGAACGTCAACCCCGCGCTTCATCATTTTGCGCAGGGTGAACCTTCCCAGGCTCGGTGAGAGCTCCTGCAGCAGGCGGTCGCCGCTGTGCAGCAAGGCAATGCGCAGGTCCTCGCGACTGATCCGTTTGTAATACTTCAAGCTCGCGTACAGAAAGTCGACCAGCTCCCCCGCGGTCTCCACACCGCTGAATCCGCCGCCAACGACGATGAAGCTCATCAACCAGCGCCGGTGCTCCGGGTCCGGTTGTAACTCCGCCTGCTCCAGGCGCGCAATGATCCGGTTGCGCAGAAAGAGAGCATCGCCAAGCGTCTTGAGGGGCAGGGCAACCTGAGCCATTCCCTTGACGACGTCGAGGTTTGCGTTCGTGCCACACGCGAGCACGAGCTGGTCGTATCGCAAGCTGCCCGGACCTTCCCCGAGGTAGTGCACGACGCGTTCGGCCGTATCGATCTCGCTGACCTGCGCCATGCATGCGTGGCTGCAATGCAACATCTGGCGGTGAGGCGCGATCACGTGACTTGGCATGATCGACGCCCCCACGACCTCCGGCAGGAGCGGATTGAAAGTGATGAAGTTCTCCTGACTGATCAGCATCAGGGTCCAGTCTGGCGGCAACGTGTGCTCCAGGAGCTGGGCGGTCTTGGTTCCCGCGAACCCCCCGCCGACAATGATCAGATTCTTGTACATGCCGCTCCCGCCCCAATCAGGCTCGCATGCCCGTCCGGATCGCGTGTGATGAGGCCGCTGTGCCAGCCGAGTTCGGCTTGCGGCAGCTCCGTAGCGCCCGAAATCAGTTGCCAGTGGGCTTCTGTGAGCGAGAGCTCGAAGGCGGCGGGCTGACTCGCGCACAGATTGATCTGCCAGTACCAAACATCAGAAGCCCGTGTGTCGACCGGAAGAGGACGGCCTCCGGCGGGAGTCACGTATTCCAGAAACTCGATGCCCGGCCCATGCTGGGCGCGCAACGCGGTGATTCGCAGATGGGCGCCAAAGACGTTATTCAGATGCTCCTGTTCGGTACCGTAGTTCTCGCTCGAACCGGCCACGCGCATTCCCAGGGTGTCCCGGTAGAAATGCAGACTCCGTTCGGTATCACTCACTACGATGGCGGTGTGATCGATACCCAGGAACAGTCGTCCGCCGGGGTTGTGCCACTTCGCCAGGCCCTTGCCCGCGGGAAAGGCGAGCACCTCGAGATTGTGGCCGTCCGGGTCACGGAAATAAAACGCTTCGATTCCTCCCGCGTTCGGGTTCCAGTCAGGCAAACGCTGCGGACCACTCGAGGCATGCTGAACGTTGAAGCTCCGCAGCCGAGCGTACGCTGCAGCCATGTCGCTCACGATGATGGCTATGTGCTGGAACCATCGATCGTTGCTGCGCGAATCGACCGGAATCGGGCGACCCCCGGGGGCCAGAAACTGCAGCAGTTCAATCTGCTCCTCGCCCAGGCGCAGCCGCACGGCGCGCACGCGCAAGCCGAAAACGCCCCAGAGATGCTCGTAGCTGTCGCCGGAGACCTCACGGTCCGCGACCTTCTCGAAGGTGAGCACGCGCGTATAGAAATCCACAGCCCGCTCCATGTCGCTCACTGTCATGGCGATCGATTCGACCTGAGTAACCGCTGGCGGCGGGCCGGCGGCGAGCGCGGGATCCGCGCAACTCAGGAGGAATACGGCGAGCGCTTGGGCAGCCGGACACAGTGCCGAGGCCGGACGCTCACGCCACATAGGCGGCCTCAGTTCCGACCTGTGAGAGAGCCGGACGTTCGAGCTGGAATTTGCGAAGCAGCGCGTCTGCGACTTTGAGTCCCCAGGCGTAGATTGTCAGGGACGGATTTACGCGGCTGGAGCGTGGCAGCACGCTGCCGTCGACGACATAGAGCCCTATCATGCCGTGGACCTGTCCGCTCGCGTCGACCACGGAGTCCGCCGGACTGCGGCCGCAGACCAGGGATCCGCAGACGTGCGCCGTGCCGTTAAGGCCGATCCGCTTCGTGAAGCTCAAGAGTCCCGCCTTGAGAAGCGCAGTTTGAAACGCGCGTGTGAGACGCCGGTGCTCCAAGGCAGCGGCAGGCAAGCGAGCTTCGTCGTAGTCCAGGACCGGAGGCGTTCCCGGCTGCACGCGGTTGCCGACGTCGGAGCCGTCCTCAGTCTGCAGAAAGAACCCGTAAGCGCGCTTTGCCACTGCCCGGCGGAGCGCGCCGGGCAGAAACCGGGGCATGAGCGCTTCAATCAGCGCGCCATCGAAGCCCAGAGGCTGAATGCTCGAGTGCGGAAACCGTTCATTGATCACGACCGTCGTCTTTCGGATGAGGTCAGCCTTGATCCCGAGGGACACCGACACCATGGCCGTCAAGAGGTGCAGCTTGACGTAGCGGCCGACGAGCGCGGCCACCGGCAATACGGAACCCAGCCCGGTCTCTGAGAGGTAGCGGGACAGCAGGCGGGGCGAGTGCAACGCGCCTGCCGCAAGCAGGATCCGCGCTGCGTAGAAAATGCGTCCGTCGCGAAGGCGCACGCCACTCACCGTCGCGGGAGAGCCAGGATGGCCGAGGAGCGCGTCGACTTCCGCATCGGGCAGCAGGGTGAAGTTGGTACGTGCCTGAAGTTGTGAAAGGAGCGAGGTCTCAGCTTCGCCTTTTAGATTCTTCGCGGACGCAAAGCCGTCAAAGTGAGCGGCCTCGTCGGGATGGTTCACGATGTCGGCAGAAAGCCCCATGGGCATTGGCGAGCTCTGCCAGGCGGAGTCCGCCTGCAGGCGGTCAAGAATCGCCGCCAGGTCCGGTTCACAGTCGAAAGGGCGCACGCCGAGCAATCGCTCCGCCTGTTCGTAGTACGGCGTCAGATCGTCCGGGGAAATCGGCCATCCCAGACATGCGTACGCCGCCTCGGGAAGAAACTCGCGCGCGCTGAACCGCAGGAGGGCGGCGCCATACCATTTGGTCTTGCCGCCCACATTGAAATGCTCTTCCGGGATGATTGAATTGCCTTGGCCGTCGAGCCAGGGTTCGCGGCTGAAGTATTCACCGTCGTGAACGACGCGCCGCACGTCGAGCGTGCTGCCGTCCTTGGGCAGGTGACCTCCCTTCTCAAGTAGAAGCACGCGCATGCCGCCTGAAGCGAGGCGGTAGGCCGCGGCGGCTCCGCCGGCACCCGAACCAATGACGATCGCGTCATACTGCGGCACGTTCATCGTTTGGCGCTCGAGGAACCCAAGGAGGAAGGCGTCGGGGCCGCGGCTGCGACAGGCGGTTCGTATCCGCAGTGGATGCAGCGCACATTGAGTGGATGTAGCAACTTCGCGCAGAGCGCACGGCGCGCGCCAGTTAGCACGAGGAACATCTCCGCGCCTATGAGCATGCCGAGCACCGGCGCGGTGACGTAGATCCAAAAGTACTGCCACTGCATGCCCGGAGCCGCCGACGCGAAGCTGCGTGCCGGATTCATGCTCATGCCCGAGAGCGGTGACTCGAAGGTGATATAGGTGGCGACAAGGCAGCCGGCAGCGAATCCCGTAAAGCGGGCGAATCGTGCGGAGGAGGACAAGGAAAGCAGGATGAGTATGAGGAATGCGGAAATAACCACCTCGGCGGAAAACGCCACGCCGGGTCCCTGCGGTCCCGGCAGGGTGGCGGCATAGCTGACGGGCGGATCGGTAAACGCATGGCCGAACAGAGCGGCCACGAGCAGGACCCCCGCGGTGCCGCCGAGGATTTGAGCGAACGCGAAGAACAACGCGTCCCACGGACGGATCTTTCCCAGTCGCAGGAACGTGAGCGTCACCGCGGGGTTCATGTGGGCGCCGGATCGCTTGCCCCATCCCGAGTGGATCAACGCAATCGCGGTGAGTCCCATAGCAACCCCGGCGGCGACGTTGCGCCACGTGGCGCCGGTAATCGCCCGATGAACGGGCGAGTCCGGAGCTCCGAGCAGCGTGGCGACGACGCCTGCAGAAACCATGAACGATCCCAGGGCCCAAGCCTCGATCAGGTACTCGGGCCAGTGCTCCCCCAGTGCGGTTTTGAGAGTGGCGGGCATGAACTTACCGCGGCTCAACCGCCGGTCTCGAAGCCGGGGTACAGCGTCATTCCGCCGTCGACGAACAGGCTGATGCCATGCACGTAATCCGCGTAGTCCGAGGCCAGCCATACCGCGGCACGGCCAATTTCTTCGGGCTCGCCGATCCTCTTATAGGGGATGAGCTTCATGAGCTCGCTGTAGGCGGCCGGTGTGTCCCAGGCCTCCATGTTGATCGGCGTGCGAATTGCGCCTGGACAGATCGAATTGACTCGGATCCGGTACGGAGCGACCTCCTGTGCCAGGCTCTTCATCATCAGCATGACGCCGCCCTTAGAGGCCGCATAGTTAACGTGGCCCGCCCAGGGGATCACTTCATGTACTGAGCTGACGCACAGGATCTTGCCGGCAGAGCAGGACACCTCGGGGCGTACACCGCGGCGCATGAATTCGCGCACCGCCTCGCGGGCACACAGGAACTGACCGGTGAGATTCACGGCCAGTACCTTGTTCCACTGCGCCAGGGTCAGCTCGTGAAAAGGCGCGTCCTGCTGAAGGCCGGCATTGTTGACGAGGATGTCGATCGTGCCGAGCTCCTTGAGCATGGAGCCAAACATGGCGCGGACCTGAGACTCATCCGAGACATCTGCGCGCAGCGCCAGGGCTCGCGATCCCTTCCCACGGATCTCTTCCGCCAGGGCTTCGGCCTTGTCCTCGCCGCTGACGTAGTTGATGACCACATCGGCCCCGGCATCTCCCAGGGAGAGGGCGATGGCGCGCCCGATGCCGGAACTCGCTCCGGTGACGAGTGCCTTCTGTCCCAGAAGGAGTTTTTGGGGAGGAACCCGCGGCATGACGGGCCGGGGCAGGTGGGCATAGCAAGCCGGGGCATCCATGGGAGGACCTCGTTAGTTGTCAGGGGGCTGGGCGGACGTCCCGTGGACGACCGGACTTGGACGTTGCCGCAACCTTCAAGTGTTCAGGAGCATTCTCAGCTGCCTGTTCGGCCTTACACGGGCGAACCTCCGCGGCGTAACGCGGCATGAGGAGCTTCGCCACCAGCCCGGTCCAGCCGGTCTGGTGCGCGGCACCGACACCGCGACCGGTGTCGCCGTGGAAGTACTCATAGAAGAGGACGTAATCCCGGAAGTTCGGGTCGGCGTGGGTGCGCTCATTGAGGCCGTGGACCGGCCGGCGTCCGTCCCGATTTGCAAGGAACAGCCGAGTCAAACGGCTGGCGATCTCGTTGGCAACCTCGTTGAGGGTTGCGAGGTTCCCTGAGCCCGTCGGGCATTGGATCCGGAAGTCATCACCGTAGTAGTGATGGAACTTCTGCAGGGACTCAATGATGAGGAAGTTGACCGGAAACCAGATCGGCCCGCGCCAGTTCGAGTTGCCCCCGAACAACCCGCTGTCGGATTCGGCCGGCTGGTAGCGGACCGAAAGATCCATGCCGTCGTGCCGGTACACGTAGGGCGAATGCTCGTGGACCCGGGACAGTGCACGCACGCCGTAAGGGGAAAGGAACTCGGTCTCGTCCAGCATTCGCGTCAAGAGACGCTTCATGCGGTGTCCGCGCAGCAAGGACAGCAGACGCCGGTGACCATGGCCTTCCTGGTTCCAGTGCGAGACCAGCGCGGCCAGTTTGGGGCGATTGGCGAGGAACCACTCAAGGCGGCGTTTGAAGTCCGGGAGCTTTTCCAGGAGCTCCGGTTCGAGTGTCTCGACGGCGAAGAGCGGGATGAGTCCGACCATCGAGCGCACCTTCAAGGGTCGCGTGCTGCCGTCGGGTAAGTGAAGGACGTCGTAGAAGAACTTATCCTGGTCGTCCCACAGCCCGATGCCCCCGTCCTCCCCACCGACGTGGCTCATGGCCTCGGCGATGTGCAGGAAGTGCTCGAAGAACTTGGTGGCGATATCCTCGTACACCCGGTTGTGCTGGGCCAGCTCCAGCGCGATGCGCATGAGATTCAAGGCATACATCGCCATCCAGCTGGTGCCATCCGACTGATCGATATGCCCGCCGGTCGGCAGTTGGCTGCTGCGGTCGAACACCCCGATGTTGTCGAGCCCGAGGAAGCCACCCTGGAACACGTTGCGGCCCTCCGCATCCTTGCGGTTGACCCACCAGGTGAAGTTCAGCATCAGCTTGTGGAACACGCGCTCCAGGAATGCCAGGTCGCCGTGGCCCCCGCGTTGCTTGCGGTCGATCTGGAACACGCGCCACGTGGCCCAGGCATGCACCGGTGGATTGACGTCCCCGAAGGCCCACTCGTAGGCCGGTATCTGCCCGTTCGGGTGCATGTACCACTCGCGCGTGAGGAGCACGAGCTGTTCCTTGGCAAACTCTGCGTCGAGATCCGCGAGCGGAATGCAGTGGAAGGCGAGGTCCCAGGCTGCGTACCAGGGGTATTCCCATTTGTCCGGCATCGAGATGATGTCGGCATTGTTCAAATGCTCCCACTCGCGATTGCGACCGTAGCGTCGATTGGCCGGAGGTGGAGGCTGTGAGGGGTCCCCTTTAATCCACTCGGCGACGTCGAAGTAGAAGTACTGCTTGCTCCAGATCATCCCGGCGAAGGCCTGGCGCTGAACGAGGCGCGCATCGGGGTTAGGAATGTCCCGCTGCAAATGTGCGTAGAACTCGTCGGCTTCCCGGAGCCGGCGTGTGAAAATCCGGTCGAAGTCCTGGAAGGCCGCGCTGCGGAGCTCGCGGCACAGACGCAGTCGGATCTGGATACGGCCGGCGGCGGGCACCTCCCGGGTGTACCAAGGTGCGGCCTTGGTGCCGCATTGCGCAGGATTCACGACCGTGGTGTCTCCAAGAACGACACGATCGTTAAAGCCGTCCTTAAAGAAGCCGGCAGTACGGGGCTGATTCCAGAGTCGGTGATTGTTCGACTCGTTGTCGCAGAACAGCAGTTCCGTGGGGCGGCCGTCGGCGTGCAGATGGTAGACGCCGAGATCAGGATGCTCTGCCCTGATGACACCCGGAGCCGACTGCGTAATGACGGGACGAGCCGCGTCGGCCTTCCAGCTCCAGGTGTTGCGGAACCATAGCTGCGGAAGGAGGTGAATCGATGCAGCCTCGGGGCCGCGGTTTTCGACGGTGATCTGTATCAGAATATCGCCCGGTTCTGCCTGCGCATACTCGACGAAGACGTCGAAGTAGCGGTTGGCATCAAAGAGACCACTGTCAACGAGTTCGAACTCCGGCTGTCCGATGCCCCGTCGACGGTTCTCCTCCAGCAGGCGAGCGTACGGGTACTCACCCTGTGGATACTTATAGAGCATCTTCAGGTAGGAATGCGTCGGCGTGGCGTCGAGGTAGTAGTAGAGCTCTTTGACGTCCTCACCGTGATTCCCTTCTCCGTTGGTCAGCCCGAATAGCCGCTCCTTCAGGATCGGGTCTCGCCCGTTCCACAGTGCCAGTGCAAAGCACAGCCGCTGCTCGCGATCCGAAAATCCTGCGATGCCGTCTTCCCCCCAGCGATACGCGCGACTGCGCGCATGATCGTGCGGGAAGTACTCCCACGCATTGCCGTGCGGACTGTAGTCTTCGCGAACCGTGCCCCACTGTCGCTCCGACAGGTAAGGGCCCCAGGCCTTCCAGCGCTCACCGTCGGTTGAGAGACGCGCGTGTTCAACGCTTGCGGGATTCGTCATATCAGTCTCCGACGGCGCGGGTGGTGTTGCTGCGGGCACGCTCAAGGGTCAGGCTGTGAAAGGCGCGCAGGGTCTCGGAGACGCCCCAGGCCTGCGCGAAACAGCCGCGCGGTGCGTGGGGAGCATCGCCGTCCATGATCTCGCTCACGCTCCCTATGCAGCCCTCATCCAGATGGTTGGCGAGCCCGATCAGAAGGGCCAGGGCTTGTTCGGGATCGCGGTATACCGAATGGTGCGCGAGGGCAAAGGGACCCAGGAGCCAGCTCCAGACGGTTCCCTGGTGGTAGGTTCCGTCGCGCTGACGCGAGTCTCCCATGTAGTGACCGGCATAGTGCGGGTCGCTGGGTGCAAGGCTGCGCATGCCGACGGGGGTCAGCAGCTCGGCGGCACACACGTCTACGACCGCGCGCGCACGCACGGGACCCAGCAGGCTCGTGCCGAGAGAGACGGCAAAAATCTGATTGGGCCGCAAGCTCGTATCCACACGGCGCCCTTCGATATCCAGGACGCCGTCGGGTCCGTCGATCACGTCATAGAGGTAACCGCCTTCCGGGTACCAGAATCGTGTCGCGAAGCTGATCGCGACCCGAGCTGCCGCGGTCTCATAGTCCGCGGCGGCACGCCGGTCTTTGAGGGCTTGGCCCCAACCCGCCATTTGGGTGAGGGCGTAGTGCCACAGCGCGTTGATTTCGACGGGTTTGCCAATCCGCGGGGTGACCACCCAGTCCCCCACCTTGGCGTCCATCCACGTGAGCTGCACTCCGGGCTCTCCGGCGAACAGCAGGCCGTCCTGGGGATCGACACGAATGCCGTAACGGGTTCCGCGGCGGTGCCAGTCGATGATGTCGCGCAGCGCGGGATACAGATCGCGCAGCAGCGCCTTATCGTCCGTGGCGGCGAGGTAGGCCGCCACCGCATGGAAATACCACAGTGTTGCGTCGACCGTGTTGTACTCGGGTTCCTCGCCGCCATCCGGAAAGCGGTTCGGCAACATTCCCTCGCTCACGTGCGCGGCAAAGGTGCGCAGGATTGCGGCCGCGTCCTGGGTCCTCCCGGTGGCGAGCGCCAGGCCCGGCAGCGCGATCATGGTATCGCGCCCCCAGTCGCTGAACCACGGATAGCCTGCGATAACGGTCGTTCCGCGCAACTCGCCGCCCGGCGCCGAGCGGCGCACGATGAACTGATCGGCCGCGAGCGTCAGTCGCTTGATCCAATCGGGCGCCCCCGAGGGTGTTGCGCGCAACAGTGAGCGCCGACGCTTGTGTTCCCGATCGAACGCCGTCGCCGGGGGATCGAATTCGGACTCGGCCGTGGCGATTAGGGTCACCACGTCGCGAGGCTCCAGGCGCACCCGGAACGTGCCGGGCCGGAACAGGTCCTCGGTGGCGTCGAGACCCCGTTCGGCTTCGGCACGATGATAGAAATTCCAGTACCAGTCCGGCTCCCGTTGGAAGTCTCCGCGATCGGTCAGAACGCGGTACGGGCGCGCAGCCGAAAAGGCCGTCACGCGGCAGCCGCGCGGCTCGTCCGCCACTTCGAGCGACCAACCGCCCCGTGCATGGGAGTGATAGTCGCGATACGTGCACAGTGGCCGCAGCTCGAGGTCCATTGCGGCGCTGGCGTCCTGAAGCTGGAATCTGACGTAGGTGGTATTGCGTCCGTCGGCCATCCATACGCGCTGCTCGAGCCGTGCATCTGCGCACGCATAGGTCCATACCGGTAGCCCCTCGTCATCCTCGAATGCGCTCAGAACCTCAAAGCCGCGTGGGCTGATCGTGCCACCGGCAAACTCGTTGGAGCCGAGCTCGTAGCTGCGATTGCGGTAGCGCACGTGAACTTCCACCTTGGACACCATCAATACGCGCTGCACCGGCGGCTGCAGGGACGCCACCAGCAGCCCGTGATATCGGCGCGTGTTCGCTTGTGCCACGGTACCGCAGGCAAAGCCACCCAGGGCGTTGGTGACCAGCCACTCACGCTCGAAGGCGTTGCTGGCGGAGGCAAAATCAGTTCGGGGAAAAGTCATGGACGAATTCCCGGCTGCAGCAGCTCGATGCGATAGAGCGCGCTGCGCGCACACAGATAGAGCGTGCGGCCGTCCTTCCCACCCCAGGCGAAGTTGTGCACGGAGCGCGGGGCGCTGATCGTGCCCAGGTGGCGGCCTTGCGGATCGAAGATCCATACGCCCCCGGGTGCGGAAAGATAAAGGTTGCCCTTAACGTCCGCCTTCATGCCGTCCAACGCTTCCTCCCCCGGTATCTGCTGTGTGAGGTCGATGAAAATGGCGCCTTGGTCAATCGTACCGTCGCTCTTTACCGGATAACGGGTGACCGTCTTAGCTTTCGGATCCCAGTTGCTGACGTAGAGGTATTTCTCATCGGGAGAAAAGACGATGCCATTGGGACCCTTCAGCTCGTGGGTGAGCAGGCGCAATCGGCCGTCTTTCCAGGAGAAGACCCCGCTAAAGGGCAATTCCTTGCGCGGGTCCTCAAAGAATTTTGGCAGACCGAACGGCGGATCGGTGAAGTAGAGCGTCCCATCAGAGCGGTAGACGAGATCGTTGGGACTGTTAAGGCGCTTGCCTTGGTACCGATCCGCGAGTACCGAGAGGCTTCCATCGCGCTCGAGTCGTGTCACACGATGGCGGCCGTGCTCGTTGATCGTGAGTCGGCCTTGCGGATCGAGCGTCAGACCATTGGATCCTGGCTGGCCGTACTCCGCGATGTCTGCGCCGTCGTAGCCGCTCTTGTCGCGAAATACTGACAGCACGCCGCTCTCGGTGTACTGGTAGATCGTGTTGTGGTTGGGATCACTGAAGAGGAGAGCGTTCCGCTCGCGCACCCAGATGGGACCTTCGGTGAACTGGAACCCCTCGGCCACCTTGAACAGCTTGGCGTTGGCCGGCACGATGTTGTCGACTGCGGGATCATGTCGCTCGATGTGCACGTTGACTTCATGCGGTTCGACCGCGAGCGGCGTTTTGCTGCCTGCGAAAAAGTTGAGTTTCGCCTCGCGCACGTAGATGTAATTGGTCGGGGCATCGGAAATCGGGCCGTTCATGCCGAAGATGGCAATGTGCACCTGTTGACCGGGCGTTACGTTGCGGCCGATCAGTACCCGGTTGGTGGCATTCCAGCCCGCCACGACCGAGCCGCCTTCCTGCCCAAAGGAACGGTCGAGCTCCCCATCCACCCACACCTCAGCATAGTCGTCCAGACGGGTCTCGAACCAAACGCTCGCGCCCGTGGTGTCGAAATCGCCCACTTGCTTCGGGATCCTGAATGTCAGGCGATACCAATTGAAGGACACCCGACCAGTGCCCCGTCGTTCGCTCAACGAAGTCGGCGCAATCGCCAGCCACTGCGAATCATCAAAGGCAGCAATGCCCGCGTGCGGCACGATATCGTTGGTGCGGATCGGCGCACCGATTGGCTGTCCGTGCGCGTCAGGAGCGCGAAACGAGGTCTCAACGATCCGGGCGTCGCTGTACCGCCAGGTGGCTTTCGTCAGCTGTGCCCCCGCTTCCGTGGTCAGATCTACGGTCGCCGCCGCCTCGCGGGCGGGCGGGGTCGCATGTGCCGTGGACAGGGCGCCTCCCAGCATTCCAAGGACGCTCAGCCGGGCGAGGACAGCCAGGGCGTCACGCAGACGCTTCGCTAATGGTGCGTCCACGCCTATCGCCCTTGGGCCGCGGAGGCGGTCTGCAACGCGCTGGCTCCGGCGATGGCGATCTCCTCGTCCTGCTGGGCACTGGCGGCGCCGCTCACGCCGACCGCACCGACAACCTCCGTGCCGACCATGATCGGAACCCCACCCTGAAGAGGGGTAAACGCTGTGACCGCGGCGACCGCAGCCAAGGCCGGACGATTCTTATTGATCGATTCCTCCATCCCGCGGGTCGGACGGCCAAAATTGGCCGCGGTGCGTGCCTTGCCGATCGAGACATCGGAACTGGCGGGGAAACTTCCATCGAGGCGCTCCAGGCAGATAGTGTGGCCGCCGGCGTCCACAACGGCAATGGCCGCCCCCGGCGCATCGTGGCTGCGTGCATAAGCGATGGCAGCCGCCACGACGCGCTTGGCGCCTTCGAGTGTCAGCGTCGGTTGGGTGGTGACGTCGCCGGCGGTGGCTGACCGTGCGGTGATCAGCGCAAGAGCGAGCGAAAGAGAAAGCGCTCTCATGAAATATCTCCCTAGCCCGCAAGTGCCAAGCGGGCGTGCTGTGCTGCAAGATTGATCAGGCCCGGCATGGGCATCTGACGAACACGGCCGGGCTCGGTCCTCAAGCCGGGGGCGTGGTCGCCGAGCCGCCGCAGCGTATCGGCCACCCTGCGTGGTGTGCCTAGGTCGTTCCAGCCGCAGACGGGGGCCGCGACGACCCTTAGGATCTGTGGCACGCGCTGAACGATGGCTCGCGAGAAATCCACTGCGGGCAACCGTTCGTAGAGTTCAGTTAGCGCCGAGGGTTGGGCCGATTGCGCATCCCGCGCGAGTGCGGTGGCCATGTCATCGACGCTGGCGCCCATATGAAGGCGCAGCAGCCCCAGCAATGCCGAGCCAGTCGCGGCGAAAATGAAGCTGTTCCAGAGCGCCTTGGCGTTGAACAGCTCCCGGGCGATGTGCATTGGAGGCTTCTCGACAAAACGCGCGACCGTGCGGGACCCGTCGGATAGCGTGCGGCCCGGTACGATATAGCCCAGTTCCGGATCGGCCTCGTCGGGTTCGATGCCGATCAGCGTCAGCCCGTCGGGGTTATGGTCCAGGTGCACGACCAGGTCGCGAAGGGCCCGCGCCAGCGCGCTCTCATCGTGTACAAAGTGATCGGCCGGCAGAAACACGATGTGAGCGAGCGGATCGCGGTCCAGGATCGCAAGTACGCAGAGCAGCACGCCATTGGCGGTACCGCGGTTCTGCGGCTGAACGATTACGTTTCTGACGGACAGGGACTGCAGGGCCTTGCGCCAGTAACGGGAATGCTGTTGCGCGACGATGGCGCACACCTGCTCCGGAGGCGCGATGTGGCGGGCGCGCTGCAGTGCGTCGTTCACGAGTGCGCTGCTCCCAGTCAGCGAGCAGAATTGCTTGGGCACCGAGTTACCGGCGGCGTCCCGGGTGAGGGAGGCGAGCCGGGTGCCCTCACCGGCGGCCAGAACCACGGCCCAGGTTCGGCTGGCGCGGCTCATCGTGCGAGCTCCCGCCTCTGCGCGCGACCGCCACGGTGCCAGGACAGACCCCGCGCGGCGCGCGTCTGCCACGTGTGCGGATTGACCGCTTGTCTCGAGCGAATCGAGGGCGGGAGCCAACTGCGCGGCGTGTGGGTCACAACCGAGAACTCCCAGGCGTCAGGAGCGAAGCTCAACGTAAAGTCAGTCTTGGTGTTCATACCCTTGCTCCCATTCCGCTCCAACATGCCGTGGGGGGACGGACACGTTGGAGCGGAACGCGATGCTCACTTCGCCGGAGGGGGGACATCGATCTGCACGACACGCCCGCCCACGATGCGATCGCAGGTGCCCTTGGGGACATAAATCCAGG
>WNGP01002689.1_pt1 | contig 14872 bp, 17 predicted proteins | sample 5407671 | NCBI WGS metagenome assembly WNGP01 (sample SAMN13153381, study PRJNA577476) | soil metagenome | isolation source: 40 cm soil or saprolite under Garry oak tree replicate 2 | place: USA:California | collected 2016-06-15 | reverse complement strand
ACTATATGACCTACTACAAAGCACGCTACCGGACCGACATCCACCTATCCCGCTACGACCCGGACAGCATCGCTGCCCTCGGACTCACCGCATGACCGAAACAACCCGACATGACACGCCCCTCAAAAAAACGCACCCGCTCTGCCAGAAAAACTGACAGTTGATTATGCGGACCGCTGGGCAGCAGTTAGAAAACTGCCTGCACAGGACAAGCAGGAACTTAAACGAACGTTGCTGGCTAAGCTTTCGGCACCTCATATAGCCGAACTCGCCAGAAATACCATGCAGCTTTCAATTCTGTTGAGTCTCATTCATGCACGTGGTGAGAGCCTACCGGACAAACGTACCGAGCTTTACGACAAGTACATAGAGATCTTCTTGGCTCGTGAGGTAGAAAAAAACCCCACCATAAAGAAACATCAGAGATTGCTAATTGATATCCATCGCTATCTTGGATATTACCTGCATGCTCGTGCTGAGCAAGATCAGTCAACAGGACGAATCAGCTATCACGAGCTAAGAGAAGTTATATCTAGTTATTTGCTCGCCGAAGGCCGGTCCATCGATGCAGTGGAAGAGCTTCTAATTGGCATTGTTCAGCGAGTGGTAGCTCTGGTGTCGCGGGTTGAAGGTACGTATGAGTTTGAGGTCCAACCTCTACGTGAATACTTCGCGGCACGCCATCTATACGATACGGCCCCGTATTCGCCTGCAGGCCGTCAATGCTCTGGGACGAAGCCGGATAGGTTTGATGGGATAGCGCGAAATGGCTACTGGCTCAATGTTACGCGCTTCTTCTCCGGATGCTTTAGCAAAGGCGAGCTGTTGGATCTGGCCGAGCGACTTAGTGAATTGATCGATATTTCTGAACCTGGCCCTTTGACCTACCCGCGAATGCTAGGTGTTGCGCTACTTCAAGACTGGGTCTTTTTCCAGTCGCCGAAGGCGACCAAAAAAGCAATTAACGCCATATTCGATGATTTCGGGCTGCGTTGGGCTGGTATTGAGCTTCGGGCGCATGATGCAACGAGATCCCTGGGAGACATTAGTTTGATTATGTCGGAGGATACTGGAGCGCTTGAACTGACGGACATAGCATGGAGCAAAATTGCCGGTTCCATGCGCGGGGAGGCTGTGACTGAGCTTTGTCAATATGTGAAGAAGCTTCCGGTGTATTCGAATATTGCCGCGAGATGGTCTGAAGAATATCCGCTACGCTCCGATGCAGCTGAAAGAGGCTATTGGATCAGGATCGGGGCTCTGCTTAAGGTGTTTGAGCCGCAGTCAATGGTTGACGTCTCCGCTATTCTGGAGGAAGATTGTTCCGACGAGAGCGTGGCAGAGATTGTATCTGGCGGCGCTACTCTTGTGAATTTGCCCGACGAATATGTTAGTAGAGCCATACGAGCAATCCTCGATAGGCGAGTCTTGAACAACGAGCAAACCGTATTCGAGAGGACTGATGCCCTTACTGCGCTACGCTCACTTGCCTTCACGGAAATATGGGCATCAGCGTTTCATGTACAGGAGCCACGGCTTATCGCCAGGACACTTGCTGCCTTCAATGACGATGAGGGGGCTGCGCGTCCCTCGGCCTCGCCACTGAAGGACATGTTGAGACGTCTTGGGGCGGGGGTGGTGAGGCGTACTGAGCTGAACCCGTTTGATGGGTGGCGCGAAATTACCGCCGCGTTGGAAGAGTCGTTCGGAAAGTCGTTTACGGTGACGGAGCTTAGCGTAGTCTCAGGTTACACCGCCATGTACGGGGGTGCATATATAAGGGCAGATAGACTTTTCGATCCAGCGTTTAGCGGATCAGATCGCGTCAGGTCGGCTCGGCGAAGAAGCGGAAATGTTACATGGTGGTTGAGTCAATACGATTCCGCCCAGGACAACTACGACCTAGTGCTATGGGCGCTATGCGCGTTTGCCTGGGCCACGCCCGATTGCTTTGCTCGCGTGATTCCAAAATTTGACGCCGTTGTGCGCTGTCTAGATGCTAGAGACCGACTGGTATTGATTGATGCTTGCCAGCGAGCTTCCGACTATTCAAAGAATGCCAGCAAGACCCTCCCATCATCGTGCATCCCAGGAGGCGTCGAAGCGTACGACCCATCAACTATGGCCATAGTGTCGAAGCGCCTGGAAAGGTCCCCCGAAACGGACCTAGCCATAAATCACTACCTGGTCGATAATTTGGACGCACCGGGCGTAGCCAATTGGATATTGAAATTCTTGGCAACGGAGGCTACATCAGGTAAGCTGTGGCCTCGGAATGGACTCGATCTTGCCCGATCCTGCTATGCAGCAGGTGCCACTATGCGCCCTGGGATTGTGGGATTTAGAAAAGGTGGATACGACACTCGCATAGCTCATGAGGTGCTGGCGGAGTGTTGGGCCATGCCATCGGTTCTGGTCCTTGGCGCAATACGGTCAGTCGGCAATGGGCTACCACCCGTGTTGCCTGTAGGTGTCATAGCTGAGTCAGAAAAATGGTTCGTCGCAGACGACGACCGCGCGCGCTGAGCGCTAATCGCTTCTGTGATTAGCTGAAAGAAGTCGGCTATCACGCCTGAGGCGTCCGTGGCGCCGTCGCCGGGGAGCAGTTCGGTAGCGGGGCCGTCGGCCTCTGCCAGCGACCTGCACTAGGCGGAAAGATCACCGAGTTGGGCGTGCCGAACGCTGTCAGCCAGGGCCTGGTAATACCTGGTCAGGTCCTCGCTCAGCCTCATGTACCCGAGCCTGTCCAACGCCGCCGGCCCTGGAAGCCCTCAGGGATCTCGACTTCCTAAACCCATGTCGTCGGTGGCGAATTGCTCAAGCAAGCCTCTTTGGATTGTTCCTGGCTGGTAGCCCGCCGCGCAGACACCCGCCGCGTACTTGAGCACATCCATGTGGTCGGTCATGCCTGCGACGCGCCCGTACTGCACACGGCTGTCCGTGCCGTCGCCGAGGTTGTAGCGCCAGGTCCCCGGCGCAGGTCCCTCGCGGGCGGACAGCGACAGGTGCGCCGACCCGGCGCTCAGTGTGGCGAAAGCGGTCACCATTACGAGTACTGTCCCGCCTTCGACGCGCGTGCTCACCCGGCCGCCCGCGGGTGACCGTTTCTGGCGTTCCAGGCGATGCGGTAGGACTTGAGACCGCGCACCCGGCTGACGTATTTGTTGGCGCCGAGCATCGCGAGCGCGGCATACGCGACTCGCATCGACACGCCGTAGGCACCGGCCAGGGCAGCGGCCGGGAGAGCATCCAGGCGCTCGTACTCGCCGGACTCGATCTTGCCCCGGATGATCCGGGCGAGCTTGACGTACTGGGGTGAGTAATCGGCGTCGATGTCGTGAAGCATCGGCGGGTCTGAGATCGTCTCCACTGGTTAGCCCTCCCTTGTGAAGATCGCGAACACGGCCTTGCCGGGGTCCTGCGGGGTCCACCCCCAGCGGGCGGACAGTGCCTCGACGACGTGCAGGCCGCGTCCGTGCTGGGCATCCGCAGCCGGGTCAAGCTTGACCGGGGGACATGGTGAGGAGTCCGTGACGACGACCACGACCTCTCCGGGACCTTCCAGGCGGATCAGTTCAAGGTTGATCGCCTGCGCGCTCGCGTGCGCTATCGCGTTGCTGACAAGTTCGGACGTCACCATCTCGACATCCACGGCGTAGTCGCCCAGATCGTGGTAGCCCAGTGCGGCCCGGACGTAGAAGCGCGCCATTTGCACCGAGTACGGGGTGCCTGGCAGCGTGAACGCCACTAGTGATGTGGCTTCTGGTGCGGTGGTTGCCATCGTCTTGCGTTCCCTTCATGCCTGCGTTCTCGCAGCCTGCACGCGTGGGAGCGCGGTCGGGTAGTTACCAGTCGGCATCTGGCAGCCGTTGCCACGTTTGGCAAACCGGCCCACTAGAACTGCCGACGGGCGCGCCCCCGGATGTCCCGAAGGCGCGCCCGTGCTGGGACGCTGGCTAGATATGCGGTGTCACCGAATCGTCGCTAGGAACACCCGCCATGCGCTAGCAGGCACGCTCAACGCGGAGCCGTCACGGTCCTTGGTGTCTCGCACCATTACGGCGTCGGGTGCGCTGGCGACCTCGACGCACTCGCCGCCGTCCGCGCCTGAGTAGCTGGACTTGCGCCAGTTGCCTGTTTTCTCCACTCGCTTGCCACCTCTTCGATCAGGCAGAGGCTTTCGGTGCCTCGCAAAGCTTCGGTCCTGAGCGCATCGAACCGTACAGACAAGGTTCGCACGGCCTGAGCGTCTTCGAAAACCTGGCCGCCCAGCGCGGTCTCGATGTACGCCGCCGAACTCTTCGCCTTTTCGGCAATGGCGAACCCACCGGTCAGCGCAGCGTGTGCGATGTTTGGCACGACCTGAATCGTGACGTTAGGCAGCCCCGCTACCGCGAGCAGGTGGTCAAGCTGTTCGGCCATGATGACCGCGGTTCCGATGCGTCGGCGCAGTGCGGCCTCATCAACCAGGAACCACGCCATCGGCGAGGCAGGGGTCCCGCGGGTAAGGATCGCCTGCCGGGCCATCCGCGCGGCTACTCGCTCGTCTATCTGCGTGGCCGTCGCGCCAGGGAACGTCCGCAGCAGGGCGAGCGCGAATGCCTCGGTCTGCAGCAGCCCCGAAAGCGATGACGGCTGCCATATCCGCAGGCTGACCGCGCACTGCTCGTGTTCCTCGATCCAGTTCCGGAACCATGGCGGGGTAGCTTGCCAGTGTCGGCTTTCCAGATAGAAGCGGTGGAACCACCCGCCGCGCTCGGGGAATGCCTTGTCGCACATCTCGGCGAACTTCTCCGTGTACGCGCGTGTGCCCCGCTCAACGCGCGATACCTGGCTCGGGTGGTACCCGATCACACGCCCCAGGTCGGCAAGCGACATCTTCGCCGCCAACCGGGCGCGGCGTACCTCACGGCCGAAATAACGGATGGGGTCACTCGTGTCAGCGGTCATCGATGAACCCCTCGCGCCGCACGGCGGTAGGGCCGCACGGGCGCGCGGACCCGGGTCAGCGCCCGGCAGGACCGCGGGAAACGGGCGTGTTGGCGACCGAACGACCCTGCCGGACGGCTCCCTACGATAGCAGAGCACTGATAGCTCTCATAGCTCACAGAGCTAGTCAGTGTTCTTACAGCTCAGCGAGCATCCTATGTTGATCTTGTGGCCGCGCGTTCTATTGATCCTTTTGGGGCTACATATGCCTACGTCCAGGTTGCGGACGACGTGCAGCGGCGGATCGCCGAGGGTGAGATCGCGAGCAAGCTTCCCAGTGAGCGGAGCTTCGCCGATGAGTACGGGGTCGCGTACACCACCGTGCGGCACGCGATGGCACTGCTGCGCGAGCGAGGAATCATCGTTACGGTCCACGGCCGGGGAACCTTCGTGAAACCGCGCGAGCCAGGAAGTACTCAATCCTGAGGCGGGCGCGGCGCGAGGGAAGGACAGGCCTGCACCGTGCCAGCCATAACGCGATAGGTGGCCGCCGGACTTCCCGGTTCCCCTGACGAACTAATGACGTTCTCGGTACGTTCCACTTCGTAGTGTGATGAAAGGGCACACTGTGAGGTGCAGGCGAGCGACCAAGGGAAACGGGCAGCACGCCGATGAAAGTGACCGCCGCAGGCACGCAGGCGACCGGGGACCGCGTGCTCGTGCGCCCAGACGGAGCCAGGCGTCTGTTCCAGGCGCGCCGTGGACGCGATCATTTCCGGACCGGACCTCTCAGAGCTGAGCCGAGGCCGGGTTTCCGTAACGCCCTCATCAGCACCGTGGGCTGCTCGAAGGGCGCCCGCCCATGCAGGTGATCGCACAGTGGACGGGCGGCCAGGCGGACGCCTTGCGGCAGGCGCTGCGCATGACCAACGAATCGTTCGCCGAACATCTGGGCGTCGCGGTCCGCACGGTCGCATACTGGCGGAACCGGCCCGGCATGACCCCGCAGCCGCAAATGCAGGAAGTGCTCGACGCTGCGCTGGAGCAGGCCCCTGACCGCGCTAAAGCACAGTTCTCCCTGCTGGTAGGCGAGACAATCGATGGTCCCGGCGATCAGCCGTATACCGGAAGCCCGTTTTCGGTTTCACTTGATGACATGACGAGTCCGGAGTGGACCGGCGACGATGCGCGCCAGCTGTCGCTGAGCTTTGACTCAGCGCTTGAGCGGTCCGCGGTCGAGGACATCGAGCGACTCTCGCATATGTGGCTCATATGTGACCCGCCGCAGGTGATCGAGCTGAATGCCGGTCGGCGGATCGGCGATGCTCTGGTGAGCGCGGTTGAGCACCGGGTTATCCAGCTGCGGCGGGCCGACGATTTCATCACCGGTACCACCAGCCGGGACCTCATGCAGACCGAGCTGTCCGCGACCGTCCGTCTGTTGTCCGAGGGCGCGCTCACCGAGGATCAGGCTCGCCGCGTTCTCACGGCCATCGGTGAACTGGCCCAGCTAGGCGCGTGGGTGGCCGGTGACGGCGGCCTGCTCGATGAGGCCGCACGGTATGTCAGGGGCGGGATCCTGGCCGCGCGTGCTGCCGGTAATGCACCGCTTGCTGGCAACATCATCTCCACGTTCAGCTATCAGCTCGCCAATACCGGGAATCCGAACGAGGCTCTCGTCCTGGCCCGCACGGCGTATCAGGGCGCCCGGCATGACGCAACGCCCGTGACACGTGCGCTGCTGCTCGAACGGGTTGCCTGGGCGGCCGCGCGAGCTGGTGACCTGCGTGACTGCGAGCGGACGCTCGGGATGGTGGAGGAGAGCTTTTCCGCGGGACCGAGCGATCAAGACCCGGACTGGCTCTACTGGCTTAACCGGGAAGAAATCGACGTCATGGCCGGCCGCTGCTATACGGAACTAGGGCAACCGGGCCGCGCTGAAGCACTGCTGACAAGCGCCATGGCACGATACGGCCAGGAATCTGTCCGGGAGAACTCGCTGTATCTGAGCTGGCTCGCGGAAGACTATGTCCAGCTCGGCGAGATCGAGCACGCGGCAGGTATCGCCACACGGATGGCAGCCCTGGCCGCGCATACCAAATCCGCCCGGACCGACGCCCGCCTGCGCTTCATCGCTGGCCAGCTTGCCCCGTACCGGAGTACGGCCAGCGTCGTTGACTTCTTCGACGTGTACCAGTCGAAAGCTGCGCCCGAGATCCCCGCGCCACGACCGGGCGACTGACCCACGGGCCTAGGAGCCCTCGGGCTTGGGTGCTGCCCGCAGCCGCCCGGACCCGCATCGACCCGGTGAGCTACCCCCGGATAAGGCCGGACCGGCAGCGCTCACGCATGTCTCATCGGCCTTTCGGGATACCGCTTATTTGCATGCCCTGCCAGGGTTTTGCACTGTGGCTGCACTGTGGTTGCGCTGACTTGCATTTATCTTGCACTGAAGAAATTCCGTTTGCGTCAAGAGTGCATCACTCTCTCCCTGACTTGCACTGCGGGTGCATTACCAATGCATGGGAAACCGGGCTAATTGCCGGTGGAATCGAGGCATGGAAAGCAGTCCACAGCTCCAAGGGAGTGATGCCCGATGATCTACCACGCTAATTCAGAAGAACGCGGACGGCTTATCGCCGGATTGCGTCAGCTCGCGGATTTCCTCGGCCAGAACCCGGACGTGCCCACACCGCGCCACGCCGACGTGCTGGTGTTCCCGGCCCACGGGACCAACGTGGAGATGTTCGCGGAAATCGACGTGATCGCCGAGCAGATCGGCGCGACGGCCAGCGACGCCGACAGCCTGGCCGGCCACTACAGCACCGATCGTGACTTCGGGCCGGTGCATTACCGGGCCGTGGCCATCCCCAACCGCAACGACGAGAACAACGAGGGGTGACGGCCATGTTCTTGCACCTCATCCTCGGTGCGGTCGCCCTGCTGACTGGTGCGGTCGCCACCGTCTTGGCCCTGCTCACCCTCGGCATCCGCCGGGGCGACCGGGGGAAGCGCCTGACGGGGCAACCCGGTAGCCGTTCCGAGATGCTCTCCCGGCGAGTCCTGACCGGTTCGCGCGGCTGCGATTCCCGCGACAACACGGGGGAGGGCCAGTGAGCAGGATTACCGACCTTTCCTCTGCCATCTATTCCGGCCGGCACTGCCACGACATCAACTGCCGGAAATGCCGTGCCCGGTCCCGCTGGATGCGGCGCAAGGCATGGCGAACCCGCAAGAACCCGAACCGCCGCAACCACGGTCGGAAGAGGTGATGCCAGATGACCGTATCAATTCCGCTTATCACGCTCATGGCAATCGTCGTCTACGTCGCTTACCGGAACATGGGATTGCGTGCCTGGCACGCGGTCGTATGCATGGTCCTCGGATTCCTGCTTGCGGCGACCGGGGCCGCGCCGCAGATCAACAACATCCTCACCGCAATCATGCGGTGGCTGGGTGGTGGCCGATGAACGCTGCGCCGTTCACGCTCTACGTCGGCGACGCCCGCGCCGTGCTTTCCGGGATGCCTGAGGGGTCGGCGAACTGCATCGTGACCAGCCCGCCCTACTGGGGTAAGCGGGACTACGGTGTGGCCGGCCAGTACGGGCACGAGGACAACCCCGCCGCGTACGTGGCCACCATGCGCGAGGTGTTCCACGAGGCGCGCCGGGTACTCGCCGACGACGGGACATGCTGGCTCAACCTGGGCGACTCCTACTCGGCCAGCGGGGGCGGGGCGACCGGGATGCACGCCTACCTCGGCGAGCACCTGACCACGCACCGCGCGGCCGGGCTGCACGCGAAGAACCTGCTCGGCCTGCCGTGGCGGGTGGCGTTCGCGCTGCAAGACGACGGCTGGCTCGTGCGGAACGCGATCGTGTGGCACAAGCCGAACGCCATGCCCGAGTCGGTGCGTGACCGGCTGTCCTGCCGACACGAGCTGGTATTCCTGCTCGCCAAGGCGCCCGGTTACTGGTTCGACCTCGACCCGATCCGCGAACCGCACAAGACCGTCAAGCGGCATGAGCCGCTGACGACGGGCCACCAGCGGACCCGCCCGCCTGGCCACCCGCCGGGCCGCACCCGGCCGCCGAAGTACGGGCCGGATACGCCCGAGGTCACCACGGCCCGCCGCTACGGTGGCCGGCGCCACAGCCGCGGGCATCCCAACGGGCGCAACCCGGGCGACGTGTGGTCGATTCCCACCCGTCCCTACCGCGGGCCGCACTTCGCCGCGTACCCGATCGACCTGCCGCTGCGCTGCATCGCTGCGGGCTGCAAGCCGGGCGGTACGGTCCTTGACCCGTTCACCGGGAGCGGCACGACCGGGCTGGCCGCGATCCAGCTGGGTCGGCGGTTCACCGGAATCGACCTGTCCTCGGAGTTCGCGCGGCTGGCCGCCGAGCGCATCGCCCGGGCCATGGCCGACAAGGAGGCGGAGGCCCGGTGAACGCCGACACCTTCCAGCGGATCACGACCCGCAACGACATCGCGCGAGACATCATCGCCGGGTTCGCCTCCGTGACGCCGACGCTGACAGGCGTCTTCCGGCTCGTGGATTCCGTGCTCGCCGACGTGCCCGCCGTACTCGCCGACCTCGGACGGGTGCGATCGGAACTCGAGGCGGTGCGGCTGGACCGGGCGAACCTGCTCGCCGCCATCCGGGCCTGCCTCGCGGCGGACGCCGACGCCGAAGACGACCCGCTCGGCTACCTGCGTGCCGAACTCGACACGACCGGTACCCCGGCGACGGACACCAGGCGGCGGCCATGACCAGCTATCGCCAGCTGCGCCGGAACGGACGCCGCGCCCGCCGTGTCGGGCTTCAGCCGATCATGGTCATCAACACGGACGGCCAGTTCCCCACCCCGGCGGCCGTGGTCCTCGCCCGCGTCGCGTGGCGTTACCGTTCCGAGCTTGCGCCTGTCTTCACGGCGGGTGCGACGCTCGGGGCGGGCTGGTGGGCGCATCTCGCATACCCGAACTGGTGGGCGTACCTGCTCGGTGCATCCGTTGTGTCCGCGTGGGTGCTCGTGCGCTTCGGTGCCCGGCTCGGCCTGCCCCAGCTCGCCGAGCGGGTCTATGCGGGCATGGTGGCGTCCGTGGTGGGCGGCTGGCTGGCGGCCGCAGCCCTGCTCGGCCCGCTTGTGCCGCCGCTTCCGCAGGTCCTGGGCATCGGTGCGTCCGTGCTCGCGGTTCCGTGGTGGGCGCACCGACGCCGCCGCGCGAAGGTGCGCGTTCAGCGGACGCTCGCGGCGTGGCCGGACATCTCGCGCGCTATCGGCCTGCCCGGGTCGCAGGTCATGTCCGCGGACGTGGATCTGTGGGGATGGCGGGCGCGGCTCCGCCTGGCCCGCGGGCAGACCATCGCCGACGTGACCGCGCGGATACCGGCGATCGAATCGGCGCTCGGAACGTTCCGCGGCGCGGTGCGCGTCTACCCGACCCGCGACGACAAGGCCAACCGGTGCGAACTGCGCGTGCTCGGCACCGACCCGCACGCCGAGGCGATCGCATGGCCCGGGCCGTCCGCTCGGTCCATCACCGAACCCATCGACCTGGGGCCATTCGAGGACGCCGAGCCGTGCCGCGTGCTGTTCCTGCGCCGGCACGCGCTGTTCGCCGGCACGACTGGGTCCGGCAAGAGCGGCGGGCTCAACGCGCTCATGGGCACCCTGGCCGCCTGCGGGGACGTGGTCATCTGGGCCATCGACCTGAAGAAGGGCATGGAACTCGGCCCCTGGGCACCGTGCATCGACCGCCTGGCCACCACGCCCGAGGAGGCCGCCGCGCTCCTCGCCGACGCCGTGGCCATCCTCCAGGCGCGGGCCGCGCACCTCGCGGCGGCCGGGCACCGCGTATGGGAACCCTCGCCCGCCCTGCCCGCGCTGGTCATCATCGTCGATGAGTACGCCGAACTCACCGACGAGGCACCAGACGCGATGAGCGATACGGACTCGATCGCCCGCCTCGGCCGCGCGGTCGCGGTGACCCTCGTCGCCGCGACCCAGCGGCCAACCCAGAAGGCGATGGGGCAAGGCGCGGTGCGCTCGCAGATGGATACGCGGATCTGCTTCCGCGTCCGCGAGCGGCGAGACGTGGACCTGGTCCTCGGGCAGGGCATGCTCGCCGCGGGGTGGAACGCGCACGCGCTCAACGCGCCCGGCAAGTTCCTCGTGTCCTCACCCGAGCACACCACGCCCAGGCGCGCCCGCGCGTATCTCGTCACCGATGACGACGTAGCCCGCACCGTCGCCCGCTACGCCCGCAGCCGCCCAGCACTGGACGACGTGTCACGCGCCGAGCTCGATCACGACGTGCCAGCCGAACCGGCACCGGCGTACCTCCGAAACCCCCACCGCGACGTGGGCGAGCCCGGCGAGACCCTGGCCGATTCCGACACCACCGCGCCCGAAGGCGCGCTCTGGGCCGCTCTGTGCGCAGCACCCGAAGACGGAGCCGACATCGCCGACCTCATGCGGGCCAGTGGCATGGGGCGTTCCACGCTGTACCGCTACCTCGCCCAGCTCGCCCAGGCCGGCCGCGCCATCCAGGTCGGATGGGGCCGCTGGCGCGCGATCACCCCGGGGCAGGCTCACGATGAGTAATTGTCTCTCGCGACTGTCTCTGTCTCTGCCTCGCGCGTGTCTGCACGTAAACGCGCCGAGACAGCTGGAGAGACAAACGCCGAGACAACCCGGCGGCTCACCCCGGTGTAACCGGACGGCTAGCCATGTCTAGCCGCGTCGTCGGCCGCGGCTTCGAGCGCAACCTAGACGCCGACCCGTTGCAGCCGATGATAGGCAGTTTCGAGCTGCACCTGCGCGCCGAGAAAAAGTCACCGAAGACGATCCGCACCTACATCGAGGCCGCCCAGTGGCTCGCCGCCGAGTACCTGATTCCCAACGGCATCAAGTTCTGGGTCGACGTGACGGCGCGGCACGTCCAGGAGTGGACCGTCATCCTGCTGGACCGCTACTCCGACTCCTACGCCAACAACCAGTTCCGCGCGCTCCAGCAGTTCTTCAAGTGGCACGCCACCGAAGACCCCGACGAACCGCGCCCCAACCCGATGGCCAACCTCAAGCCGCCCAAGGTCGGCGACAAGCTCGTTCCGGTCTTCACCGGGGACGAGCTGACCGCCCTGCTGGCCACGTGCAAGGGAGGAGGATTCCAGAACCGCCGCGACTACGCGGTCATCTCGCTGTTCAGGGATGCCGGCCTCCGGCTGTCCGAGCTGGCCGGCCTGAGCATAGACGACGTCAGCCCGGCGAGCCGCGAGGCGACCGTCACGGGCAAGGGCGACAAGCAGCGAACGGTGCGGTTCACCTACGACACCGCCCGCGCACTTGATCGGTACTCACGCGAGCGAGCCAGGCACCCGATGGCGCGAGCCTCGGCGCTATGGCTCGGCGTGCGCGGCGGACCGATGACGGCCAGCGGCATCTACCAGATGATCGAGCGGCGCGGTCGGGAGGCCGGCGTTGATGTCAACCCGCACAAGTTCCGGCACACGTTCAGCCACAACTGGCTAGACAACGGCGGGGCCGAAGGTGACCTGATGGAACTCAATGGCTGGTCAAGTCCACAGATGCTCGCACGGTACGGCCGGAGTGCACGCAGCGCGCGAGCACGCCGACATTATGACGACGTCATGGGGGGCTGACGCTCACCGTGGCCAAGAACATCAATGGACGCATCGCGGCGGAGATCTCGTGGGCTCGCACGCGTGATCGCGCCGCCCGCACGCGCCCCGCACGAGAAACGTTCCTCAAGCGATTCGAGAAGGAGGTGGACCCCGATGGCACCCTGCCACCCGAGGAGCGCCGACAGCGCGCCGAGCACGCGAAGCGCGCCTACATGCTCCAACTCGCGAAACGATCGGCAGCCGCACGTAAGGCTAGGTAGCCCATGCCCAAGAGCACGACATCGGCCCCTGAACTTTGTAGCTCAGGGGCCGATGGGTCACTGGGGTGGAGCTCATCGGCCGCACAATCCGTGTTCAAATTTCTCAAGTCGCACGGCAGGAAAATAGAGGGCTATGGATTTCTGGATGCGCTTGGCGGCATGTGTTATACGGCGCTCCATATCGCCCGCGATTAGGGAATTCATAAGGCTTTCGAAGAATGCACATTTGGGATGGACAAGCCCTGAAAGCAATCTTATACCTACGGCGACGCTAGAGAGTTTCAATGGTTGGCGCAGATTTACCTAACTTAGACATGACAAGTGAAGGTTTTCCAAGCAGACGGTTTCGTACCCTTGGAAAGCCGCTATCGTTGAGCAAGAGCATTACGAAGACCTTCACCGCGAAAGGCTGCCAAGGAGCGTAATCCCTCGGCGGTTACAGTTCAGTTCGAACCGCGAGAGCTACCTCTAGCGAGCGCCTTATTAATCCAGGCGAGTATGGGGATTGCTAGGGCAAGTACTCCGACGACCGTGGCGGCATCCCCGTGATGGTGGCCTGCTGCTATTACCGCAGCCAAGAGGCCGAGACCTAGGCTACAGAAGATCAACGTAAGCCGGAGTGGCCACGTGTCCTTGCTTGATGGAGAGGGCGAGGTTACCGGCCCGGGAAAATAGGTAACAGCGTTGATCTCGCCGTGGATATCCTGTCCCGCTATAATTTCTTGCAACGACCTCGCAGCATCATTGAGTTCCCGGACCCTGCCTGTCAGCTCTAGGTTGACGTCCGAGAGCTTATTAGCGACTTCTTCATTGATATTCTCCCCGGCCATTCTGAGACTCATGGCGACATCTTCATTGATGTTCTGTCCCGCCATTCTGAGACTCATGGCGACATCCTCATTGATGTTCTGGGCCGCAAGCATGAGTACTTGAGCTGTGTCCGAGGAAATAAAACCCTCATTGAGAGACCTCCTGAGGAGAGCTGCCAACTCGGGTGCTTTCACGGACATATCTGCGAGATAAGCCTTTGTCTGCGGATCAAGCAGCACGTTGTTATGAATGGTACCCTTGTTGTCACCCCCAAAGGATCCTGGACCGTAAAAGCTTTGTTGCCTCGGTTTATCGTGATCTGACGTGCTCATCAGCACTATCCTTAGACGCGGTTGTTTATTGTGCCATTGTTGTCGCCTCCGAAGGAGCCGGGACCATAGAAGTTCTGAGAGCCGATGTTCACGGTCTTACCAGTAACGGGCGAGGCAGCAAAGGACTCGATGTCCTCACGGGCTTCCGGATGAGCTGTGAGGTATGAGAGAAGCAAGTTCCCCCACTGGTCGGTTAGATTGGTCCGAGTTGCATTGTGTTCGCTCAAGGCATCCGCGTCGTGCTCCAAGGTGCGGAGTGCCGTCGCACGTTCTTGCCCGGTACCGTGCCTGAACATCTTGGTGATCTGGGCGCGTAGCGCATCCATTTGATCATTGAGCATGTAGGCAACGATGTTCCCAGCGGCCCCAGTGGAAATCGCTATGGCGACGTCTTCGAGCAATGAGTGTCCCAGTTAAGTGGCTTTGATCAGCTAATCAATGCTCTCATACGAGAAGTGAGAGCACTGGTAATTGAACTCTTGATCTTGCCGTGTCGCGCTCGCTAACGGTGCGGCTACTTCTGAACATGCCCCCGGCGCCGGCGAACCTCGAGGCGCCGCACTCCTGAGCCTGGCTGCGGACATCCCCGGCTCGGAAACAACCCTTTGCCCATGCCTGTCGGGTCGCTGTCTTGCCTGGTGGACGGGGTTCACTTGGTCCTGCTAGTGTTAACGCTGCACCTTCCGCCTAGCGCGGTTCCGCTTGTCAGTGACGTCCGTTTTTGCAGGTCTGCATAGCGCTTGGCGCGGTTGACCTGAAAAGCGGAAGGTCGGCAGTTCGACCCTGCCCCTGACCACAACTTCCCGGGAGACCAGTCAGCCCTCTCACCTGCGCATACGGCAGGAAGAGAGTATTTCCCGAAAATGTGCACGACTGATTCCCGGCCAGTTGCG
>WNGP01006519.1_pt1 | contig 14877 bp, 18 predicted proteins | sample 5407671 | NCBI WGS metagenome assembly WNGP01 (sample SAMN13153381, study PRJNA577476) | soil metagenome | isolation source: 40 cm soil or saprolite under Garry oak tree replicate 2 | place: USA:California | collected 2016-06-15 | reverse complement strand
AAGCGTTCCAACGCCTGTGGGTCTCGCGCTAGTTCATCCGGCAGGAATTTCAAAGCGACGAAGCGTCCAAGCTCGGTGTCTCGGCTTTGTAGACGACACCCATCCCACCGCCGCCCAGCTTCTCGACAAGAGAGACGATCTGGTCGATCATTTGGACGAATGCTATGGCGTGCAGTCAGGTATGTCAATGCACGGACTATTGCAGCTTCGCGTACTCGGCCTTGGCTTGCTTCAGGATCGGGATGTAGGGGTCGGCGTCTTTCCAGAGCGTAAGGAAGTCTTGGTAGGCGCTCTTTGCTCCGGCGACGTTGCCGCTCATCACGAAATGACCAAGTTGGACGTGCGCTAACCCCCACTCGGGCGCGAGTGGTGCAATGCCCCGATGGGCTATGATCTTTTGAAACTCGTCGGCAGCTTCTTTTCCGTCGTGCCCACGAAGGTAGGCGAGGCCTCGAATATACAACGGTAAGAATCTCCAATTACCCCCGAATTCGTAGCGTCTTGTCGGTTCTAGGAGTTTGATCGCTTTCTCTGAATCGCCCCGCATCAGTTCGAGAGCAGCTTGTGCTACGGGAATGTAAACATTCTGCACGGTCGTGTCAGAAGGATAACGCCGACTCAGTTCCTCTATCGTGACCTGCACGTTCTTGGACTCTCCACAAAGGGCGAGAGCGATCGCGAGCAGAGGAAGCGTTGTGCGACTCCGCGACAGCGTGGCGCTAGAAACTGCATATTTACGGGCTTCACCGTAGTCTCTCAGTTCTGCGACCGTCAGCGCCATCATCGCAGGGTAAAGGGCCGCGATCTCTTTGAAGCCGCCGGGGTGCAAAGCTTGACGCTCCTCCTCCGACAGTTTCTTGGCCTCCTTCAAACGGCCTTGTTGCATTAGGTTAAGAACGACGATCTGGGAAATGTTGTTTCCCGCAGGCTGGTCAGCATTCCATACCCTTAAGCTCTGCATTCGCTCGCTGTCCCCTTGCAACGCCGCAACTTCGTAGGAAACGCCACGCAGGTCGGAGTTATCCAACTTGAGACCGAGCTCCCGGTCAAGCACCGACTTCGCCTCATCCACTCGATTCAGCCCAAGATAAGCCCTCGCGAGACTGCCCGGAGTATAGGGCAGTTTGAGATCAACCCGCAGGGCATCGTTGGCTAGGTCGACGGCTCTCTTAAAATCTCCGAAGTAAGTGGAATAGTTGAAGGCGAGATCATTGACTGGTGTTAAGTCACGCGGATGTTCCTACCTCCAGAATTCCTCTGTCGCCATCTCCTTGTCGAGTGCGCCTGTCACGATCCAGTCGTACCCTCTAGCGATGTCGAGCCCTTCCCGCTCGCTCACGCGATCCCGCAGATTGTATGCCTTGCTCTCATAGTCGGCTGCTCGCTCACTTTCGCCAAGGTTGGAGTAAGTCTCGGCAAGTTCGTGGTAAGCAGCACCAAAATGCTGGTCGAGTAAGATGGCCCGTTCTAAGAGGGGAATAGCATCCAATTCTTTGCCCTCCAACCGCGCTTTGCTGGCTGCGCTATAAGCTTTCAGGGCCTCTAGCGAGGAGGTAGTGACTTCCCTCAGAGGCTTATCAAACTTCTGAATAGAGGCGAGCGACTCCCCAAGTCTTTCTCGAATTCGGGAAGCTGCTTTTCCAACTGCATCCAAAACCTGCTCCTTACTCGACGCCTATGCCTGTTCGCTGGCTAGCAAGTCACCGTTTTCGCAATTGAGGGTTTCGAGCCCAATCACGTATTGACTCCCCATGCTGGCGACTGAGCCGACGAGAACCGCTTTGATGTTTTCTCGCTGACAAATCTCCAAGCCCCGACTTTTGGTCACACGCTCATCCGCTGAAAGCCCCATGTACTTCAGGGTCTCGCGGATATGTTTCTCCGATACGAGGCTCAGGAATGGCGATTGCTCCAATTGCGCCATCAATGCCTGCTTCAACGTTTGGTCGAAGACGGAATCGCCTGTGGTGTTAACGAAATCAGTCAACAATAATGTGTCTTTGTCGGTTAGCTTGGTAGACGGTCGACGGAAGAAGAAATAGCCACTCACTGCCAACACCACGACGAGTGTGACCGCCGCCACAGTTATCCATAAACCACCTCTGCCAACAGGTAGGACAACTTTCCCAGTGTCTAGCGCAACCGATTTGCTGGATTCAGTATCTCGCTTCAACCGCTTCAGATCAGCCCGAAGCTCAGCGGCAGATTGGCAACGAACGTCGCGATCTTTCTCCAGACATTTCGTGATGATCTCTTCCAGCCTCGGTGGGGTATCAGGGTCTATTCGAACTGGCGGTACGGGTGCGCGATTCAAGATCGAATCAAAGATCACTCCAGACGTGTCACCCCGAAATGGAAGAATGCCCGTACACATCTCGTACAGCACCGCACCAAAAGAGAACAGGTCGGTGCGAGCGTCGAGTTCCTTCCCTCGAACTTGCTCCGGCGACATATAGGCAACGGTGCCAAGCGCACTGCCGGGACTGGTGAGATGTTCCTCGGACTCAATAGTTGCGGCACTCAGGGCAACGTTCTCCGGCTTCAACGACACTTTTGCCAGCCCGAAATCCAGTACCTTTGCCTGACCTCGACTCGTGACGAAGATGTTCGCAGGCTTGATGTCCCGATGGACGATCCCTTTCGAATGTGCGGCGTCGAGAGCATCGGCGATCTGGATGCCCAGATCGAGCACTGTCTCAAGTTCTAAAGGCTTCCCGCCAATCCGGTGCTTCAGCGTCATGCCATCGAGAAATTCCATGACGATGAAGGACTGCCCGTTGTGCTTGCCGATTTCGTAGATCGTGCAGATGTTTGGATGGTTCAGGGCAGATGCCGCACGTGCTTCTCGGCGAAAGCGTTCCAAGGCTTGCGGGTCTTGTGCCAGTTCATCCGGCAGGAATTTGAGAGCGACAAAGCGACCAAGGTCGGTGTCCTCGGCCTTGTAAACGACGCCCATCCCGCCGCCGCCCAGCTTCTCGATGACACGGTAATGCGAGATGGTTTGGCCGATCATTTGAGAGGTTTACTGGGGCAGCCCGATTCGGCGTAGCAGGTCTGCGAACCGGGGGTCAGAGCGAAGATTATCAAACTGTGGCTGAACCTTCACCGCAACGACCCTTCGGTTCCCGTATGCTTGCTCCAAGTAACGGAAGGCAAGTTCCTTGTCTCCGAGCAGAGATGCCGCACAAGCGGCTCCAACTACATCATTTCGTGTTGCGTAACTGTCCGACGAAGCACTGCTCTGAACTTTCAGCAATGTTTGCAATACTCCACGGCAGCCTGTCGCAGCAAACGCCTTCCTAAAAGTTCCGGCATTTGCTGCGTGCCCGTCAGAGTCTTCTGCCCGAGCATAAGCTTCGGACGCTTCCGCGCACATATTCTTCTGGTAGGTAAGCCTCGCCGAGACTGTAATAAAGAGCGGGATTGCCCGGATATATCTTCAGAGTTTCTTGGTACTGCTGAATGGCGCGGTCGTACTGTCTCGCGAAAAAGTACACGATGCCTTTCGTGTAAGAAACGGTAAACGAAGTCGGTTCAAGCGCCTCAGCTTCGTCCATTTCTCGAATACCGTCTGGAAACTTCCCAATAAAAGTGAGGTACCAGCCATAGATCACGTGCGCCGTTCCGCTATTGCGATTCCGCGAAACAGCCTCACGAAGCTCCTCCCCAGCTTGCGCCCACTGTAACTGGTTATATAACGCCAGTCCTAGTGCAGCATGGGCTTCCGCTACGGACTTGTCCAGTTCCACTGCCTTTGCGGCTGTGGACAAGCCTTGCTCCCTCAGTTCTGGAGCATGCTCATCTCCGAAAAATGCCCGTAGGCTTTCGCTCTCAGAGAGACCTGCATAAGCCGCTGCAAACCTGTTGTCTCTTGCGATGGCTTGCTGAAAAATATCGGCAGATTGCTTAAAGCCGTCCGGATTCCATTGGTCGAGAAGATAGCGACCCTTAACATACAACTGGTAAGCCTCTGGACTTTGTGTTGGAAGTCTTTGTAGTTCTTCTTTTTGATTTCTGCTCAGTTTGGGTTGTAGTTGCTGCGAAATCTCCGCAGCGATGTTCTGTTGTAAAGCCAAAATGTCTGCGATCTTCCCTCCGTATTGTTTCCCCCACAGATGGCTCCCATCCGCCGTCTTTGTCAACTCCGTGGTAAACCGCACCTCATCGCCTTGCTGAACAAGTTGCCCAGTCAGCACCGCCTCGACGTTCAAGTCACGACCGACCTGCTGCGGATCAATTTGCTTGCTTTTGTATGGGACGACTGAACCACGCGACATCACTCGAACGTCGGGTACTTGGGAGACAGTCTCGATAATTGCTTCATCCATGTCGTCACTCAACTCCTCAGAACGGCTGTCGCGTGAAGTAAAGGGCATCACGGCGAGAGAGTGAATTCCGCCCGAATTCCTTGACATGAATCTCCAAGCTGCGGCCCCGATGCCAACCACGAGGAGGCACATCAGAACCAAAAACAATGGGCGCTGATACCAACTTCTACCTTTCTGGATCGCTACCGTGAAACCAGAACTCGAAGCCGTATCCCGCTTGAGCCTTTGTAGATCGGTTCGAATGTCCGCCGCGTGCTGATACCGAAGATCGCGATCTTTCTCCAAACACTTATTTACGGTGCGTTCTAAGTCGATTGGCAGGTCGGGATTCACCCGCACCGGAGGCACGGGAGCACGTTCCAGAATGGCGTTGAATATTAAAGCTGACGTCTCGCCCCTGAACGGCAGCACCCCGGTGCACATCTCGTACAAAACAGCGCCAAACGAGAACAGATCGGTGCGGGCATCAAGTTCCTTCCCACGCACTTGCTCCGGAGACATGTGAGCAACAGTGCCGAGTGCAGTACCGGGGCTGGTCAGATGTTCCTCTGACTCAATTGTCGGGGCGCTCATGGCAACGCTCTCTGGCTTGAGCGTCACTTTTGCAAGACCGAAATCCAGAATCTTCGCCTGACCTCGATTCGTGACGAAGATGTTCGCGGGCTTAATGTCCCGGTGAATGATTCCCTTCGAATGAGCCGCATCCAGTGCGTCGGCAATCTGGATGCCCAGATCGAGCACGGTCTCGATCTCCAACGGCTTACCCGCGATGCGATGGCGGAGGGTTTGCCCCTCCAGCAGTTCCATGGCGATGAAGGTTCTCCCATCGGACTCGTCGATTTCGTGGATGGTGCAAATGTTCGGGTGGTTCAGGGAAGATGCAGCTTTGGCTTCCCGCTGGAAACGGCTGAGGGCTTGTGTGTCACGGGCGAGTTCGTCGGGAAGGAACTTTAGGGCGACGTGGCGACCGAGCTTGAGGTCTTCCGCCTCATACACCACACCCATGCCCCCGCCGCCGATCTTGCTGAGGATGCGGTAATGGGAAACCGTCTGCCCTGCGGGTTGGGAGGGCGTGACCATTAGCGGGCATGTTACGGGGAAGCTGGGAGAGGGTCAACAATTGACGAAGATGCTCGCTGATGACCTTACGAGTTCTTTAATACCTTTTATGCGAGAAACCGCTCCACTGCCTTCTCGTTCCAAGCTACGCCCGACCCTGTGATGCCTTTGACAATTGCCATCCCCTGCTCAAGCTCAAGTGGTTCGGCAAGCACCGAGTTCCACCAGTTGGCGTATTCGAGAAAATGCGCAGTTGGGGTTGCACACATCAGTTGTGTTCTGATCTCGGGCCAAAGATGATTCGAAAGCGGAATGCTGTAAGCCTCTGCGAGGGACGCTGCCCGCATCCATCCAGTCACGCCACCGATCTTCATTACGTCTGGCATCATGTAGTCCGAAGCCCCAGCCTCGATTGCCTGCTTCATATCGTGCGGTCCCCACCAGTTTTCGCCACACTGGATCGGGGTCTTGATCTCCCGTGCTACCAGCGCATGCCCTTGATAATCATGTGCCAAGACTGGCTCTTCCACCCAAGTGAGTCCTTCATCATCAAGCACTCGGAGCCGCCGCACTGCTTCCGGTGGCGTAAGCGATTGGTTGTAGTCCACCATGATCGCCATTTCACTGCGAATGGCCTTCCGCATTGCTCGCACCACTTCAAGGTCTTCCTCTACCCTTGCATAGCCGATTTTCGCTTTCACCCCTTTGAAGCCAAGTTTTGCGCAATGTTCGGCAACCCGCGCTGAACCTGCTACGCCGTCGTGCCCCACCGCTCCGTAGGCAGGCATCGGCTTTTCCGTACTGCCAAGCAGTCGCACGAGCGAAGTGTTGTGGCTTCGTGCTAAGGCGTCCCAAAGCGCCATGTCGATGGCAGAAATTGCCATGGCAACAAGTCCTTGCTGACCGAGGAGCCGAAAACGCTTTCCAAGCCTGTCGGCGATCTCAGTCGGTGCCAGAGCCTCCCCCTTAACGAAGGGCTCCAGATTCTTGATGAGATCAGCGGTGGGTTTCAGGGCAGCAACGGCACGTGAAAATCATACTGTGTCCCACTGTGCCGTCCTCTGTGGTGACATCCGTCAAAACCAAAGGCGACTCTGAAATGGTGCCACTCGCCGTCTGATGCGATTGTTCCATCGGCACGCGCACGGCGCGGACGTGAAGTCCGCGAATCTTTGGGGCCGGATTCTTCATCCCGTATCTCCTTGTGACTCGTCGTCCTCAGAACTCTCACGGCTGCGATGTGAAGTTGAGAGTGCCGCCGCGACGGAGCAGTTCTTCAGCCTGAGTGACCATCGAAGTCACGATTGATTCAGCGGTTGGTCGATCTCTCAGGAGACCCACAGCCTCTCCGCAGACGACCGCTTCGGTTTGAAGATCGTGCTGAGCACGTGCCTGAGCATACTTTGCAGATAACGTGCCGAATGCGCTGAACGCCTCGCTTTCTCGGTTAGCCCATTCGTCGGTCAGCTTGTTCTTCAGGAAACGGAATGAGTATTCCTTCGGCCAAGGCACGCCGCGTAGCGCGTCGAGCACCTTGGTCCGAATGGTCGAGTCGCCCGTCACAGCAATGGCTTCGTCAGTGTGTGCCTTTGGAGTAAGTGCTTCTGCCGACGCCCAAAGACGACTGCCCACCACCACCCCGTCTGCACCGAGCATCAGGGCTGCTGCCAATCCCCGTCCGTCCGCTATTCCTCCGGCAGCAAGCAACAGAGTTTCAGGAGAGTGTTCTTTCAGGTAATCAGCGGCTTCGGGGACGAACGGGAAAGTCGAGCGGGATGCCCCGTGTCCCCCTGCTTCAGTCCCTTGTACCACGACTGCGGCAGCACCAGCCTTCACAGCTACTTCGATCTGTGACAGGAATTGCACCTGACAAGTCAGGACAGCACGCGCTTCGGCAATCTCCGCTGCAAACGGACTGGGGTCGCCAAAGGAGAGAAACACACAAAATGGCGAGTAGTTCAGCGCCTTCGTCAGCATCTTTGGCGCACGCTCCAGAGCCCATGTGATGAATCCAACGCCGAATTTGCCAGATTTTGCCTGAGCAAGTTCAGTTTCTAAATCAGGCTCTCCACCTACCGTGTCCGCATAACCCCCGCCGACGATGCCCAGTCCGCCTGTGCGAGATACTGCGGCTGCGAGCGCCCCGCCAGTGACATACGCCATGGGCGCACAGATGATGGGATGCTGGATGCCGAATCGCTCTGTCAGACGTGTGCTAATCATCGCAAGTCGCAAAGCGCGCTCTAGGTTACGAGAAGTAACCTAGCCCAGTTCAATCCGAACCGCCACATCGAATTTTAAGTAGTACTTCATCACGTCCTTCGCCCCGTACTTCTCGCGGAATTCCTCGACCACGGGTTTGACCGTTGTGGCGTCAGTGACCGGGATAGCTCGGAATTCCGCCCCCACGCCCCGCGCATCAATCCGAATCGTAGGGTTCTTGAGCACGTTCTTGTACCACTGCGTCTCCGAGCCCTGCACTGGCAGCAGGTACAGCTTCTCGCCTTCCAGCACGAACCAGACGGGAATGGAGATCGTCTGCCCGGACTTCCTGCCGATGACGCTGATCTTGATGTGGCGGTAGCGGGCGAGGCGGTCTTTGAGGCTGTCCTTTGGTGCTGGCATATTGTGGCTCCTACCTTACACTCGATCTCGCCAATTCACGCCAGTAAGCAATTCATCTGCCGCAAGGTTCGGCCTATTGATAGGTGATCGAGAATAATGTTCCGAACCCAGAGATGAAAAACTATACGCACGGTATTGTGAACTACTGGCAATAGAACCACTTAGCGTTGTGGCACCAACATGCCTCCTACTACCGCGGCATTCGCAAGCATTCGCACCGGAATATCGGAGATGAATATGGCTGACGGCATGCAAAGGGACTGGCGCGAACTTTGTGCTGCGGTGGCAAACGAGAGTGACACCACGAAGCTGAGTTCGCTGGTTCAAGAACTGATTGAGGCTTTGGATAAGGGCAAACGAGGCTGGCGTCGCACCGTTCGCCCTCCTGACGCAATCGACATGAACCGGGAATCCGCCTGCAAAGCAAGTCCGAAGCATTCTTCCGTTTTGGAGTGGTGATTCCCCTTCGCCGCCACACCGGGCAACAGCCTAAGTCGGCGGTCTCGCATCTACTTATTAAAGCCCATTCAGGAGGTTTTCTATGGCTGACGCTCCACGAATCACCGTTGACGAACTGATGAGTCGAATGGAAGCCGGAGAAGACTTCACGCTGATCGACGTTCGTAATCCTCAGGCTTGGGCGGAATCGGACACCATGCTGCCAGAAGCGATCCGGGTACCGCCGGGCCACGCTCGAAGAAAACCTTTCCAGAATCCCCAAGAACAGACCTGTAGTGGCGTACTGCACTTGACCAGACGAAGGCTCTAGCGCCAGTTTGGCGCGGAAACTTCAGCAACGCGGGTACGAAAATGTGTGGGCGCTTCAGGGCGGATTCCTGGCAGAATGCTGGATTGCCCCTCGCGCCAAAACAGCAGGCAGCCTAGCGGGCTCCCACTTTTAATTCCTCATCAGTGCGCGTACCAAGCTGCACAGGAGCGGAGCATTCCTCATCGTCGTTCACCACGGAATTGACCCGCCTGCTCACGGGATAGCTGCACATCAGCCGCGCATCGAACGGCTTCAACAATTCGGACGCTGCGGTGGCATCCCTCATGCCGGGGTCGAGCCACACGTCGTAGCCATCTGGATCGAGGATGACTGGCATGCGGTCGTGACGCCTGAGGTCACCGCATTTGGTGTCGCGGTGCAAGCTCTATTCGGAATTCGTAACGGAAACACTTTTCCGATTGACAAGCTCCTACCGAGTTCCACGGCTCCGTAACTGTTATAAGCAGGTCATAACGCTCAGAACCCCCGTCGTGAGATCGCAACCGTCTCTTTATGTGTGATCACGGGCTGCTATACCGTAGAAGTTCCGTCGCAACAGCCAGACAAATCCATAAACAGCAAAGAACAGCACAAGGCCGAGCAGGATGGCTAGTTTTCCCTGGCCACGGCTGAGATTTCCGACCCGCTGTATCCAAGCATGTACAACGAAAATATGAATGGCAGACGATAGTAGCAACGACATCCAGAAGCCAATCTTTCGCCACCAGGGTCTGCTAACGACTGCGACAAAAACCGATGCGAACATCACATGCACGGCAGCTTCCTGCCAATCGGGTTTCATGTGAAAGCGGTTGGGGAGTACAAGGTATATGAACGAAATCAGGGCCATCGCTAGTATTGCCCAGAGCAGGTCAAGCCATGGGACTCGGTGAGATTGCGCCGACGCAATTCGGCGTCTAAAGCGGCCGCAGCTTCTGTTGTCAATGAAGCCCGATCAGATGCCAACAGCAAAAGCTCATCATCACTCCGCTCGGAATATTCGGTGGAGAAGTCGTTAAGCATCTTCGTTTCCTGATCTTACGCGAAACCACACATCCTAGACCGACGCGATAACTGACGAAATCACACGTTCTGCTGGTCATTGAGCGTAATCGTTGTTACGCCAACCGATAATTTGCTCTGGGCGTCAATTGCTTATCCGATCACAAGCCTCCTGGATATTTACCGAGAAAAATCATCAACACATCAATCGTGTCCTGGACTCCGTGGGCCACAATTGGAACCGCGAGTTTCCGCCCTTGCGCCGTGACGCTTTCGCCTCCGACAATCACCCAATGAATGCCCTCGAAGTTGAGATTGCCCATGTCTTCTAGCAACGGTTCAATCGACAAGAACCGTACTGCCGCGTCTGCTGACCGAAGATGCTCGATGCGCGGGAGACCGTATTTCTTGTCTTCCACGCTCACTCCCCACCAGATGTGTCTCAGTCTTGCGTCTCCCCTTGCGCCTGTTGAGGCGGTTCCCGGAGCATTGCAATCCATTCGCTACGCGTGGCAATTGGTCACTGACAAACGAGCCCGCACAACAGGAGTATCTGGCAGACACAGCTAAGGCGGTGGCCGAAACGCTTGAATACGCAATTGATCTGCTAATTCGTGGGCGTTCCCCGCGCAAACCGGGCAGGCCTCCAGAATTGAAGCGGAAAACCGTGATTGCCTTTGTGCTCTCCCCATACACATCTTTGACGTGGCCAGAGATCGCTGACAGGCTGTTCGTCGTTAATGGCGCATGCACGCGATGCGGGTTGCCCAAGCATGCATACCTTGCTGGCTCGCGTGAGGACTTCCAAACGCCTTGCGTGAATGTTCTCCTCACTGAGTACAACCTCCTAAAAAGAGAGTTGACCAAGCAACAAATCCCTCTGCCGCAAATATCATCCGGGAGTACGAAAGAGAACTAGTCCAACAATTGCCGGAGTTTTTTGAGTAAAAATTCCCGCTTTGTTTTTCTTAAGGCATCCAGAATTGCCTGACTTAAAGAAACAGCGGATTTATTTGGCTAGACTCCCGCAAAGCCGGAGATCGGTCGGGTGGGTGAGTCTCGGTGTCAGCTTTCCCGATTCCGCAATGCCTCTGCAACAATGGCGGGATCGAAGCGCAACTGGCGGCCCAGCCGGAAGAATTTGAGTTTGTTGTCGGCGATCCAGCGCCGCAGGGTGCTGTCGGAGATGTGGAGGATGCTTCTTACTTCTTCAAAGGTTAGCAGGCGCTTGGATTCTTTCAGTAAAGCGTAAACATCGGTTGTTTGCATGGTCGTGACTCCCGCTGACTAATACTGGCTTGTCAGCAGGAGTGACAACAGGACTTCTATACGTGCGCCGCAAGAGCCCCTGCACCGATCATGTGCTGTATGTGCTCCTGCGCAGGTGCCGTGGATTTCACGTCCAGATAGATTTCTGTCATCTGAAGGCTGCTGTGCCCCAACCACTGGCTAATCGTGGCCAGCGGAACGCCTTTGCCACCAGCGTAATGTAATGTGGCTCCGGTTTTTCTGAACTTGTGAAGTTCCCATTTGCCCGGCAGATTAGCGCGTTTCACAATGGCTTGCAGCTTCCGCAGATAGTGCCCTCGACATTTCCTTCAACGTTCGAGAACAGCAGATCGCCCTCTCGCTGTCTTTTGCACTCGATGTATTCCTTTAGCCGAGCCATCAACGAAGCATGGATCGGAACGTAACGGTCACCCACATTGCCGTTGCGGTTGCGTTTTGATTTCAAGCGATAATTGCGATGCGGCTTGGGACAGATGTGGACGGTGTTACTGAAAAAGTTCAGATCACCAACCTCGGTGTGTGCCACTTCCTGTTCGCGTCCCATTGACCACAAGAAAAATTTGTACAGCAACTCTTCGTCCAGCATGCACGAGGCCCACAGTGATTGCAGTTCCCGATCCGTGTGCGCCTTGATCTCTTTCTTTTTGTAGCCCAGCTTAGGCAGGATTTTCTTGGCGGGAACCGTAATGTCCAGACTCAGGGCGAAGGTGCCGAGTGTGGCAAAAATGTTGAACACGTAGCGGTCGCTAATCCCCTTCCCGTTTCGTTTGGTCTGCATGCGCAGCCAACCGACGAATTCCATCAGATGATCGTAATCTCCAAGCCTTAAGTCCGTGACCTGCTGCTCTGTGCAGAAACGCAGATAAAAACTGAGGCGATTGCGGTAGGCGTTCACGGATTTCTTGGTCCGACCGTAGCCGTCATTTCCAACGAACGACATCATCTGCGAGAGGTACTTCTCTATCCCAGCGGCGAGGTTCGATTCTGGCTTCGGCTCCGGTTCGGGCTCCGGGGGAAGTTCGACGCCCGTGGCACGGGCGTCAAGTTCCTTGCGCTTCTGAACGAGCTTCTGCTTCGCAGCGTCGGCAAAGCGGCCCACGGGCGGCATCTGGCGATGCTTGCCTTCGTAGTAAGCGAGGTAATAATTCCCCTCGCCCTCGGGCAGGTCTTTGAGGTTCTTGAGTTGATTGTCCGGGACGGGCTTGGTGCCCCAAGCGCCGGAAACACGTTTGACGCTGCGGTACAGCTTCACTGTTCGGTTCATGGTCGCTAATACTCCCGATTTGCTGGAAATTCGAGAGTAGCGAAGCGGAATAGCGAAGTCTGATGGCTATTTGGGATTTTGCCCACATTTGGCGGGCTTCTGAAGAACTGGCGGAGAGAGAGGGATTCGAACCCCCGATACCCGTAAAGGTATACACGCTTTCGAGGCGCGCGCCTTCAGCCACTCGGCCATCTCTCCGCGCCCACCAGTTTCATTTTTATTTTATCAGGGAGCTCTTGGCTTCGAATTTCCCGCCCATCTCACTGAACTGAGCCCGGCTCAACCTCCTCACCCAAGCCAAGTATGCGGTTTGTAACCTGGTTCACCATTCTGGCCACTTCCGGGTCCGTAATCTGCGTATAGATGTCCAGGGTGGTACGAATGTCGCTGTGTCCGAGTTGGGCCTGCATCTCGGTCGGATGTGCTTCCTTCTTGCCGTGGGTAGAGAAACTCCTCCGGAGCACCTGGAAAGTAGGATGAAATTCAATTCCCAGTTTGTTCGCGACCGGGTAGAGGCGCAGGCGCAGCCAATTGTCCGGATGCATCGGCGTCGCGAGTGGCTTTCGTGCACGCGCTTGCATCCCAGGGAACATGAGTGCATTGGAGTCCGGGTTCGGGCACCTCGCCCTCCACAACTCAATCGCCTTGCGCACGGCTTGGGGAATCGCGACAAGCCGGTAATTGGTATGTCCGTAGCGGTTCTTGCGTTTGATTTTCTTGCGCTGCAGCCGGCCCCGCCACGCGGTATTCACGATAGTGAACACATTGCCGGTGTAGCATCCCCACGTCAGGCCGAAGAGTTCGCTCGGCCGCAGTGCGCAGAAGCACGCGATTAGGAAGATGGCGCGGTCACGGATGCCGTCAAGGCCCGCCAGCAGCTTGGCATACATCTCGACGGGAAGAACCGGCTTTTCGGACTCTTCGATCTCTGGAATGACGGTCTTGCGAGCGACATTTCGCTCTAGGACTTCCTGGTCAACGGCCTCCGCCAAGGCCACCTTGATCAGATCGCGTACATGGTAAACAACCGTGTACGAGTATTCCCCCGCTGCCAGCCGGTTGGACGAAAACATCTTCGCCATTCTGGCGGCTGATAAAGCCGTAGCCTTTGGCGTCGTTGAACCACTTTACTGTTCCTTGTTCTGCCATGTTGATACAATATTCCTTTCAATCGATTTACGCCGGAGAGATTTCGGAGGTACTGACTGGGCAGGTTACTGGCTGATGGGCGAGAGCTGCTCCACGACCGATTCGGTCTAACGTACACAGGCATCGTACGCGCAGGGTTCACGATTAGCAATCTGATTGCGGAAGGTCCATGTTATCAATGCTCTGGCCGGCACTCCAAAAAGGGGAACGATTGTCGTAGAACTGTAACGATCGTAGAGGCGCGGCCCTGAGACCCGGCTCGTCCGGTGCGAACACCACACCTCAGGTACTGCGCGAGGATGAAGTAGCTCGGATTAGTTTGTCGCCGTGCTTGATCGTAAGTACAACATACTTGCCTGAATGATCGTGGAACTCTTGAACACCGCCAAGCTGAAGCGCTATCACCTGCGGCGTCTCGCGCGGAACTCGGCTGCAACGTCAGCGCACTGGCCGTCTCCGCGTAGCGATCACGCGCATGACTTTCTAGGTAAACCTCACTTGCTATCCATGCTGGCAGCAACGGTTGAATCATATTCCATTCTGCGGATGAAGTTCTCCTTGGGCTTCGTACACCGTGTCCAGAAGTTGCTCGTCTTCCAGCAGCTCATCCACCGCCGCATCCATTGTTCCCACAACCCCTCGAGATCCTCGGCGAGACCTCGATGCCACAGCGACGGTTGTTGATGACGTAGTTTGATCATGGTCGTCATCCTAATCACCGTTCTTGCCCAAAACAATATGTCTTCAAAATGTTTTATTACTTTCTTGAATACCACTGCGCAAACTGAACGTTCTGACTCCAACCCTCGGCTCCAGCCTCGCTGTTTACGGTCCTCTCACACCTCACTTTTGCGACGGAAAGTAGCTAAGCTCGGGGCCGCCGGCGCGTCAAGGCGTTAAAAGTTTTCCCGTCCGGGTGACTGGAGACGATGTCGAAATCGATTTCCAGAGTGGCACTTCATCACAGTGAAACCATGACGGCGAAAGCGCTCATACACTTCAGTCACGGCAGGCGAACCCACGTCATCATCTGGGTTGTGATTCTGGTAATTGGCGCCCTTGCGTGGTGGATTTATATGCAGCTCGCCCCGATGGACTAAACCATCTCAGACCAGATTGCGTCGGAGGTTATGAAGGGCGAGAATGCCGCTGTGAAGGATGGCAGCGTGACGGTTGCGGGAGGCATTATGAAACGCATGCTCGTTGTGTTCGTGCTGTTAGCAACGGCCACCGCTGTCGCGCAGGACAACAAGAACCCGGTCACGTCGGTGGTTAAGGAGATTCTGCCGCGCCAGCAGAAGAACCTTGTAGCGGCCGCGGAAGAGATGCCCGCCGACAAGTTCGGGTTTAGGCCCACGCCAGAGCAGATGACGTTCGGCAACCTTGTACTG